>Ga0164294_10001327_pt1 | contig 23031 bp, 23 predicted proteins | sample GEODES005metaG_FD_111479 | JGI IMG/M metagenome (GOLD analysis project Ga0164294, IMG submission 111479) | Oligotrophic lake water microbial communities from Sparkling Lake, Wisconsin, USA - GEODES005 metaG | ecosystem: Environmental > Aquatic > Freshwater > Lake | place: USA: Sparkling Lake...
AGCCACTGTGTTGCGGCAACCGCGGCGCACTGCGCTGACCATTGTGCTAGTCGTCCTTTCACCGGTGCCACTGTTCACCACTGGCTTGTTCAAAATCGACCCCATGCCACAGGAAGCCAGTCGACAGCTATTTCTGGCGTACCACGTGGAAGGCAACCACCCTTACGAGCAAGTCGCCGCTGCAGTCGCTAAGGTCGAAGATTTTTTGCAGACCAACCGTGAACGTTTTGACCTCGAGACGGTGTATTCGCGGTGGAGCGGCGATGACGCCATGAGCATTCTTTATTTGCGCCCGAAGGAGCAGGCCCGCCACAAGTCGGCCGACGTGATGAGCGCTATTACAGCGGAAATGCCGGAAATACTCATCGGCCGACCGGGCTTTAGTTTCCAGATGGGGGCAGCGCAGGGCTTCAGCCTGCAGCTCACCGGGGAGTCCACCGAACGTCTGCTACCCCTAGCCAATCAAGTGGCAGCACGCTTACGTACGGTGCCAGGGCTGGAACTGGTCCGTAACGACTCTCGTGGCGGCGAGCGAGAAATCCGGGTAACCATCGACCGGGAGCGAGCGGCAGCCGCGGGACTGACCAGCAGCGTGGCCGCCCAAGCGATTGCCGCAGCGATGCGTGGAGAACGGCTTCGCGAACTGCGTACCGCCGAACGCGAACTGACGATGCGTCTAGCGTTTCGCGCCGACGACCAGCAAAGCGTGGAGGACCTAGGCCGACTGGTGCTGCCAACCCGCAATGGCACGCTGCCGCTATCGGCCATCGCCACCTTCACGGAAACCGAGGGTGACCGCGCCATCTCGCGCATCAACCGACTGACGAGCGTCGTCATCAGCGCTAATCTCGCGCAGGGAGTGACGATGGAACAGATGCGCAGCCGCGTCACGCCGCTCATGGACAGCTTGCCGCTGCCTGCTGGATACAGCTGGAAGCTGGGGCGTGGTTTCGAGGACAACGACAAAACCCTGACTGGCATGGCCATCAATGTGTTGTTAGCCATCCTGATGATCTATCTGGTGATGGCCGCGCTGTTCGAAAGCGCCCTCCTCCCCCTGTCTATCGTCAGTTCCATCGTGTTTTCATTTGTGGGTGTGTGTTGGTGTCTGGCCCTTACCGGCACGCCCATGACGCTGATGGCCATGATTGGCATCATGATTCTGGTGGGCGTGGTAGTAAACATCGGCATCGTACTAGTGGCCCACATCCAGCAATTGCGCGGCGAGGGTATGCAGCGCGAGGCAGCCATCGTCCAAGCGGGTCGCGACCGCCTGCGGCCCATCCTGATGACAACCCTAAGCACCTTGCTGGGCTTGCTGCCATTGGCAGTGGGTGATACGGCCGTGGGTGGTACCGGTGGACCCGCCTACTACCCGATGGCGCGCGCCATCATGGGGGGCCTGGCTTTCGGTGCCGCAGTTAGCTTGTTCTTCGTACCGGCGTTCTACGTCTGGTTCGACGACTTCAACCTCTGGCGTCGTCGAGTACTCTCCACGGCCGGCTGATACCGCAGTCACTCCGCCTCTCTGTTCAGGGCAGCAGCAAGCGACGAATCTCGAAGTAGTCGTCTGCGAGTAACTGTGCAGCGGTGAAATTCGAACCCGGCAACTGCGCGGTTTCCGCTTCCAGCGTGACGCTAGCCGGCAGGGTATCCATGCCACTCCGATACACCGCCGCTTGCGCCAAGCGCTCTGCTTGCTCCCGCATCTGTGGCGCTACCACAGCCGTGGTACGCAGCAAGCTCGCTGCGCCATTCAGTTGTGCTAGTCGTCCCAGAGATTCCGTCCGCGTACCGTAACGCAAGCTGCCGAGGTCGCGCTGCCAAGCCAGCTTCATCTGCGGGGCAATACCCTCCGGCATCAGGCGAGCGACTAGTACTTGGGCGAGGGCAAGCACGTGCAGGTTCACCCAACGCCTGCTTTCCACAGATAAACCGGTGTATTCCGTCAGCGGCTCCTTAAGCAGCGTCGCTCGGACTGACCGCAAACTCTCCAAGGCTGTCGCAGCGCCATGCTCACGGATGCGTGCGTCGGCCACCACGTCCCGCTGTTCCTGACGTTGGAAGTAATACCACGGGCCGGAGAGCGAGATGAGATCACGTTCCGCTGCCGCCACTTGGGCGCGTGCAGCGATAACTTGCTCTTGAGCCGCAGCGATTTTCCCGTCCGCTTCCTGCAGGCGCAGTCGTCGCGCCGACTGCAAGCCAGTCTGCTGTGCCCGACGCTCCTGTTCTTCGTGCTGCCGACGCATCTCCGTAGCGACCTGCTGCAACTGCACCCGCCCGGCACGCCAAAGCCCACGCAAGGCAAAATGCACCATGGCCCCGAAACCGAGTTCCGGGTTCGCCAACACTTGTTCTAGCCCCTCGGCGTCCTCGCCAGCGCGGTGCAACAGCGCCTGCTGCTGTTTCAATAAATCGCGCAACTGGCGCACCTCTTCCTCGAGGTCATCCAGGGAACGCTTCAGTTCCACACGATTCCAGTAAAGCTTGAGCAGCCGCGCTTCTTCGGCCGCGTGAAGATGCTCTTCGCGGCGTTCGCGTCTTGCGCGCAGCCAGTCAGCGAATGGCATGGAAGGTCTCCGGCCCGTGCCCGGTATCGGTCAGGTATTCCAGCCACTTGTTGAGCAGGATATTGCGACGCCAGCGCGCATCGAGCGAGGCAGGCAGCAAGCGATCGATGATACGCAACGGACCGCGTGCTTCCTGCATACCCACCTGGCTCGCTTCGGCCAAGTCGGCGTCGTGGTAGAGGCGCACTTCCAGCGCAGGCTCTCTCACCACTCCAGTCGCTTCATCGAAAAGATAGTTCAGCAGCAGTATCGTGGTGTAGGCACTTTGCTCAAGCACCATCACTTCGAGGGTACATTCGTCCTCCACGGTAGAACGCCAAGTTCCTTGCATGCTACGGACCTCGCCCAGCAAGTTGCGCAGGCGAATTTGATTGCTTTCGTAAAGCGACATGAGTGCCACGAAACTGCCCGGCCGTGCACGCCAAGAAGCGCGCAACCAAGTATCGGATTCCGGGGGAAATGGGTGCTGCATGGGTTAGGGGCGCACTCGCCGCGGAATACCGGTGCGGTGCAGGATGCGGCTGGAGATTTCCTCCACCGAGCAATCGGTTGTATCAATGGTCGGAACACCAAAGCGCTGGAACACCTGCTCAGCGGTACGCAGTTCGTACTGAACCTGGCTAGCACTGGCGTAGCGACTGTCCGGACGGCGCTCGTGGCGAATCTGCTGCAGACGGTCTGCGCGAATGGTCAAACCATAAAGCTTTTTCTGGTGGGGCTTCAGGACCGCCGGCAGGCCGCTGCCCTCAAGGTCCTCTTCCGTCAGCGGGTAGTTGGCCGCAAACACGCCGTACTGCATGGCCAGATAGAGGCAAGTGGGCGTCTTGCCGCTGCGCGAGACTCCCACGAGGATGATGTCGGCTTGCTCGTACTCACGGTGCTTGCCGCCATCATCGTTGGCCAAAGCAAAATTGGTGGCGTTAATGCGCGCATTGTAGGCCGTTAGGTCGGACATACCGTGAGCACGTCCGGCGGCATGACTGCTCTTCACCTTGAACTCGGCCTCCAGAGGGCCGAGAAACGCATCGAAAAAGTCGAGGAACAAGGCGTTGGCCAATTTCACGATGTCGCGCTCGGCGTCGTTCACCATGGTGCTGAAGATGATGGGTCGAACTCCATCCGCCGCTCCGGTGGCGTCAATACGCCGCCGGGCCTCCTCGGCCTTCTCCACACCACTGATGAAAGGTAGCGTAACGGCCTGGAAATTGGACGCCTCGAACTGAGTCAGGAGGCTGTGCCCCATGGTCTCGGCAGTCACGCCGGTCTGGTCCGAGACGAAAAACACCGTCCGGCGGGGGCCGGGAACCGGCGAGGGGGTAGCACCTTCCACGATAACCTAGACTCCACGTACGCTGCGCCGCCAATAAATTCGCTACAGCATCGTATACTTAGCGGGTTGAGTGGCCTAGCCCCTCCCTCTTTTTGGAGTCTCCCCCGTGACCGCCTACGTCCTCCCGTTCGAGAACCTCGGCATGCATGATGTGGAGGTAGTGGGTGGCAAGAACGCCTCCATCGGCGAGATGATTAGCCACTTGGCGAAGTTAGGCGTCAAGGTGCCCGGCGGGTTCGCCACCACTGCGCAAGCCTACCGCGACTTCTTGGCCCACGAGAGCCTGGCCGACTGGATTAATGCCCAACTCACCAGCCTGGACGTCGACGACGTCGTCAAACTCGCGCAGGTCGGTGCGGCTATCCGCCAGCGCATTCTCGCCACGCCGTTTCCGCCCCGCCTTCAGGAAGAAGTGGTGGCCTCCTGGCGGGCCATGGGGGGCGATGCGATTGCCGTGGCCGTGCGCTCCAGCGCCACCGCCGAGGACCTCCCCGACGCCTCCTTCGCCGGCCAGCAGGAAACCTTCCTCAACGTGCGCGGCCAGCACGACGTGCTGCACACCATGCACGAAGTGTTCGCCTCCCTGTTCAACGACCGTGCCATCGCCTACCGCGTACATCAGGGCTTCGACCATGCTCAGGTCGCCCTGTCGGCCGGCGTGCAGTACATGGTCCGCTCGGACCTCGGCGCCAGCGGCGTCATGTTCACCCTAGACACCGAAAGCGGCTTCCGCGACGTGGTGTTTGTGACCGCCTCCTATGGCCTAGGCGAAACCGTGGTGCAGGGCGCCGTGAACCCGGACGAGTTCTACGTCTATAAACCCGCCTTGCGCGAAGGGCGCCGTTCCATCGTGCGCCGCAACCTCGGCGGCAAGGCCATCAAGATGGTCTACGCCCCCAGCACCGGCGGCCCCACCGCTGGCCGCCGCGTGGAGACCGTGGATGTCCCCGAAGCGCAGCGCAATGCCTTCTCGCTGACAGATGGCGACGTGGAGTCCCTGTCGCGGCAAGCGCTCATCATTGAGCAGCACTATGCCCGGCCCATGGACATTGAATGGGGTAAAGACGGCGAAACTGGTGAGCTTTACATCCTGCAGGCCCGCCCCGAAACCGTGCAAAGCCGCGCTGGGCGCAGCATCGAGCGCTACAGCCTGAAGGGCCACGGCGCCGTACTCACCACCGGGCGCGCCATCGGCGCCCGCATCGGTGCCGGCCCGGCCCGGGTCATTAGCAACGTCTCGGAGATGTCACGCGTACGGCCTGGCGACGTGCTGGTGGCAGACATGACGGACCCCGACTGGGAACCGGTCATGAAACGTGCCAGCGCCATCGTCACCAATCGCGGTGGGCGCACCTGCCATGCCGCCATCATCGCCCGCGAACTCGGCATTCCAGCCGTCGTCGGCTGCGGCGATGCCACCCACCGTATCCATGATGGCGACCTCGTCACCGTCTCCTGCGCCGAGGGCGACACGGGCCAGGTCTATGCCGGCAGGCTGGATTTCGAGCAGAAGACCATCGAACTGGACACTCTGCCGCCTTCGCCCGTAAAGATCATGATGAACGTCGGTAACCCCGACCGTGCCTTCGACTTTGCAGGCATCCCGCACCGCGGCGTGGGGCTAGCGCGGCTCGAGTTCATCATCAACCGCATGATTGGTGTGCACCCCCGCGCGCTACTCGAGTTCGACCGCCTTGAGCCGAGCCTGCAGGAAACCATTCGCCGCCAGATGGCCGGCTACAGCGACCCGCTAGAGTTCTTTATCGCGCGCCTCGCCGAAGGTATTGCCAGCATTGCCTGCGCCTTCGCGCCGGAACCCGTCATCGTTCGCCTGTCGGACTTCAAGAGCAACGAATACGCCAATCTCATCGGTGGGCGAGCCTACGAACCCCATGAAGAAAACCCCATGATTGGGTTCCGTGGGGCCTCACGTTACATCGACGAGGTGTTCCGCCCGTGCTTCGAACTGGAATGTCGTGCGCTGCGCCGCGTCCGCGACGAGATGGGCCTAACGAACGTGCAGGTCATGGTGCCGTTCGTGCGCACCGTAGGCGAGGCCCAAAAGGTGACCGAACTACTGGCCGCCAACGGGCTTGGGCGCGGTGTGAACGGCCTCAAAGTCATCATGATGTGCGAACTGCCCACCAACGCCCTGCTGGCCGACCAATACCTCGAGTACTTCGACGGCATGTCCATCGGCTCGAATGACATGACGCAACTGACGCTGGGCCTAGACCGCGATAGCGGCATCGTCGCCCATCTGTTCGACGAGCGTGACCCGGCCGTCAAAGCGTTGCTGTCGATGGCGATTAGTGCCTGTCGTCGCACCGGTAAGTACATCGGCATTTGCGGGCAGGGGCCCTCGGACCACCCGGACCTCGCGCGCTGGCTGGTAGATCAGGGCATTGATTCTATTTCCCTGAACCCGGATACGGTCGTCGAGACCTGGTTGTTCCTTGCCGGAAAATCAGCGGACTGACAACTTTGGCAGAATCCACTCGAATTTTGAGTTCGAGAAGATTCCTTCAACTTGTTGTTTTTAAATATAAAAGCGTCTGTTCCCAGCCTTCATCTATAGACTGTGTCGAGCTTCTTTGGCAACGCTGGTCCAGCGCAAGTAGACAGTTCACTGATACTCTGCGGGAGATGGCAGCGCTACACCCACCCCGCCCACATTATTCCGTACCCCGGAACTCTTCACGAAACAAATGAGCCCGGTAGTGGCGCAGTTCGGCGATGGAATCGCGGATGTCGTCCAGCGCCTGATGCTTGCTGCCCTTAGTGAGGCTCGCCAGAACCCCTGGAGCCCAGCGTCGTGCCAACTCCTTCAGGGTACTGACATCAAGATTGCGGTAGTGAAAGTACTGTTCCAGTTCAGGCATCCAGCGCGCCAGAAAGCGCCGGTCCTGACCAATACTGTTACCGCACAAAGGACTAGCGTCGGGTTTTACCCAAGTCTTGAGGAACTCTAGCAGCTGCTGCTCGGCCGCCGCCTCGCTCACCACGCTAGCTTGAACCCTCGCGATGAGCCCAGAGCCGCCATGGGTTCGCTGGTTCCATTCGTCCATCAACGCCAGTATATCAGGCGGCTGAAACACGGCGATGACCGGCCCTTCTGCCAATATATTCAATTGGTTATCGGTGATAATGACAGCCATCTCGATGATGTGGTCGACGTCCGGGCGCAGGCCCGTCATCTCCAGATCCACCCAAACCAGCGCATCAGGCAACTGACTCATCCGCAGAGCTCCTTTTCCATTGCCGCGGATGGTAGCAAAGGCTAAGGTGCAAGCCGCATGAATCAACCTCGACACGCCAGCCGCGGCCCACGCAAGGAGCGCGACACCGCCCCCGCGCACCGGCTACCCCCCGGCTTGGTGGAGGGCCGCGTCGTTCGCGCCTATGGCCGCCAACTGGTGGTAGAGGGCAGCGACGGCCAAAGCCACGCCTGTCGCGCCTTCGGTAAAGAGCTCCGCGCCGTTTGCGGCGACCGGGTCGGCTTTCTGCCGGAAGGCGCCGGCGACGGCGTGGGGTTGGTGCATGTCATCCGTGAACGCCGCGGCGTATTGGCGCGCTGGAATACGGCTGGCAAGCGCGAAGAACTGGCCAGCCACCTCACCCGGCTGGTGGTGGTCTTCGCGCCGACCCCCGCACCCGACCTCTTCATGGTCGACCGCTATCTGGCGGCCGCAGCGCTGGCCGGGCTGGAGGCTCTGCTGGTGTGCACCAAGGCGGACCTTTTACAGCCAGGCTGCAGCGAAGCCGAGACTGCCGAGGAACTCAACGGCGCTCTCACCGACTATACGGGGCTGGGGTACAGCACATTCTTGCTCGACACCCGCTCTCCGGCCGGCTTCGTACCACTGGCCAGCGCTTTGGCCACAGGGACCAGCGTGCTAGTGGGCCAAAGCGGCGTGGGCAAGAGCAGCCTGCTGAACCAACTCATTCCAGAAGCCGTAGCCGCCACACAGACTATTTCTGTCAGCACCGAGGAAGGAAGGCACACCACCACGAGCGCAGCTCTGTACCACCTGCCGGGCGGTGGCGAACTGATTGACTCGCCCGGCGTGCGGGACTTCGCTCCACCCGTACCGGAACCGCGGCAAGCACGACACGGGTTTGTCGAAATCGAAGCGCTGAGTGCCGGCTGTCGCTTCATGGACTGTCTGCACCGAGAGGAACCGGGCTGCGCGGTACGTTCAGCAGTGGACGCGCCTGCAGCAGGGGGAAACCGACTACTGACCGCGCGCCGCTATGCCAGCTACCGACGGCTACTGAACACTTCCCTGCAAATGGCAGAACGACGCCCACCCGGGCGCTAGCCGCGACCCATTCCTTGGGTGAGCGGAATTGCGCAGCACCCACTGCATTCAGAAGTTCAGGCGCCCTGCCAATGCATGAGCCAGCGTGCTGCCATCTACGGTTTCGAGTTCCCCACCCATCGGCACACCCTGCGCAATACGCGTGGCCTGCAAACCGTGTTGACGGGTGAGTTCACCCACCACATGCGCTGTCGCTTGGCCCTCCACGGTGGCATTGGTGGCGAGAATGACCTCGCGCACGCCGCCTTCCGCGAGCAAAGCCTCGAAATGCTGCAAGCCTAACTCGGCGGGCCCCACGCCATCGAGCGGCGACAGCCGTCCGTTCAACACGAAATAGCGGCCGCGAAAGCCGCCTGACTGCTCCACCGCGATGACGTCGGCCGGTGACTCCACCACGCACAGTACGCTGGCATCGCGGCGCGGATCCGCGCACACCGGGCACAGACCTCCATCCGTCAGCATGCGGCAGCGCTGGCACTTGCCCACCAGCTCGAGCGCCTCGCCAAGGGCTTCGACGATTTCTTGTGCCCCGTCTCGCCGACGCTCCAGCAAATGGAACGCCATGCGCTGAGCGCTCTTGGGGCCGATGCCCGGCAGCAGGCGCAGGGCATCGACCAAACGGGCCAAAGCAGGGGAATAGCGCAATGAACTGCTGCCTTTAGAACGGCAGTTTCATGCCGGGCGGCAGTTTCATGCCCGAGGTGATGCCTGCGTACTTCGCCTGCACAGCCGCCTCGACCTTGCCGACGGCATCGTTAGTGGCGGTAGCAATGAGGTCCTCGAGCAACTCGAGGTCATCGCCAACGGCACCCGCGGCAATCTGCACGCGGCGCACTTCGTGCTTGCCGGACATCGTCACTTTCACCAGGCCACCGCCGGATTCGCCAAGCACTTCGATGGTGCCAAGTTCACCCTGCGCCTTCTGCATGGCGTCCTGCATCTGCTGCGCCTGGCGCATGAGATTGCCGATATTGCCCTTGAACATGGAAAGACTCCGTCAATGAAAACTAGCGGCTTCAGCGCGGCTTCACGGAAGCCGCATCAAGCACGCCACCAAAACGTTCACGTAACAGCCGTACCACGGGTTCCTGCTCCAGCAGCGCCTGCGTTCGCGCCAGCAGTTCAGCAGCTTCACGTTCCGCGACACGCGCCGGCGAATCGTCCAACTCGCCCACGAGTTCGAGGTCGACGCGCATCGGCTGTCCGTAGAACTCCGTGAGCGCAGCGCCCAACTGGTCAACGATGCCCTCGGTCTGCAAGACGGCGCTGCGCGCATCCAACCGCAGCTTCACCACCGTCGCGGTGCGTTCCACCCATTCGCAGTTGCTGGCTAACTGCTTCACCGCGCCGCCCAGGTTCAGACGTTCGATGAGCAGGCGCCAATCGCCACTGGTGAAGGCCGTACCGGCCTTGGGGGCTGGCGCCGCCACGGAACGCTGCGCCGGACGCGGACGGAGCGGCGCAGAGCGCGTGGCTGCACGGGGCGCCACATCGGCTTCGGCCGGCCGGAAGGCCAGCATGCGCAGCAACGTCATCTCGAAGCCTAGCCGGGGGTCCGGCGCCATGGGCAGGTCGCGGCGGCCGTTGAGCGCCATCTGGTAGAAAAGTTGCACATCTTCTGGGTGCAACTGCGTGGCGAGCTCCGCCACCGTGCCTTCATCCCAAACATCATCGGCGCCGGCACCCGGCACGGCCTGCTGCAGAGCAAGCCGTTGCAACAGCGCGGAGAGTTCGATCAGCACATCGTCGTAGTCAGGCGCCTGCTCGTCGAGCGCGGACACTTGGTCCAGCACACCCGGGGCGTCGCCAGCGGCCAGCAAGCCCAAAATGCGCGCCACGTGGCCGCGGTCGATGGTGCCCAGCATGCCGCGCACATCCGGTTCGGACACGCGGCCACCACCGAACACCAATACTTGGTCGAGCAAGCTGAGGCCATCGCGCATGCTACCGTCGGCAGCGCGCGCCAGCAGTGGCAGGGCGGCGGGTTCGAACTCCACGCCTTCAGCGGCCAGGATATGCCGCATGCGTTCGCCAATGAGTGCCGCGCTCAGGCGCTTCAAATGGAACTGCAGCACACGCGACAGCACCGTGACCGGCAACTTCTGCGGGTCTGTGGTGGCCAGCAAGAATTTCACATGAGGTGGCGGTTCTTCCAGCGTCTTCAGCAAGGCATTGAACGAATGCGCCGAGAGCATGTGGACTTCGTCGATGAGGTAGACCTTGTAGCGTCCACGGGTGGGCGCGTACTGCACGTTCTCGAGCAGTTCACGCGTGTCTTCCACTTTGGTACGCGACGCCGCGTCGACTTCGATGAGGTCTACGAAGCGGCCCTCGTCAATTTCACGACAGGCCGAGCATTCGCCACACGGCGTGGAGGAAACCCCGCGGTCGCAGTTCAGGCTTTTGGCGAGGATGCGTGATACCGTGGTCTTGCCAACGCCACGGGTACCCGTGAACAGGAAAGCGTGGTGCACACGGTTGTGGTCGAGGGCGTGCATCAAGGCACGCAGCACGTGCTCTTGGCCGACCATCTCGCCAAAATTCTTGGGGCGCCACTTACGCGCCAGGACGAGGTAACTCATGGGCTCGGCGTCCTGTTATCGGCGGAGGCGACCCGCGCCGGCGACCCCCCGGCACCCGGTATCGCCGTTACCGTTGCTCCCTTCCGGGCCTGGCGGGATTCACGGTTGACCGTCGCGGAGGAACCGACGCGGGCCACCATGGACCGCAAACGACCCCGACGCGCGCTGACGGCACCCCGGGAAAAATGGCGGAGAGGGTGGGATTCGAACCCACGTATACCCTTGCGGGCATAACTGGAATTCCAGTCCAGCGCCTTCGACCACTCGGCCACCTCTCCGGCGGTCGCAAGGTTACTAGGTCAGGCCGTCAGGGGCAAATTTTCCGGCAATCATTCCCGCCCGCGGCCAAGGGATGCCAAGTGCTGGAAACGGGACCAAGCAACCACCCCGGCGCTGGAACCCCGAATAAATCCGCCAGATTTCTGCTTATTTCTTTTTCTTCGCAGCCGTCGGACGGGGCCGACCGGGGTAGTACGTGGGCGGCTGGTCTAGGCACGGTTCGCCCGCCGCGCGCTTGCGCTCGGCGGCGTCGAGAACTGGAATCTTCAGCGCCCCGCGTGCACTGGGCGAGTCGAGCCCGGCCGGCACCTGCAGCGCCGGGACTTCGGCGGCCGCTTCGTAAGCCTGCGCATCGCGGCAGGTATCCACGCTCGGGGTAATTCCCAACTTGGAGGCGAGACCGCAACCGGCGAGCAAGGGCAAGGCGCAAGCGGCAGCAACCAGCCAGCGGAACGAACGAAGCACGGGGGGAAGAGTCATGGGATACCTGCGGCTCGCATCGCCTCACGGACGACTGCATGATGCTGGGGGGAAAGTGGCGTCAATGGCAAGCGCAGACCGCCGGAAATGTGTCCGAGTTCCGCCACCGCCCATTTCACGGGGATGGGGTTCGACTCAGTGAACAGGGCCCGGTGCAGACCTTGGAGGCGATCGTCGATGGCTTCTGCCTGCTCCAAGCGACCTGCCAGAGCGTGGCTACACATCTCATGCACCAAGGCAGGAGCCACATTAGCGGTGACCGAAATGAGGCCACGTGCACCCGCGGCGATGGACTGCACCGCAATGGGGTCCTCGCCGCTATAGATTTCCAAGTCCTTGCCACAACGCGCCACCAGTTCTTCAACGCGGGCGAGGCTTCCAGTGGACTCCTTCACGCCCAGAATACGCGGATGTGGCGCTAGCCGCGCCACCGTGTCGGGCAATAGATCCACGCCGGTACGCGACGGTACGTTGTAGAGGATGAGCGGGATGGGTGAGGCATCGGCCACGGCACGGAAGTGCTGATAGAGACCTTCCTGCGTAGGTTTGTTGTAGTACGGGGTGACCACCAGTGCCGCATCGGCGCCAGCCGCGGCCAAGGCACGCGTGCGCTCGATGGTGCCAGCGGTGGAATTCGTGCCCGTGCCGGCGATGACAGGTACCCGGCCACCCAATACCGTGACCGCGCGCCGGACCAGTTCTCCGGCCTCCGCTAGCGTCACCGTCGGCGATTCGCCAGTAGTTCCCACCACGACGATGGCGTCTGTTCCCTGCTGCGCATGCCACTGCAGCAGCCCTTCCCAGGCCTGCAGGTCGATTTCTCCCGCCTCGGTCATCGGCGTTACCACCGCGACCATGCTCCCGCTGAACACTGTTGCTTCGCCTCAAGCCACAAGGGCCAACGACGGCCACACCGGGCCAATGGGCGCACATGTTAGCGCGAGCGGCGGCACCCGTGTGAACCGTGTAAAATGCTCGAGCGGTCAGTATCGTCCGCGCCGCCCAGCGCCCTACCGTGCCGCCCAGTTCCGTCCCCCCGCCCGCCTCCCCCGCGCCTCCGGCCGGTGCCCCTAGTGGGTCCCGCCAGCTGTTGGCCATTTCCGCGCTCGGCCCGGACCGCACCGGCATGGTGCACGACCTCACCCGCCTCATCGCCGATGCCGGTGGCAACCTTATCGAATGTCGCATGACCAGCCTTGGTAGCCAGTTCGCCATGCTGCTGCTGGTGGGTGGCAACTGGCACGCCGTCGGCAAGGTGGAACGCGAACTGGAAAAACTGCAAGGCGACCCTGAGTTTTCCTTGCAGGTGCGCCGTACGGACCCGCGCACGGTTCGCGCGGACCAGTTGTCCTACACCGTCGAATTCGTCTGCCCGGACCAAACCGGTGTGGTCTCGGCGTTCTCCGGCTTCTTCGCCGCCAGGAACATTGATATCGCGGAATGCGACTGCCACACCTATGTGGCCATCCACACCGGGGCCCCCATGACGAACGTACGCATGGTGGTGAATGTACCCGTGCGCATTCACCTCGGCGTGTTACGCGAAGAGTTCATGGATTTCTGCGACCATCTCAATCTAGACGCCATCCTCGAGCCGGTGAAGGGCTAACCGCCCGTTGGCAGTGTTTGGCGCACCCGCTGCCACAAGGATGCCCACCATGCCCACGGTCACGCTAAACAAGAAAGTTTCTGACTTCACCGCTGTCGCCACCGGCGGCAACCCATTCCGGCTCAAAGACGCCCTGAAAGCTGGACTAGCGGTCGTGGTGTATTTCTACCCCAAGGACCTCACCGCGGGCTGCACCAAGGAAAGTTGTGCCTTTGGCGCCTTGCACAAGCAGTTCAGCAAGGCCGGTGTCGTCATCGTGGGTGTCTCGCCGGACAGCCTAATCAGCCACGAGAAGTTCAAGGCAAAGTACAGCTTCCCGTTCGAATTGCTCGCCGATGAAGACCAGGCCTTGTGTCAACTCTTCGAGGTATGGAAAGAAAAAAGCATGTACGGCAAGAAGTACATGGGTGTGGAACGCAGCACCTTCCTCATCGATGCCAAGGGCGTCCTGCGTCAGGAATGGCGCAAGGTGAAAGTGGACGGGCACGCTGAGGCAGTGCTGGCCGCGGCGCAGGCACTGTAAGGCAATCCCATGCTGCCCACCGCAAGTCGCCGACTGTTCGTGCTGGACACCAATGTGTTGATGCACGACCCCACTGCCCTGTTCCGCTTCGAGGAACACGACATTTTTCTGCCGATGGTAGTGCTCGAAGAACTGGATAACGGCAAGAAGGGCCTGTCGGAAGCTGCGCGTAATGTGCGACAGGTCAGCCGGTTCCTCGACGAACTGATGCAGGGCGCCACGAAGACGCAGATTGACTCAGGCCTACCACTGCCCGGGCATGAGTACGCAGCGGCGCTCTCGGGCGGCGTGAAGAAGCGCGCGGCCAATGGCCGCGTGTTCTTCCAGACGCAGCGCCTCGATGGCGCCCTCCCCGACACGCTGCCGGGCACCGGCGCAGACAATGCCATCCTCGGCCAAGCGCTCGCTTTGCAGCGTATCCACGCGGATACACCGGTCACGCTGGTCTCGAAAGACATCAACCTGCGCATCAAGGCCACCATCCTCGGCGTGCATGCCGAAGACTACTTCAGCGACCGCACCATCGACGATGCCGACCTGATGCACACCGGCACCATGGCGCTGGCCGGAGATTTCTGGGAACGCCATGGTCGCGAGATGCACTCGTGGAAAGAAGGTCCGCGCACCTTTTACCGCCTGAATGGACCACAAGTAGCCGAGTGGAGCCCGAACACCTTCGTTTACGAGGAAGCCGAAGGCGGACTGGAATGCATCGTGCGCCAGATTCAGGGAGACGAAGCAGTACTGGAACTGGTGCAGGACTACCGCACCGGGCGCCACGGTGTTTGGGGCATCGCTGCCCGCAACCGTGAACAGAACTTTGCCGTGAACCTGCTACTGGACCCAGACATCGACATGGTGACCATTCTCGGTCCCGCGGGGACCGGCAAAACCTTGCTCACCCTCGCCGCCGGGTTGCACCAAACCCTCGATGCCAAACGGTTCAGCGAAATCATCATGACCCGCGTCACGATACCGTTAGGCGAGGACATCGGCTTTTTGCCCGGCACCGAAGAGGAGAAGATGGAGCCGTGGATGGGCGCGCTGATGGACAACCTTGAAGTCCTGACGCAAGGCCAAGACTCCGGTAACTGGGCCAAGTCGGCCACCAACGACCTGGTACGGAACCGCATCAAAATTCGCTCGCTGAACTTCATGCGTGGTCGGACCTTCCTGAATCGCTACCTTATCCTCGACGAAGCGCAGAATCTGACGCCGAAACAAATGAAAGCCTTGGTAACGCGCGCTGGCCCCGGCACCAAGCTGGTCTGTCTTGGCAACATCGCGCAAATCGACACGCCCTATCTCACCGAAACCACCTGCGGGCTCACCTACGTAGTGAACCGTTTTCGCGGTTGGGCGCATTCAGGGCATATCACGCTCCAGCGCGGCGAACGTTCGCGCTTGGCGGACTTCGCCTCGGAAGCGCTATGAGCTTGGAACCGCGCTCGCCCCGCGTGGTCTACTAAGCTATGCGTTACGCGCCCATCCTGTCTGCCTCCTTGCTGCTGTGCGCCACGCTCGCGGCATTCACCCCGAGCGCAGGCTGGGCAGGTGCTGCAGAGCCACCTGGAAGTGGTAGCCACGCGAATGACCTCCCCGACATCGGCACGCCTGCCGACCAGATCTTCACCGCCGGTGAGGAGTACAGCATCGGCTCCAGTATCGTCAGGCAACTGCGCGACTCCGGGGAGATTCTGGAAGACCCGGAACTGACGGACTATGTCCAGCAACTGGGCCAGCGCTTGGCCGTCCAAGCGCACGAAGGCAACCTGAAGTTCCACTTCTTCATCATGAAGGACACGGACCTGAACGCGTTCGCTCTGCCCGGCGGGTTCATTGGCGTCAATGCCGGTTTGGTCACCTCTACGGCCAACGAGAGCGAACTCGCCGGCGTGCTCGCGCACGAAATTTCCCATGTTACCCAGCGCCATCTGGCACGGAGCCTCGCTGCGCAGACCAAGAACGCGACGATGACTACCCTCGGCATGCTGGCAGCAGTGCTCATTGGGGTCGCCGCCGGTGGCGGTGGGGATGCGGTCCAAGGCGCAGTAGCCGTCTCGCAAGGCGTTGCCGCCCAGCAAAGACTGAACTATTCCCGCGCGAACGAAGCTGAAGCCGACCGCGTCGGCATGGGTGTTCTGGCCTCCGCCGGCTACGATCCCAACGGCATGGCGACATTCTTCGAAACGATGGGACGCCAGACAACGCTAGGCGCGAGCCGCATCCCCGAGTTCCTCCTCACGCACCCGGTGACGACCAATCGCATCGCCGAAGCCAAGGACCGCGCCCAGCAATACAGCACCGTACGTCCGGTGGACAGCACTGGCTATCAGTTGGCCCGCGAACGCCTCCGCGTGCTCAGCACGCCGGATGGCCGGGATGCGCGCGAGCCCTACGCTGATGCGGTAGCAGGCCAAGACGTCCCGTTGCCGGCCACGCGACGCTACGGCCGCGCTATCGCGGCCACCACTGCCGGCGACCCGGCCGAGGCTATCGCTGCTCTGCGTGAACTGCGCACCACCCATCCGGAGGTCATTCCGTACCACACCGCACTGGCGGAGGCCTATCTGAAGGCCGGCGAGACCCCCGCAGCACGCCGCACGCTGAGCGAAGCAATGACGCTCTTTCCGCGCAACGTTGCCGTGACCGTGCTTTACGGCGACACCCTGCTGCGCAGTGAAGAACCTGCCGAGGCGCACCGGGTCCTGCTAGACCTGTTCAACAACGTCCCCGCCACGCCCTTGCAAATTCGCCTGCTTGCCCAGGCGGCCAGTGGTCAGGGAGACGCTCCCGAAGCAAATTATTACGCAGCGGAATACCTGCTAGCGGTCGGCGACCTCAACCGGGCCATCAACCAGTTGAACCGCGCACTCGCCACCGCGGGCATCAGCGAACTCCAAACCGCGCGCTTTACCGCTCGCCGTGAAGAACTGAAGGAATTCCTTGCCCCGAAACTGCAGGGCTACGTGGACCGGGGTGAGCCGTTGCCGGAACCGGAATACGGGGATGCACGCGGGCGCTGAAACGGTAAAATAGCTTATCGACATCCGGACTTTGTAACGACCATGACCCGCAAACCTCTCTATTCCATCGCCTGCTGGCTTTCGTTGCTGTGTATGCCGGCCTTGCCGCTAACGGCTGCCGCCAACCAAGCTGAAACCACGCTTGGCGCGGTTGAGTCGACTGGCACTGGCAGTAGCCCTGCAGCGACTCCAGTCGACCGGTTCGAACGCTACAACCGCGCTATGTACCGCTTCAATACGGGTATCGATCGCACGGTACTGCGCCCACTCGCCGAGGGATATGCGAAGTTGCCCCGGCCGATTCGTGGGGGTATCGGTAATTTCATTGGCCACTTGGCCTACGCTGACACCATCGTCAACAACTTCCTGCAAGGCAAGTTCAGTGACGGCGGCAAGGATCTGGCGCGCTTCACGCTCAATACCGTGGTTGGCGTTGGTGGTCTGTTCGACCCGGCCACCGTGGCGGGCCTGCAAAAGAACGATGAAGATTTCGGGCAGACGCTAGGCAAATGGGGAGTCCCTTCCGGCCCCTATGTCGTCTTGCCGTTCTTGGGTTCTTCCACCCTGCGCGATGCCCCCACGTGGGCAGTCTCTAATGCACTGGACGCGCGTTCCTACCTCAACCAAGACGCCGTGAACTACGGCCTCGCCAGCCTCCGCTTGGTAGACTTGAGGGCTAGTGTGATGGTCGCCGATGCATCCATCGAGCAGGCCTTCGACCCCTACGCCTTCGTGCGCGATGCCTACCTGCAGCGGCGCGAATACAAGGTGCGCGACGGCGAAGTTCCGGAAACCATTGAAGAACCGCTGGAAGACCCCGCTGGCGAATAAGCGAACTGTCAACCGCCGGCGTCTGGCGCCAGTTTAGCGTTCGCCTTCACGATGACGACCGTGCGGTTGAAGTCCTCGCCGGGTTCCAGCAAGCCCACCACTTCGCTGATACGGGCAATGGCGCGTATAGACTTGGGCATCGCCTGGAAACGAATCTCGCGGCCAGCATGGTGCGCCCAGGTCACCCATTCCAACAACACCGCCAAACCAGCGCTGTCCGCTTGGGTCACGCCCGCCAAATCCACCACCACCGACTCGCAAGCGGCGAAAGCAGCCTCGCTGGCTTCAAGGATGCTGCGTGCGGTGCCAAAGCCGAACACGCCGGACAGCACGAACCGCCCGGGCGCTTCTTCAACGAAATGATAGAGAGTGGCTTCGTTCACTTGCGGCGCTGCGCTTCCATGCCCGCCGCCTCGGCCTCGAGTCTGGCGATCACGGCATCCAGACCCCTTTGTTGAATTTCCAACCCGATGTCCTTGCGGAAATTGCGCACATAGGAAATGCCCTCGATGACCACGTCCCAAGCCTTCCAGCCGTTGGCCGTGCGGCGCATGATGTAGTTCACTGGCAACCGCGTGCCGTCATCGCGGCGAATCTCCGAGCGCACCGTCGCCGAATCCGGCGAGGCGTCCGGCCGGAAAGGCAGGAACTTCATGCGATCGGGAGTGAAGTCGAGAACGGCAGCGCCGTAAGTCTTGAGCAGCGAACGGTAAAGACCTTTGACGAAACGCGAACGCTGCTCTGGCGTGGCGGAACGATAGTGCGTGCCCAAAACGAGCCGCCCGGCGTACTCCAAATCAAAGTTCGGCGTCAGCAAACTGTCCACCAGCGCATAGACGCGCGCCGGGTCCTTCTTCAGGGCTGGGCGCTGGGCATCCAGTTCTTTCACCAACCGATTAGCCAAGTCCGTCATCTGCTGCTGCGGGTCGGGTGCAGTCGCTGCTGCACCGGCAGGCGCCGGCGGTGCAGCGGTCGCAGCGGCATTGGCCACAGCGGCCGACAAGAGCGAACTGGCAAGCAGAAAAATACGCAGACTGTGCATCATGATTACGGGCTCTGGGCTGGCGGGGCGGTCTTCTGGTCCGCCTCCTTGCTGGCGAAGGAGAACAAGAACTTGCTGATGAGTTCCTCAAGAACGATGGCGGACTGGGTCAACTCGATATGACCACCATCGCGGTAAAACGTTTCGGAGCCGCCAGCCTGAAGGCCGACGTACTGACCACCAAGCAGACCCGCGGTGAAGATGGCGGCGTCGCTGTCATCCGGAATGCGGTTGAACTGGGGTTGGATACGTAACACCACATGGGCCTTGTAGGTGCCCTGATTGAAGCGGATGGACTCCACGCGACCGACACTGACCCCACTCATGGATACCGGTGCACCTTCCTTCAGGCTGCCGACATTGTCGAAATCGGCCTCGAGGCGAAATCCAGCCTCCCCGAAAGTGGGGCTGCGATTGGTGATCTGCGTGACCATGAAGAGCATCGCCGCGAAGCCGAGGGCGGCGAAAAACCCCGTGGCTAACTCGATGGATCTGGACTGGCGCATGATCGTTTCCCGGAAGTCGTCATTGAATGTAGAAGGCAGTGAGCACGTAATTCAACAGCAGTACGGCAATGGAGGAGTTGACGACCGTGCGCGTGGTGGCACGACCGACACCCTCAGCGGTGGGCTGAGCGTGAAAGCCCTCGAACACCGCCAATGAGGCGATAGCGAGCGCGAAGAACATACTCTTGACCAAGCCTTCAGCGATATCGTCCAACTCGACGGCATTGCGCATCTGTGACCAGAACTGGCCCGTATCGATGCCGAGCAACTGCACTCCCACCAGCTGCGAGCCGTACAGGCCAATGGTGATAAAGATGGCAGTGAGCAAGGGCAAGGCGATGAGCGCGCCGAGGAAACGGGGTACGCAAACACGGCGTACCGGGTCCACCGCCATCATCTCCATCGCAGATAGCTGATCTGTCGCGGCCATCAGACCAATCTCGGAGGTTAGCGCCGTACCGGCGCGCCCAGCGAACAGCAGCGCTGCCACCACCGGGCCCAGCTGTTTCAGCATGCCCAGAGCCGCCGCCGGCCCCAAGGCCTCTTCGGCGCCGAAGCGTTGGAGCAGGTCTGCCCCTTGCAGCCCAAGCACCATGCCGACGAACAAACCACAGAACATGATGAGTGCCAACGACAAGGCACCAGCGTTATAAATCTGCGCCACCACCAGGCCCGGGCGCAGCAGCGCGCGGGGCGACACTACTAGCAATCGCCCGGCAAAAAGCAGGTAGGCGCCGAGCTTCTCGAGGGCACCGCGCAAACCGCCCAACCGGTCAATTCGCAGGTTTACCAGACTCATGGCCGCACCTTTCCGCCACCTGCCTCGCGATTACCGAAGCTGGCCCCCAGCAGTTGGGTTTCATAGTCGGGCGCGGGGAAGTGAAAAGGTACGGGGCCGTCAGCCATGCCGTTCATGAACTGGCGGACGACTTCGCTCTGGCTACCGCGCAGTTCGTCGGGGCTACCACTGGCCACCACCCGCCCTTCGGACAGCAGGTAGGTGCAATCCGCAACGGCGCTGATTTCATGGACGTCGTGTGACACCACAATGCTCGTGATGCCCAGCGCGTCATTCATCTGACGGATTAGGCGCAGCACGACTCCCATGGAGATGGGGTCCAGACCCACAAACGGCTCGTCATAGATAAGCAGCGCCGGATCCATGACGATGGCACGTGCCAAAGCTACGCGGCGGGCCATACCACCGGATAGTTCCGCAGGCATTAGCGAGGCGGCACCACGCAGGCCGACGGCATGCAACTTGGTGAGCACCACATGGCGCACTAGGCGTTCAGGTAAATCCGTGTGTTCCCGTAGCGGAAACGCCACGTTCTCGAACACGGAAAGATCGGTCAGTAGGGCCCCATTCTGAAAGAGCATGCCCATCCGACGGCGTACCGTGTAAACGCCCTCCCGGGAGAGTTGCCCAAGGTCTTGCCCATCGACCAGTACGCGCCCGCGGTCGGGGCGCACCTGCCCCGTGATGAGCTTCAGCAAAGTGGTCTTACCCGTGCCACTGGGACCCATGACAGCGGTAACTTGTCCCTTGCGGAAGGCGAGATTGAGGCCGTCGAAGATAGTACGGCGCCCGGCACGGTAAACCAGGCCCTCGATACTGACGATAGCGTCGCGCACTTCTTCGCCGACGGGCGCGCAACTGCGCCCGGACAAGGCAGGGTCGACGGCAACGACAGGCGGGACGGTGGATTCCATGAGCTGATTATACCGGACAGTTGCGACGCAAAAAGGTTCAACTGTGGTGATTTAGCAACATAAAAACAGCCGGAACCCTTGCTAAGCGCTCAGACCTCAGGGTGGCGCTCGTTACCATTGGTAACTTGGCAGCAGGCGCTAACAGGACTAAACTAGTCCTGTATTTTCTCATCCAAGCCGAGCACCCCCTCCCCATGCTGCGTATCAGCAAACTGACCGACTACGCCACGGTTGTGTTATCCGTCCTGGCAGAAGACGCCGCCGCGTCTCACTCGGCGGCGCAACTGGCGGATGCTACCCATATCGCCTTACCAACGGTCAGCAAGGTGCTCAAGGCCTTGCAGCGAGGTGGCTTGGTGGCTTCCACGCGCGGCGCACGCGGCGGTTACCAGTTGGCGAGGCCAGCGGCAAACATCAGCGCTGTAGACGTGATCGACGCCATGGAAGGACCCGTAGGACTGACCGAATGCGTCACGCACCCCGGTAGTTGCGATCTAGAAGCCACCTGCCGCTCAGGCGATGCTTGGCAAAGAGTGAACCTCGCAATCCGGCGCGCCCTGCAGGACGTCACGTTGCTGGAACTGACGGGGCGGGCCACTACTGGCGAAGCCCGCGCAGTGACTGCCGGACAAACTGCCGCTGAATTCGCGGCCGCCCTGCGGGCCGGCACGCTGCGCGCCCGCATGATTGAAGGGGGCGTCCAATGAGTACCACGGAACTTAATGCCATTGAACAAGCCGTTGCCGGCAAGTACCGTCACGGCTTCGTCACCGATATCGAGAGCGACACGGTTCCTCCGGGCCTCGATGAAGATGTGGTGCGACTCATCTCGCGCAAGAAAGACGAACCCCAGTTCTTGCTCGACTGGCGCCTGAGGGCCTTTCGTCACTGGCAGACCATGACAGAGCCGAACTGGGCGTACGTGAAGTACCCACCCATCGACTTCCAATCCATCAGCTATTTCTCGGCACCGAAGCAGAACAAGGACGGGCCAAAGAGCTTGGCCGAGGTGGATCCGAAACTGCTGGAAACTTACGACAAACTGGGTATTCCACTCCACGAACGTGCGCGCTTGGCTGGCGTGGCTGTCGATGCAGTATTCGACAGCGTCTCGGTGGCCACCACCTTCAAGGATCGTCTATCCAAAGCAGGAGTCATCTTCTGTCCGTTCTCTGAAGCGGTGAAGGAACACCCGGAACTCCTTGAGCGCTGGCTTGGCACTATCGTGCCGCCCGGCGACAACTTCTACGCGGCCCTGAACAGCGCCGTGTTCAGTGACGGCAGCTTCGTGTACATCCCGAAGGGCGTGCGCTGCCCCATGGAGCTTTCCACCTACTTCCGCATCAACGCTGCCAACACCGGGCAGTTCGAAAGAACTCTCATCATCGCTGATGAAGGTAGCCATGTGTCCTACCTAGAAGGCTGCACCGCACCCAAGCGCGACGAAAATCAACTGCATGCCGCCGTGGTGGAATTGGTGGCCATGGACAACGCCGAGATCAAGTACTCCACCGTTCAGAACTGGTACCCCGGCGACGAAAACGGCGTTGGTGGTATCTACAACTTCGTCACCAAGCGCGGGGACTGCCGCGGCAAGCGCAGCAAGATTTCTTGGACGCAGGTGGAAACCGGTTCTGCTATCACCTGGAAATACCCGAGCTGCGTATTGACGGGCGATGACTCCGTTGGCGAGTTCTATAGCGTGGCGGTAGCGAACCATCACCAGCAAGCTGACACCGGCACTAAGATGATTCACGTGGGGCGCAACACGCGCAGCACTATCGTCAGCAAGGGCATCAGCGCCGGCAAGGCCCACAACACCTACCGTGGCCTGGTAAAGGTATTGCCTTCCGCCGAAGGCGCCCGCAACTACACACAATGCGACTCACTGCTAATGGGCCCCGGCTGTGGAGCACATACCTTCCCCTACGTGGAAGTACGCAACCCCACCGCTACCGTAGAGCACGAAGCGACGACTTCGCGAATCGGCGAGGACCAACTGTTCTACTGTCTGCAACGCGGTCTTTCGGAAGAAGACGCAGTCAACATGATTGTGAACGGCTTCTGCAAGGTTGTGTTCAAGGAACTTCCCATGGAGTTCGCCGTGGAAGCGCAGAACCTGCTAGCAGTAAGTCTGGAGGGTGCTGTGGGCTAAAGCCCACCTCTCCTTATCTCCCCTTTATTTCGGTCAGTGCGCGTAAGCCGCTGGCCCATG
>Ga0164294_10001328_pt1 | contig 23007 bp, 21 predicted proteins | sample GEODES005metaG_FD_111479 | JGI IMG/M metagenome (GOLD analysis project Ga0164294, IMG submission 111479) | Oligotrophic lake water microbial communities from Sparkling Lake, Wisconsin, USA - GEODES005 metaG | ecosystem: Environmental > Aquatic > Freshwater > Lake | place: USA: Sparkling Lake...
AGCAAACAATTTCGCCAGTCGTACAAAAGTTTTTGGTGCTTTAGACACACTTGAAAACCTAAAAAAGGGTGGCCGAATTAGTAACACCAAAGCCTTTCTGGCATCAGCTTTGGCGATTAAACCGATTATTGAAGTGCGCGAAGGAAAACTCGAAGAAGGTGGCAAAGAAAGAACTCGTGGCAAAGCACTTGCTTTTCTGATTGAGAAAATTAGATCTGCCGGAGAAATTAGCGACTTGGCCGTATTGCATGCACAATGCAGCGATATTGATTCATTTGTCGCGCAGTTAAAGACAATTTACAGTGGTGAGATAATTGTTAGCGATATTGGATCGGTCATTGGCTCACATACCGGAATCGGAACTGTCGGCGTTACATATCACGTTAAGTGACATTCCCCAACTAAAGGCTCGCGCAGAACTAGCGTAAAAGTTCAGCGATGAGACCACTACCCCTTGAAGAACCTGAAGATTCGCAGCGACTCCTCGCTGGTCGATATCGCCTTGACCGCCAAATTGCTCGCGGTGGTATGGCCGAAGTTTGGCTTGGCACTGACACTTTTTTAGATCGTCCAGTTGCAATCAAAGTTCTTAAACCGCAACTCGCCAATGATCCGGTAATTGCCGAACGTTTTCGTCGAGAAGCACTTGCATGTGCCGGATTAAATCACGCCAACATCGTTGCGGTCTACGACTCGGTTGAGGATAAAGGTCGACAAGCAGTTGTAATGCAATACATCGAAGGCAAGAGTTTGCGAGAACTTTTAGACCGAAGGAAAAGACTCGGTGCTCTCGTGACAATTCACATGGGTATCGCAATGGCTAGCGCTCTTGACTTCGCACATCGCTCCGGCTTAGTGCACCGTGATGTGAAGCCTGGCAATATTTTGGTAACACCTCAAGGCAGATTTCTTCTCGCTGATTTCGGCATTGCTAAGGCACTGAGCACAGCAGGTGAAGATTTAACCGACGACAACGTCATGATGGGCACAGCAAAATATTTATCTCCAGAACAAGTGCGTGGAAAACCTCTAGATGGCCGAGCTGATCTTTACGGACTGGGCCTTGTGATGTACGAATGTCTCGCCGGAAAAGTTCCATTTATTGGTGAAACCGATGCAGACACAGCGTTAGCAAGATTGCAACGAGAGCCGACTGATCTTTCTCAATTGAGATCATCGCTTGCGCCAGAACTTGTACATGTGATTCACAAATTGATGGCAAGAAATCCTGAGCACCGCTATTCGAGCGGTCAAGAAACATCTGAAGCATTAACTAAAGCGATTGATGCTCAGAATAATTACGTGACTTCAATGACTCCCCCATCCGGGGTCAAGTCACCGCCACCCACAAGTCAGCCATTCGCTCATAAAGAATCTTTGATCAGTCAGATTTCTGAGCTGCCAGTTGATGATCGGGTTGAAAGAAGTGTTGATGATCATGCTGAAGATTTTGCCGAAGACTTTATTCAAGTACCAGATAAAAAACGAAGGTCGAAAAAGCAAGCCGAAAAGAAACAAAAAGACGAAATGAAAATTAGCGAAACGAAAAAACGAAATAAGCGTTCTAAGTCATCAGGTGGTCGAATACCAACCTCAACTAAAATTCTAGGTTTGATCGCGATTTTGCTAAGTGTCGCGGTGATGTATGTAGCAACTCAGGGTTTTGATCCTTCGCTATTTACTTCGAGAATTTCTTCAACTCAAGCAAACTCAGGCGTCGCACCGGTAATCATTTCTCGGGTTGTCAGTTATGACCCAAATGGTCAAGATGGTTTAGAAAACGAAGCTGGTGTTTGGGCCCTGACCGACAATGATCAAAAAACGGCGTGGTCAACAGACTGTTACGCCACCGCATTTTTTGGCGACAAGAAATATGTTGGAGCCTTGATTGAACTTTCACAACCAGCGTCTGGTGTTCTAAAAGTCGGCATGCAAAATGGCCCGTGGTCACTTGAGATCTACACGGCAACTGGCGCCGCTCCGACTTCGCTAGAGCAATGGGGTGAGCCGACCGCTACCGACTACAACACTCGACGCGGCGTTGCACAATTCATGGTGCCTAGTCAGACGCAATTCGTTTTGCTGATGATGCGCGAAATTGGAATGAGTGATCAATGCAGTCCAGATAATCCATACCAAGGTTTAATGCAAGATCTTTCGTTTAACACTGTATAAAACAAAGCTTTATAAAACTTGTGATTTCAAATCCGTTTACTGATCCGAAATGGGCAGATAAGACACTTCGTCTGATTGATCGCACGGTTGGGTTCGTTCGCGATAAAACAACTCGCCCGCTTGCAAATCTCTTACGAGCGATCGTGTTCGGAGTGATTTTGATAGTTGCCGGTCTATTGATCTTTATTTTTGGCTTGATCGGATTGGTTCGTGCGTTCAACGAGTTCTTTGATCTTTGGTTGACCAGACCTACAGCTGTTTGGGTGTCTTATTTCTTGTTGTCGCTAATGTTTACAGGCCTTGGTGCACTGATGATGCGTAAGCGACATCAAGCATCAACGAACTCAAAGAACAAATAAATTAACGGAAGGCGATTTAATGTCGGCTATAGAAATGACCCATCAAAAAGTAATTATCATCGGTTCGGGCCCTGCTGGCTTGACTGCTGCAATTTACACCGCCCGAGCCAATCTTGCGCCACTTGTAATCGAGGGCGAACCATCCTCTACTTCTGATCAACCTGGTGGTCAGTTGATGCTGACGACAGAGGTTGAAAACTTTCCTGGGTTTCCAGAAGGTGTGATGGGGCCAGACTTGATGATGAAGTTTCGCGATCAAGCTGCGAGATTCAATACAACTTTTATCACCGAAAAAGTTACGAAGGTTGATTTCTCACAACGACCATTTGCTGTTTGGGTGCGAGACACGAAATACACCGCTGAGTCAATCATTGTCAGTACTGGTGCTCAGTCAATCATGCTTGGATTAGAGAATGAGTCACGTTTCTACGGGCATGGTCTTTCAACATGTGCCACTTGCGACGGATTTTTCTTTCGTGGCCAAGAGATTGTCGTAGTTGGTGGTGGCGACTCAGCAATTGAGGAGGCAACTTTCTTAACAAAGTTCGCTTCAAAAGTCACGATTGTTCATCGTCGCGACAGTTTACGCGCCTCAAAAATTATGCAAGATCGCGCTCGAAACAATCCAAAAATAGAATTTAAATGGAACTCACAAGTTACTGAAATCATTGGTACCGACAAACTTGAAGGTGTCGGTTTAGTTGACACTGTGACTGGAGAGAGTTCAAAAATGGCGGTCACGGGATTATTCGTCGCAATCGGTCACCGACCAAACACTGATCTTTTCAAAAACATTCTTGATATGGAAGCCAATGGTTATTTGATAACTCGACCGGGTTCGTCGTATACAAATATTGACGGAGTATTTGCTTGTGGTGACGTGCAAGACCACACTTACCGACAGGCAATTACTGCCGCTGGCTCTGGTTGCATGGCCGCAATTGATTGTGAACGTTGGCTTGAGGCGCAACATTAAACGCAAAGATTAAATGCGAGCGTTAATGATTCACTTTTCGTATCGCCTGCCGAGATAACCTAAAAGTGTTCTCGCGATAAGTGAGAACTTGACGAAAGGTTTTTATGGCAGATGGAATAGTCATTCTGACGAGCGCAAATTTTGATGAGACAATTAAGTCTTCGACGACACCAATTTTGGTTGACTTTTGGGCGGAGTGGTGCGGGCCATGTAAAGCAATGAACCCGATTCTCACCGAGATTGCAAAAGAGCAAGCCGGCAACGTGACTATCGCCAAACTTAATGTTGACGACCACGGTGAAATTGCACAACGCTTCAGCGTGATGAGCATTCCAACAATGATGCTTTTTAGTGAAGGCGAAATGAAATTAAAAATGATCGGCGCCAAGGGCAAGCCTCAGCTGCTTGCGGAGATCGCAGAATTTATCCCGACAAAGAGTTAGTTTTCGGCGACAACTCTGCGGTTGTCGGCGATCTACAGCGTCGGTTGCGTGATGCCAAACTTTTAGATCTTTCTTTAGTTCAAGTTGGGTCCTTTTGTGAACTAACAAAGTCGGCAGTTGAAGAATTGCAAAGGCGACGAGGTCTGCTTGTTTCTGGAGTTTGCGATAAGGCCACTTGGCTTACGCTTGTTGAATCATCGTTTCAATTAGGTGACCGATTAAATTATTTTTCATCACCGTTACAACGCGGCGACGATGTAGCAGAGCTTCAGGAGTTGTTGGCGCGCACGGGTTTTGACTTCGGTCGCGTAGATGGTTATTTGGGTAAAAAAACTGCAGCTTCGCTTAAAGACTTTCAGAGCAACTATGGCCTAGTTGTCGATGGCATTTGTGGTCCGATCACACTTCAAGCACTACGTCGAGCAAGTCAACACAGTGGCAATGGCCCTGGTGTGGGGGTTGTTCGAGAACGCCACACAGCGCCAAAATATAACGATGATCTTGCAGCATTTCGCGTCGTAATTGGTCAATTCGGTGCGCTGGATAACTTGACTCATGAGTTGTGCGATCGATTACGGGCCCAACGCACCAACGTCGCGGTTATCCACGATGACGACCCACACCGACATGCACAACTTGCCAATGATTTCGCAGCCAACCTTTACATCGGCATTGAAACTCGCGAAACCGCTAGTTTTGAAATTGCGTACTATCACACAAAAGGCTTCCATTCAGTTACGGGTCATATCTTTGCGACCTTAGCCGCCGAAGCCATAGAACGGTCTGCGCCTTGGTTCTCACCCACAGTTGCTGGAATGCGTCTGCAAGTTTTACGTGAAACGACAATGCCTGCGGTTCTCTGTGGATTAGGACCCTTTCGGGTCATTTATCCCCATTGCACGGTGATTGCCGATAATCTCGCGAAATCAATGGCTATATGGGTTAAAACTACTTCATCGTAGTTTGAAATCTAAAAACTACATCTTTGTGAAAGTTTTCCACAGATTATGCACATTCTGTGCGAAGTCTCTATAAAGGTTTATCTGTAAGGTAAACCTGAGAGTTAACTATACTCCCTCGCCGCTTGGAACGCCGTCAGTCATTGCTCGATAAATTCGCTCTAGATCATTAAGATCTGCGAATTCGACAGTCATTCTTCCACGTCCAGCTGTTGCGACGATTGAAACTTTCGTTGACAAATGTTCGCCGAGCAACCTCTGCAACTCAACTAAGCCAGGAACAGGAAGAGTCGTCGTAGGTACCGACTTTTTAGGCAGTTTATTTTGTTCGTTATTTGAACTGTCAGTTTTGCTTGGACGACCGGTTGTGGCTCGCACGGCATCTTCGGTTGCCCGAACTGTCCAACCTTCATCGGCGCACTGCTGAGCCAATTTTTCTTGGGCGGTCTTGTCTTGAACACCAAGTAGCGCTCTGGCGTGTCCACCTGAAAGTCTGCCGCCAGCCAGAAGTTGTTGAATTGACGGAGGCAGAGAAAGAAGTCTCAGTGAGTTAGTGATCACTGTGCGTGTTTTACCGACCCGCTCTCCTACTTGTTCGTGGGTCATCGAAAAATCATCTAATAGTTGTTGATATGCAGCGGCTTCTTCGAGTGGTGTCAAGTCTTGTCGATGCAAGTTTTCAATTAATGCTTGTTCAACAGAAGAAACATCATCAGTTTCACGAACCAAAGCAGGAATTAGTACTAAACCTGCCTTTTGCGCTGCTCGCCAACGTCGCTCGCCGGCGATCAACTCAAAGGCAATACCAGTTGTTGCGTCAACTTGTTTTAATGGCCTGACAAGAATTGGTTGAAGTACTCCTACTGCTTTAATTGATGCCGATAATTCGTCTAACGAATCTTCATTAAAATAGGAGCGAGGCTGATTCGGATTTGGAGAAATAGTTTTGATCTCGATACTTCGCAGACCCATGCCGTCAACTTGCGCTGAGTCCTCTTCACCAACTGATCGTTCAATTGGACGACTTGGAATTAGTGATTCAATTCCTTTACCTAGCCCTTTGGGACGTACCACCACTAATCTCCTTTGCGATTTCTCGGTATGCCTTTGCTGCTACCGAATTTGGATCAAACGACGTAATAGGTTGTCCGTGCGATGGTGCCTCAGCAACACGCACAGATCTTGGTACGACCGCTTTACAGACTTTATCGCCAAAGTGTTCTCGAACTTCTCGCACAACATCGTCAGCCAAAGTCGTATGAGTGTGCATTACTAAAGCAATATGGCTAACTTGCAGGGTTGGATTAAGCACCTGGCTAACACGATCAACGCTTCGCAATAATTGACCCAGTCCTTCGAGTGCAAAGTATTCACACTGAATCGGGACAAATATCTCGTTGGCCGCTGTCAAGCCGTTGATTGTCAATAAGCCCAATGATGGGGGACAATCCAATAAAACATAGTCGTATTGATCAATTATTGCTTCGATTGCTTTTTTTAAGCGTTGTTCACGACCCATTTCAGAAACCAATTCAATATCGGCGCCCGCCAAATCAAGATTAGATGGTGCAATGAACAGATTCTTTATTGACGTGGGTTCAACGCAGTTTTCTAATTTTTCGCCTCGCAATAATACATCATAAATTGTTGACTCTAAATCCCGTGAGTTGATCCCAAGACCGGTAGAAGCGTTGCCCTGGGGGTCGAGATCTATGATTAAAACCCGATATTCGAGTTCGGCTAAGGCCGCGCCAACAGTGATGGTAGTGGTGGTCTTACCCACCCCGCCTTTTTGATTGGCGAATGCAATTATTCGTGGCAGAGGAAGGCGTTCCGTTTCGCTCACAGATTGATCTTTTTCACTCATATACAGAGCATAATCTCTCGAACCTTATGTCGTATGGATAGTCAGATGTCTAGTGAGATGTCTAGTGAGATGTCTGGGCAGAAGTAGCTCTTAATTAATGTTTCACGTGAAACAATTTTTGGCAAAACCCATATTTTAAAGGGTTTTGAGTAGTCTCTTAGTGCGAAAAATGAGTGTTACGAAGCGGTAGTTTCATTGTCAGAGCCAAATTGTTTCACGTGAAACATTGCCACAGCGCCGATTCTTGATGGCCCCTCTAAGCCCAAGGCTCGTACTTGTTGTTGATCCCACCGAGAGTCAATGCCTGGTGGAGGCTCGCTAATTATGATTGCGCCACCCGGCTTTACGAGTTCTCGGGAAAAGTTAAGCGTTTGAATTGGTGGTCCTAAACCACGACTCATTGCGACATCAAAATGTTTAACCCAAGTTGAGTCTTTGGTCATGTCTGATATCTCGCAACATCTGACAGTTACTCGATCCACGAGGTCTAATGCATGAACAGCTCGTACTAAAACATCTGTACGGCCAACTCTACGATCAACCAATTGAATGTTCAATAAAGGACAAAATAGCGCGACTATTAAACCAGGCACACCCGCACCGCTGCCCAAATCTATTGCGGTACGAGCCGTTACCGGAATGGCTTCAGCGAACCACTTGGCGTGACCAATAATCTCTGTAACTGGGGCATTAGATAACGCCCCAATTCGCTGGGCTTCTCGCAGAATTCTTTCTAAAACTCGCAGACGTGACGCGTCTACCATTTTGGAATCGCCTCGAGATGGTTCAAGCACAACTCAAAACTACACAATTCTTTAACAGTTTTAAATAGTCGTGCGTTAAAAACAACTAACTTGTTTAATTATTGCGTCAAGACCTTAAAATTTACTTGGTTTTATGACTCTGATGAGTCATCTGAATCGTCTGAGTCATCAAATTCAGTTGAAGATTCTAAAGTTGAAGCCAAAGCCACAACTACCCGACGAAACGGATCAGTACCTTCAGAGCGAGTCGCAATTCCTTCACTGTCAACAAGTGCGTCATGAACGATCTTGCGGTCAGATGAGTTCATTGGCTCTAATGCTCGTGCTTGACCAGAAGTTTTTACGTCGGCAGCGACTTTGAGCGCGAATCGACTTAGAGCTTCACGGCGTTTTTCGCGATAACCAGCAACATCGACTCGAAGTCGAGTTTCATGGTCACCCAAACGACGCTGGCTCACAACACGAGTTAAATCTTGCAAGGCCAAAAGTGTTGCGCCTTTGGTGCCAACTAAGAAATTAAGATCGTCACCCAATACATCGATGTCAATATTCTCACCCTCAACTTTTGACGACACTGAACCTTTTAAGCCAGCTGCAGTGACAAGACCTTGCAAAAATGTAGTTGCGACATCACTCACAGTGGTTGGATCAACTGGTGGTAACTCAGCTCGAGGTGTGCGTTCACGTGGTGCTTCGCTTCGATTTGAACGCTCAGGTCGAGGTGATCGAGAGCCTCGCTCTGGACGTGGGCCACGATCGTTTCGTTCTGTGCGTTCAGGCCTTGAACTTCGCTCGTTACGTGTTGTACTTGGTCGAGCTGCCCGATCGGTTGTCGGCTTACCACGACGATCACGGCGGTCGGCTTTGGCTCGAACCGAGTTTGGCTTAATACGAGCTCGCACTCTGGCTTCGCCACGAGTTCTGCCAAAAAGTCCTGCTTTTGGTTCTTCAACGATTTCAAATTCTGCATCTCCGTCGTCAACTCCTAAACGATCGAGTGCCAATGCTTTAGCGTCGTCAATTGTCTCTGCTGTTGTTTCTACCCATTCCATGATTCAATTTCCCTTCGGTTGTTTTCTAAAATCTGAGAATTAATTATTTGGTTTATTTTTCTTTTGCACGAAACTGCTGCGGTTTTTCCCCGGCGGTTGAGGTCGGCGTCGCGTTGGAGCAACAGAGCTATTCTTTGGCGGAGTAACACGCTTACTGACAAAAGTTTGCGGTTCACTCGAATTCGTCTCTTTTTTTGACTTAACTTTCTTGTCATCAGCTGAAGAGTTTTTCATGTCTCGAGCTGTCGCACTCGCAGCTTGCGCTTGCTTGCCAAGGCTGTCGTCTTTTTTATAGAAACGTTGGGTGATGTATTGCTGTTGAATAATTCGAATAATCGCTTGCATCATGTAATAAACAATCAATGCGGTTGGCAACCAAACCTGAAAAACAGCAAACGCAACGGGCATATATTGCATCAACTTTGCCTGTCCTGCCGACATAGTTGGGCTAACGGTTCGCGATGCGATCATTCTTTGCTGAACTAGATATAAACCCGCTAAAACCACTACTAAAAAGGCGTAAATCAACCCAGAAGCAAAATTATCTTGCATCGCTCGAGCCGGTGTTTTAGCTAAATCGATGCCAAACGAAAGCATTTCGGTTTTACCAACAAGCGACTCATATATCGCCGAGGTTTTATCAAGATGTTTTGGGGTAAATGGGCTATCAGGAGTTGCCCTAGAAGTTAAACCCCGGATTGCCTGAAACATAATGATAAATACCGGCATTTGGGCGAGCAAAGGTAGACATGATGCAAGAGGATTGACTTTGTGTTCTTGGTAAAGCTTCATCATCCCTTCGTTTAGTTTTTGACGATCGCCTTTGAATTGTTGTTGCAACCTTTTCATTTCTGGTTGGAGGCGCTGCATTTCAAGCATGCCTTTAGTGCTTTTAAGTGTTAACGGAGTGATCAACAACATCACCGCAACTGCAACCATTGCAATTGCGAATGAATAATCGGGGACTAAACCGTAAAAAAAGGCAATCAGCCAAGCGGCAGCGTTAAAAAAAACTTCAAACATGTTTGTGAGTCGCTTTCATTGAATGTGAATGATTAAAACAATTCTCTGGCACAGGGTCATAGCCACTCGGTCCGAAAGGTCGACAGCGACACAAACGACGCAAAGTAAGACATCCACCCTTAAAAGAGCCGAAAGTCTCAATTGCTTCCGCAGCGTAATTTGAACAACTTGGGTAAAACCGACAAGGCGACAAACGGTAAAAAAACGCTTTTTGATAAAAACTGATGGATTTGAGAAGAAAATTACGCATAATTAGCTGATTTTGTTGGTTATTGCGACTTTTTGAGCACATTTTGCCAATAAATTATCGACATTATGCCCTAAATCTTCAAATTTCAGCTTTTTTGCGCCTGAATAGGCACCAATTAAGTACGATCCAGGAACGATCGATTTAGTCTTAAGAATTTCGCGCAATCGACGCCGCAATAAATTGCGTTCAACCGCCCCGCCGACTTGGTGACCAATTGCGTAAGCAACTGCTGGTTGAGTCAAAGTTTGGTCTACTAACATGCTGCACCAAAGGGACCCTGAGCGAACATATGTTCCGTCTTGCTGAAGTTTTTGAAAAGTCTGTCGCGTTTTTATGCGACTGATCAAGCAGAGAGCCGGTAGCGGCCCTTTGCCCGTCGAGATTTAAGCACGGCCCGGCCGGCTCGAGTGCTCATACGGTTGCGGAACCCGTGTTTGCGGGACCTACGGCGATTGTTTGGTTGAAAGGTGCGTTTCACGCACGGCTCCTGACGTCAAGAAAAATTCGTACTTCTAACGATAGGGGTAGAAGTATCAGAGGGCAACGCCATAACAAAAATCCTCAGCATTTCTCTCCCTGTGGAAAACCTGCTAATTTCTGCGTCCCGATTAATTTTTTACGGATCTATCCACAATGCCTTGCCGGCTTTGCTGGGTTTTTCAATTTTGAAGATTTGGTCTTAATTTAACAACTTTAATTACAGCAAAAAACAAGTGTCGCAAAGCATGAAAGAAAAAGAAATGACTAACGAAATGACTATCGAAACAATCGACTCAACACAAGAACACGAAACTATTTGGAAAGCAACCGCCCAAGTTTTGCGCTCGCAAGTTTCTGAAGCTGTGTGGTTCTCGACCTTCAACGATGCAATTGCGGTTGCCGACGACAAAATGAGTTTGCGTTTAAGGGTGCCAAACTCGTTCGTTAGAGATCGAATTTTGACTCGTTATATGTCGTTGGTACGCGACGCGTTAGACGAGATCGGTGCAGCTGATCGGCAACTACTAGTAGATATTCAAACCGCTACAGCCAATGACGTTCTAGAACAATTAACGATAGAAAAACCAACATCACTTTCCGAACCAATTGTTGTTGAACGAAAGCTGGAATCTACATATCAAGTAGTAAAGCAAAAAGTTCGAGCTGATAAAGGTGCCGCAATCGGACTCAATCCGCGATACACATTTGAAACTTTTGTCAAAGGTGCATCAAATCAGTTTTCTTTGGCTGCGGCTATGCGTGTTGCTGAAACCCCAGGGCGCTCATATAACCCGTTGTTCATTTATGGTTCGGCTGGTCTTGGCAAGACGCATTTATTGCATGCGATCGGCTATTACGTACACGAGCATTACCCGGATCTCGAGGTTCGTTATATCTCAACTGAAACTTTCTTAAATGAATACGTCGACGGAATTCGTAACAACACAATGACTGCGTTCAAAAGAAGGTATCGCGAAGTCGATGTGTTACTAATCGATGACATTCAATTTATGCAAGGCAAAGAAGGACTTCAAGAAGAGTTTTTCCACACTTTTAATTCTTTACATGGCGCGAACAAGCAAATAATTATTTCATCAGACCGGGTTCCAGATGCCATTCCAACTTTGGAAGATCGTTTGCGCGGCCGTTTTAGGTGGGGATTAATCACCGATGTTCAGCCACCAGACATGGAGACCCGACTCGCGATTTTGCGAAACAAAGCTGAGCGCGACGGCACAGATATTTCAAGCGATGTTCTCGAATTCATCGCAAGCAATGTGACTTCGAATATTCGTGAACTAGAAGGCGCACTTATTCGCGTGACTGCCTACGCAAGTCTCAACAGAATAACTGTTGATGTTGATCTTGCTAAAAATTTATTGTCCGAACTACTGACAAAAAATGCTGTCAAGCCGCGCACCAACGAACAGTTGCTTAAAGAGATTGCCGATTTTGTGGGTTTTAGTGTCGAAGATATTAAAGGTAAAAGCCGACAAAGGCCTCTGGTTACCGCCCGCCAAACTGCCATGTACGTAGTTCGTGAGTTGACCGATCTCAGTTATCCGGCGATTGCGAGATTGTTTGGTGGACGAGATCACACGACTGTAATTCACGCTGTGGAAAAGACCAACCGTGTAATTAAGGAAAAAAAGCAGGTTTACGAGCAAGTGACTGAGTTAGTTAAGAAATTTAAGACATCATGAATGGCCTGTGTACAACCCTGTGTAAATCAGATGGTTTGTTCGTGGACAACATGGGGTTATCAACTGGTAGCCAAACTACAAAGTTGCAAGATGTGCCAACAGCCAATTGCCTTTCCACATCGGCAAAGCCCATCTACGCTGGATATGAGATGGTTAATCCACAATCCACAGGCCTTATTACTGTTATTAGTTATATATATGGATTTCCACATTCAATAGTCGGCAACTCTGTACAAACTCGCACACATCATCAAGTGAGGATAAAGCAATGAAATTTAGGGTTGAAAGAGAATTACTCTCAGAAGCACTTAGTGGCGGCGCTCGTGTTGCCTCAAATCGAAATAATGCAATGCCGGCTTTATCGGGAGTGCAATTTGAAGTTAAAGGTGATGTTCTTGTTTTAACCTCAACAGACAACGATCTAAGCGTGCGTTTCGCTTTAGCCGTGGCAGGGCTTCAAGATGGTGTCGCCGTTGTAAGCGCAAAACTAATTAGCGACATTGTTCGCTCTATGCCAGAAGAAAAAGTCACTGTCGATGCACAAGGGGATGAAATAACTGTTTCGGCCGGAACCGCAGAATTTAAAATACATTTATTTGCCGCTTCTGATTTTCCAAATATTGTTACCGCTGGCACTCAATCCGTGACGATTAGCGCAAAAGTTTTTGCTGAGTCGCTCAACCAAGTTGTTCGTGCGGCGTCAAGTGATATGCAACGTTTGGCTTTAACGGGTGTGCTGATGGTTGCCGAGCCAGATTCGGTTTGTTTGGTTGCGACAGACTCATATCGTCTTGCTGTGCGTGAGTTGCCTGGCGCAACGATGCTTGGCCACGGGGCCGAAATTGTGGTGCCAGGTCGAGCGTTGGACGAACTTGAGCGATTGATTGGTGACGCCGAAACGATGACGATGGCGCTCGGCGAGAATAGGGCAACTTTCGAAGTTGGAAGCGCAACCCTGACTACAACACTTCTTAATGTCGAATTTCCTAAATACAAGCAATTGATTTCTGCCAGTTATCCAAACAAAGCAACCACGGCACGAGAACCGTTTTTAGAAGCTGTTCGAAGGTTGCGAATTCTTGCACGAGAGACAACCCCAGTGCGTCTTGAAATGTTGAAAGATTCAATTCGATTGTCAGTAGTCACTCAAGATCTTGGTCAAGGAGTTGAAGAATTAGAAGCCAAACTTGATGGCAACGAAATTACTGTTGGTTTTAACTCGCAGTATCTTTTGGACGGAATCGATGCAATTAGCGGTGACGAAATAACAATCGAATCAACAGATCCAGTAAAACCCGCAGTTTTGCGCGGCGTCGGTGACAAGAACTATTTATATCTTGTGATGCCACAGCGATTAACGACATAGTTCGACACAGTTCGTTTCTAAAACAAGACTGCAACACATCTTGCCTAGCGTCAACCCGACGTGATTCTTCAACAGATTGAACTCAGCGACTTTCGTAACTACACGAACGCGAAGGTTGACCTAGATACCGGAGTAACCGCAATTATTGGCTCTAACGGTCAGGGTAAAACAAACCTGACTGAAGCTCTTGGCTATTTATCCACGATGAAAAGTTTTCGTGGAGTGCCAACCGAGGCAATGATTCGCACATCAACGCACACTGCATTTATTCGCGCGCGGGTGCGTCACGACGACAATCGGGAAATTCTAGTTGAGGCCAAATTAACTACACAGGGGCGCAACCAGGTTTTAGTTAACGGAGTAAAACTACCCAAGACACGCGATTTACTTGGCATGGTTCGTACGACCGTGTTCTCGCCCGACGATTTAGATTTAGTTAAAGGCGGCCCGCACCTTCGGCGTGACTTTATGGACGATTGTCTTGTCGCTTACGCAATCAAATACGACGCCTTGAGACTTGAAGTTGATCGAGTTGTGCGACAACGAAACGCAGTGCTCAAACAATCTGGTGGGCGAGCAAACAACGCGGTTAATTCGATGTTAGATCTCTGGGATGAGAAACTAGTTAGCGTCGGAACTCAACTCGGCGACGCCAGAAAGAATTTGGTTGCCCAACTCACACCGTTTATAGCCCACGCGTACGAAGAACTTGCACAACGCTCAAGCAATGTCGTTGTCGAGTATTCGCCACAATGGTTAGAGGCAGGCTTAGAGGCATCATTGAAACAATCGCGAAGCGAAGATCTCCGCCGTCTAGTCACGACGGTTGGTCCACATCGCGACGACATTGAATTAGCAATCAATGGTCTGGCTGCAAGAACACATGCATCACAAGGCGAGCAACGAACTATGGCATTGGCGTTGCGACTTGCGTTACATCGATTCATCAGCAAGTCGGTAGGGGAGATTCCGATTCTTGTTCTGGATGATGTGCTTTCTGAACTTGATCCAGACCGAGCGCGAGCACTGCTAAATCACTTTCCAGTTGGTCAGGTTTTGATTACAACAGCATCCGAGTTACCTCTTGGTTCACACATAGGTAGGAGTGTGAGAATTCAAGCCGGAACTATTCTTGAATCATTATGAGTGATTCCGAAGATTTTCAAGACGAAAGTCGCAGCACATCATTGGGTGAAGAAGTAAATCGACTACTTCAAAGACTTGGCTCCCCAAATATTGACACGGTGTCAGGAGTTTTTGGATTATGGAAAGAACTAGTAGGCGAACAAGTGGCACAACATGTGTCACCGATCAAACTTGACCGCGGTCGTCTATTAATTGAAGTCGACGATCCGGCATGGTCAACTCACATGAAGTTTCTCGAGCGAGATATCTGCACAACACTGAGCCATCACACCGGCACAACAATTAGTGGCATAGACATCAGAGTTAAGTCAGGTCGCGCGAACAACTAGATAGTAGAATACGAACGCTTGTTTAGTGATTTTTTCATCTAAATATCAACCCAAAACATCCGAAAAGGTATCTCAAAAATGGCAGTAACCAAAGCTAAACCCGCAAAAAAGACCGGTTCAGCAAAAATTACCCCAGCCTCTTACGGTGCTAAAGACATTCAAGTTCTTGAAGGATTAGACCCGGTTCGCAAACGACCCGGAATGTATATCGGTTCAACTGGTCTGACTGGTTTGCATCACTTAATTTGGGAAGTTGTCGACAACTCTGTTGATGAAGCAATGGCCGGGTATTGCACAACCATCACGGTGACTATAAACGAAGACGGTTCGTGCTCTGTACATGACGATGGTCGTGGCATTCCTGTTGACCCTTATCCATCTGGGCCGCATAAAGGAAAAAGTGCGCTCGAAGTAGTGCTCACTGTGTTGCACGCGGGTGGCAAGTTTGGTGGCGAAGGTTACAAAGTTTCTGGTGGGTTACACGGTGTAGGTGTAAGCGTCGTCAACGCACTTTCTAGCCGACTTATTGCAGAAATTGATCGTGATGGCACAAGATATAAACAAGAATTTATTGACGGTGGAAACCCCAAAACTAAAATTCAAAAAGTTGGTACGTCGGCTTCGAAAACAAAAACCGGAACAACTATTAGTTTTTGGCCAGACCCAATAATTTTCGCATCAGAAGGCATTGAGTTCGTTGCACGTACCGTGCTTGAACGGTTGCAAACAATCGCATTTCTTAATCGCAATCTTGAAGTAATTTTTGAAGACAAACGTAAAGATAAAAAAGACAAAGTTACCTACCAATACAAAGGTGGCATTATTGATTTTGTCAAACATTTGAACGTTGCGCGAGAATCACTATTTAATAAAGTTGCGCATTATGAAGCAAGCGAAGCTGAGCAGACATTAGAGATCGCTCTTCAATGGAATACCGGTTACTACGAAGGTATTTTCGGTTATGCCAACGGCATCTCAACGGTCGAGGGCGGTATGCACGTCGAAGGGTTTAAAACAGCTTTAACTTCGGTGTTAAACAAGTACGCCCGGTCATCAGGCGGACTAAAAGAAAAAGACGAGAATTTACTCGGTGAAGATATTCGCGAAGGCCTCACCGCGATTATCACCGTTAAATTGCGCGAGCCACAGTTTGAAGGCCAAACAAAAGCAAAACTTGGCAACGTTTCAATTCGATCGTTTGTTCAAAAAGAAACAAATACAAAACTCGAAGAATGGTTGCTTGAAAACCCGACCGAAGCAAACCGGATTATCAAAAAAGCAGTAGCAGCTGCACAAGCACGAATTGCGGCCAAAAATGCGCGAAATGCTGTTCGTCGAAAAACCGCCTTGTCGGGTGCCGGAATGCCGGACAAACTCAAAGATTGTCAAAGTTCGAATCCAGCCGATAGCGAACTATTTATTGTTGAGGGAGACTCTGCTGGTGGTACCGCTGTAGATGCGCGTGACCCACAGAAGCAAGCGATTTTGCCAATCCGCGGAAAGATTTTAAACGTAGAGCGTGCGCGTCTCGACAAAATGTTGAAGAACACTGAGGTGCAAGCTTTGATCACCGCAATCGGCGGAGGAGTCGGTAACGATGAATTCGTCGCTGACAAAGCGCGCTATCACAAAGTGATTATTTTGGCTGACGCAGATGTTGACGGTAGCCATATTCGAACATTGCTTCTGACATTTTTCTATCGTCAAATGCGACCAATGGTCGAAAGTGGATTCATTTATATTGCTCAACCACCATTGTTTTCAACCGAAGTTGGAAAAGAGAAGACATACCTAAAAGATGAGTCAGCAAAAGAGAAGTTTTTAATTGCAAACCCGAACCACAAAAAAGAGTTCCAACGTCTAAAAGGTCTCGGCGAAATGGATTGGCAAGAACTTCGTAGCACCACAATGGATGCCGGAACCAGAACTTTGCTGCAGGTGAATGTTGAAGAAGCCGCGGAAGCCGAAAATGTGATGAGCGTATTAATGGGCGATGACGTTGAAAGTCGCAAAGCATTTATCCAAAAAAATGCGCGTGATGTAAGAAACCTTGACTTCTAATAAACACATAAAACCAGCTTTTTAAACCAACTTTTAATCAGGACAACAAAACTATGGCAGCAAAAAAACCTAAAAAAAATTCAGCGAGTAAAAAAACTACAAGCGGCGCGAATAAACCCGCAAAGAGACTCGCTAAGAAGTCGATTCCCAAGCCAAATACTAAAAGTATTGGCGTCGCTCAATTGCCGCTTGCGCCAGGAGTAAGTGTTCAACCAGTTCAGTTGCAAGACGAGATGGAGCGCTCATTTCTTGATTACGCAATGTCGGTTATCATGTCTCGCGCTTTGCCAGATGTGCGTGATGGTCTAAAACCCGTTCACCGGCGAATTATCTGGGATATGCACCAACAAGGTTTTCGCCCAGATCGACCGTTCGTTAAATGCGCTCGTGTAACTGGTGACACGATGGCCAGATATCACCCGCACGGTGACGGTGCGATTTATGACGCTCTTGTGCGTATGGCCCAACCGTTTTCGTTGCGACATCCACTGATTGATTTTCACGGCAACTATGGGTCACCAGACTTTGGGCCTGCTGCGAGTCGTTACACCGAGTCGCGGTTGCATCCACTTGCAATGCAGTTGCTCGCCGATATTGACGAAGACACAGTTGATTTAATTGCAAACTACGACGGCACGTCTGAAGAGCCATCGGTGTTACCTTCGCGGTTTCCAAACTTACTTGTTAATGGTTCGCAGGGCATTGCGGTCGGTATGGCGACGAGTATTCCTCCCCATAATTTGGGAGAAATCGTTGATGCAACGCTGCATTTAATTAATCACCCAGATGCTTCGATTGCCGACTTAATGAAATTTGTCAAAGGACCAGACTTTCCAACGGGGGGTTTGATTCTCGGTCGCTCTGGAATCAATGACGCTTATAAGACTGGCCGCGGAAGCATCAAGATGCGCGCGAAAGTCGCGATTGAAGAGGGTCAACGCAATCAAATGAGAATTGTCGTGACCGAACTGCCATATCAGGCCAGTTGCTCGGCAATTGCCGCTCGAATTCAAGAACTTGTTGATGGTGGAGATCTTGATGGAATCGCCGATGTCAACGACAACTCATCGGGTGGCGAAACAAATTTAATTATCACACTCAAACGTGACGCAAATTCAAACGTTGTGATGAACAACTTGTTTAAGTTGACAACTTTACAAACAAGTTTCCCTGTGAACATGGTGGCACTAGTTGACGGGGTGCCTCGAGTTATAAATCTTCGTGATGCATTGCAGGGCTATGTTCGTCATCAAATAGATGTGATCACAAGGCGCAGTAATTATCGTCTGACGAAAGCGCAAGATCGTGGACACATTCTTGAGGGGCGACTCAAGGCTCTCAATGTCATTGATGAAGTAATCAAAGTTATTCGTGGCAGCGAAGACGGCAACGCAGCTAAAGCATCACTGATGGGCAAGCAATTCGGGTTTAGTGAACGACAAGCTATCGATATTTTAGATATGCAATTACGACAACTTACACGTCTGTCGCGAATTGATCTCGAGACAGAGCAAAAAGATGTTCAAGCAAGGATTAAAGAACTCAAAGCAATACTCGCAGACGACAAAAAATTACGAGCAGTAATTTCGCAAGAACTCAGTGCAGTTCGTGAAACGTTTGCCACAGAGCGAGTTTGCAAAATTACCGCTGATGTTGGCGAGATGAGCATTGAAGACCTAGTTGATGACAAAGAACTTGTAATTGTCATGACGCAGGCGCAATACATCAAGTCAGTATCAGCAGATTCGTTCAGATCACAAAGTCGCGGCGGACGTGGCGTGAGTGGTGCGAAGATGAAAGACGCCGACATCGTGCGAAATGTTATTTTCACGACGACGCACTCGTATCTGTTGTTCTTCTCAAACCGCGGTCGGGTGTACCGACTTCGATCCTTAGATATCCCTGAGAGAGAGCGGACAGCAAAAGGTATTCCGATTGTCAACCTTTTGCCATTGAAGTCAGGCGAAACGATTCAGGCGATTATTGATACACGCGAATTCCCGGGTAAGCGTTATTTGTTCTTTGTCACAAAACAAGGTCAAGTTAAAAAAACAGCTTTTGATGAATACGACTCTTCTCGTCGAGATGGTTTGATCGCGCTCAAGTTGCGAGCAAAAGATGAGTTGATCCGCGTGATTGAAACACACGGTACTCACGATGTGTTTATTATCAGCCGTGATGGTTTAACGATTCGATTCTCAGAAAAACAAGTTCGACCAATGGGTCGGTCAGCTGCCGGAGTGCGAGGCATGCGGCTTCGTGCAAGTGATGAAGTTGTGTCAATGGACATCGCCAAAACAGGATCTTCATTGCTGCTGATGACTGAGTCGGGTTATGGCAAACGAACACCACTAAACAATTTCATGCGTAAAGGCCGTGGTGGTTTAGGAATGATCGGCATCAAACTCACTGGCAAAAAAGGTCACGTAGTAGCGGCATTTATGGTCGGCGACGACGATGAAATAGTTGCCGTATCTTCTGCCGGCACAACTATTCGAACTCCAGTTAAAGACATTTCGACGCAAGGGCGTGCTGCAACTGGTGTACGGGTTATGAGTCTCGGCGAAGGGCAAGTTGTTGCTTCGGTGGCACCAATCTTGGCGACTGACGAAATCTAATTATTTTATTTAAAACTAGTTTTAAAAAAAATGAAAACGGCTCTGCTGTTTTATTTGTCTTGGTTTCAATAACCGCAACATTTCTCACAGTTACCGGCTTGAGTAACTCGTTAAATGCAGTCATTAGTTCACAACGTGCACAAGTTGCTGCTGATGCAGGCGCACTCTCGTGTGTGATTTACGGGCAGGATGCCGTTGAGCAAAGTGTCATCAAAAATAACGCAGAACTGATTTCGATAATTATTACGACTAACCAATGCCAAGTCGTTGCCCAGTTTGATGGCGTTTCTCGAGACGCTTTCGCTGTGGCGAGTAGTGATAGTCATCTGCCTACACTGCAAAGGTGAAGTTATCCACACCCACTCCCAAAAATAGGCCACGCGTAAGGCGCGTGTCGCGAGTTATTCGAGATATTGATCCTTGGTCGGTGTTTAAAGTTGGTCTGGTTTTTCACCTTGTTTTATATTTTGTGGTCTTGATTTCACTGGTGCTGTTATGGAATGTTGCTCAGTCAACTGGCACTATTGAAAATGTTGAAAATTTTATGGAGTCATTTGGTTGGGAAACCTTTTCGTTTGAAGGCGGAGCGCTTTTTAAGAATCTGAGTATTTTCGGGCTGTTTATGGTTATTTTGTTTACGGGGTTATGGGTGTTGATTGCGACTATTTTTAATCTAATTACTGACCTCGTTGGAGGAATTAGGGTTACTGTGCTTGAAGAAGAAGTGCGAGCCAGCAATGATCCTTTAGTTGAGGCTGGTGTAACTGAGCAGTAGCCTTGCAAGTCCTCGTATTACAACGGGGCTATAGCTCAGTTGGTTAGAGCGCATCCCTGATAAGGATGAGGTCACAAGTTCGATTCTTGTTAGCCCCACAACGTAAATCGGTATCCATTCCGAGGAGATTCATGCCCACCGATAAAGTAAGTGGTACTTAGACCATGAATTATGGTTCGCTAAATTTCCCTAAACATCTAGATCGTTGAAACTACCTCATTTGAACGAATTAACAACTGCCTATCGCTATTACGCCTATGGTCGACAGGCACTTGTTGAAGCATTGCGACTTGCCAACGTATTGCCAGGAGATGAAGTTCTGGTACCGGCTTTGATCTGCAAAGATGTTCTCTCATCGATTCACACGGTTGGAGCAAAGCCAGTTTTTTATCAAGTTGATAAGACTCTCGCACCTGTTTTGTTGCCAAACTCTTCACTTATCAAAGCAGTTATCGCCGTGAATTATTTTGGTTTTGCACAAGACCTGGAACCATTTTTTGATTACTGCAAGAAGTTTTCTGTGAAACTTATCGAAGATAATGCTCACGGCTATTTGAGCGCAAACATAGATGGAGTTTTGCTCGGTAATCGGGCTCCGCTAGGCATCACGAGCATCAGAAAAACTATGCGAATCCCAGATGGAGCGCGACTACACGTAAGTGACAAGCAACTGTCGGAACTTTTGCCAGATCAACTGCAACTAAACGAGCAGCCATTAGGCACAAGGTATCTGCTTCAACAAAGATTTTCAAAAGTTGAACGGCTCACTAGATTGCCATTGTTGCGTTGGGCGAGATCAATCGTCCGTCTGCGTAGATTTTTATTAACGGGTGAATTTATCACTACGTCAACGACCCTCGCTGAAACAGAAGTAGTAGTTCCGGTCGGACCACGAGAATCATCCATGAAAAAAATTCAGAAACTAGACGAACAAGCTGAAGTAAAACGAAGAACTGAGCTTTATGACCGTGTGATTTCCGCTCTTGATAAATCAAAGATCTCACCCGTTCATGTTCACCTACCTGAGAATTGCACACCTTACGGATTTCCTTTCTTCGGCGACACGGAAGCAGCAAAAGATGTTCAGCGACTTGTCAATAGGTTTGGTGTAGAAGTAATTCGCTGGCCAGATCTACCTGAAGCAGTTGTGGCCGATGCCCCAGATCATTATTCAAATTTATGGTTAGTAAACTTCCTGTGACGAATTTAATCAGAGACGGCGCCTGGTCTATTTGGACGGGGACAAATACCGAGTGGAATAAAAAAGTTGCCAGCCTTGAAGGGCGAAATATTTACCAATCTGCACAATGGGCGGATCACAAATCAAATGCAGGTTGGCAAACAATGCGTTTTATTTATGCGAGAAATGATTCGTCTTATGATTCGGCCATCACAACTATTGCCCAGTGTTTAGTTCGTTCAGGGCCACTTAAATCTTTTGTTGTTTGGATACCAGGCGGACCATTAGGTGATCTAGAAACAATAGGTAAGGGTTTTGTGCAGGCTGTTAAACAACATTTGGGCGCTTCATTGATTTATTTACGCGCATCAATAACACTGCAAGCCACAAGTGAATTAGAGACGAAATTAAAACTTCGTAAGTGGAAGAAGGCTAAGAAAGTTATCGGCGCGGCACTCAGCATGATTTATTTGCTTAACACTGATCAACAAACTCGGGTTGAAAAGTGTTCCCCTAATTGGAAACGTAACCTAAAACGCTCGGCGAAAAATGTAAGTGCACCTTATGTATGGGAGACACCGAACCCACAGGAGATTTCAAGTGCTTACGAACTCATGGATGGGTACAAGAAGATCGAAGGCCTGTCATTACAAAGACCTGTTTCAGATTTACAGAGTGTAATTTCGGTGTTCGGCAGTCAACTTCTCTTAATTCGAATTGATGATCTCAACGGCGATCCATTAGCAATTCGTGGTGCACTCATTTTTGAGAACCTTGCATGGGATTTTATTGCGCTGACAACGCCCGCTGGCAGAAAAACATATGCTTCATACGCAGTTTTTTGGTATCTCGCTCAGAAATGCTTTGAGGCAGGTGTGCAGCAAATTGACTTAAGTGGAATTGATCCAGAAAAAAATAAAGGCGTTTATGATTTTAAAAATGGAACAGGTGCCACACCGATTGAGTATCAAGGAGAGTGGGAAATTTCATCACCATCTTGGTTTAGACCACTCGCAAGTAGGCTCGTTTCGCGCCGAGTTTCTTAAGATTCGCATGTTTATTGCGCTCAAGTCGAGGTGACTCATGTCTGACTCAGAACAAAAGAAGAGAGTTTTATTCATATTCACTGAGGACTGGGCATTCTCGGCATTATTTCTTGATCGTGCTGTTGCTGCGCGCCAAGCAGGTTTTGAAGTCGCGGTGCATGTTCGGTGTACGACACACAGAGAGATAATTGAGCGCGAAGGTTTGCGTGTGATACCTCACAATATTTCTCGAAGTGGTACAAACCCGTTTAGTGCAATTTGGTCGATTTGGAAACTTGCAAAAGTTTTTCGTGATTTCAAACCGAATATCGTGCATCTAATCGCGATTAAGCCGATTGTTTTGGGTTCGCTCGCCGGCTTTTTTTATCCAATGGCAAAAATAATAAATGCACCGGTTGGAATGGGATATCTGTTTGCGTCCAATGATCTGCGTGC
>Ga0164294_10001329_pt1 | contig 23005 bp, 17 predicted proteins | sample GEODES005metaG_FD_111479 | JGI IMG/M metagenome (GOLD analysis project Ga0164294, IMG submission 111479) | Oligotrophic lake water microbial communities from Sparkling Lake, Wisconsin, USA - GEODES005 metaG | ecosystem: Environmental > Aquatic > Freshwater > Lake | place: USA: Sparkling Lake...
CAGCGCCTGACCGGCGAGGAACGTGGGCACGGATGACGGGGCGATGCCGGTGGAGCTGGTGGTGAGCGCGCGCGCCACGGTCACCGCCGGATTGGCGAAGCTGGTGGAGGCGGTGAACCAGCATGCCGAGGTGATGTAGATGCCCACCGCCGCCGGCGTGAAATCCGGGCGGTGGCGCTGCACGGCCAGAATGGTGCCGATCAGGCCGAACGTGGCGACGGCTTCGGCAATGCCAGAGCCAAGGCCCGCACGGGCCGTGGCGGAGACTTGCACGATCGGCTGGTCGAACATGGCATGGGCCAGCCAGACGCCGGCCACGCCGCCGATGAATTGCACGGCGAGGAAGGCGAGCGCCGTATGGGATGGCAGTTCGCGGCGGGCGACGGCCATCAGCGTGACCGCCGGATTGAAATGCGCGCCGCTGATCGGGCCGAACATGTGGATCAGCACGATCAGGCCGCCGCCGATCGCCACCATGTCGGCCAGCAGCGCCACCCCGGCATTGTCGGCCGACAGGCGATCGGCCATCAGGCCGGAACCGACGATGATGGCGAGCAGCAAGGCGGTGCCGACCAGTTCGGCAGCGATGGCGCGGGCGTCGGTCATGGGCAGGTCTCCGGTTCGGCAGTGAGGGCAGGGATGGCGTCGCAAATGTCCGGGCGGCCGCCGCAGCAATCGGCCATCAGAAAGCCGAGCAGCGCGCGCATATGATCAAATTGCGCCGTGTAGATGATCGAGCGGCCGGCGCGCCGCGCGCCAACCAGGCCCGCGCGTTCGAGAATGGCAAGGTGGGTGGACAGCGTGTTGGGCAGGGCGCCGACAGCACTGGCCAATGCACCGGCCGACAGCCCGTCCGGCCCGGCCCGCACCAGCGCGCGAAAGGCGGCAAGGCGGCTGGCATGGGCGAGCGCCGACAGGGTTTCGATGGCGCCGGGTGCGTTCATCGCGGCCTGCATCAGCAGCAGGCGGAACTGGCCGGCTGGCGCGTGGCGACCGGCAGGGCTTCGTCTTCGCCATAGGCCGTCGATTCGCCGTGGGTGAAAAAGCTTTCCCAGCGCACACCGGCCGGATCGGTGACCCAGCTCTTGTCGGATTTGGCATAGCAGCAGGTGGTGGCGGCCTGATCGAAGGTCGCAGCACCCGCAGATTTCAGGCGACCGGCGATGTCGGCCAGTTCGGCGGCACTTTCGACCTGGATGCCGACATGATCGACGCCGACGGCGCGGGCGCGCGACGAGATGGCGAGATTGACCCGGGGATCCTCGAGCATCCATTTGGCATAATCATCTTTGGTGACGCTGGGCGGGCTGCCGAACAGGGTGGAATAAAAGGCGATGGCGGGCTCCAGCTCGGCCACGCTGATGTGCAGGTGCAGACGCTTCATGGCGGTCTCCTTGTTTCGATAATTCGGGTAACATCGAAATAAGGGGTCGGCAAGAGCGGACATGCGGGCAAATGGGGTTTGTTTTTCCGCAATTCGCTGGCAGATGGTGGGTCATGAACAGGAGCGAATATCGCACGTCGCGCACCATCCCGACGCGCTGGATGGACAATGACGCCTATGGGCATGTCAACAATGTGGTTTATTACAGTTGGTTCGATACCGCGGTGAACGCCTGGCTGGTGGAGGCTGGGTTGCTGGATATCCAGCACGGCAATCCCATCGGCCTGGTGGTGGAAACCGGCTGTCGCTATGTCCGATCGGTGGCGTTTCCCGAAACCGTGGAGGCGTATCTGCGGATCGCGAAGCTGGGCACCAGCAGCGTGCGCTGGGAGGTGGGGCTGTTCACGGCTGGCCATGACGGGCCTGCTGCGGAAGGCCATTTCGTGCATGTCTATGTCGATCGCACGACGCGGCGACCGCTGGCGCTGCCCGATGCGTGGCGCAGTGTGCTGGCGCCGCTGGTGGTTGCACGCGCTGCCGACACGCCTTAAGCGCTTGCGATGACCACGCCAACCCGCCCCGATGATTCCATCCTGATCCTCGATTTCGGCAGCCAGGTGACGCAATTGATCGCCCGGCGCATCCGCGAGGCCGGGGTCTATTGCGAGATCGTGCCGTTCACCAAGGGCGGCGAGGCCTATGACCGGATGCAGCCGCGCGGCGTGATCCTGTCGGGCAGCCCGGCCAACATCAGCGACGAAAACGGACCGCGCATCCCGGCCAATGTGCTGGCCGCCGACGTGCCGCTGCTCGGCATCTGTTACGGCGAGCAGTCGCTCTGCCACCAGCTCGGCGGTTCGGTGGTGGCGTCCGACCACCGCGAATTCGGCCGCGCCGAGATCGAGATCGTCGATGATTGCGCGTTCTTCGCCGGCGTCTGGGCGAAGGGCGATCGGCCGACCGTGTGGATGAGCCACGGCGACCGCATCGAAGCCATTCCAGCGGGGTTCCGCGCGGTCGCGACCAGCGCCGGCGCGCCGTTCGCCGCCATCGCCAACGACGAAGCCCGGCGATACGGCGTGCAATTCCACCCGGAAGTGGTGCACACGCCCGATGGCGCAGCGCTGCTGAAGAATTTTGTCGTCGGCGTCTGCGGGGTCACGCCGAACTGGTCGATGGCCGGGTTCCGCGCCGCCAAGGTGGCTGAAATCCGCGAACAGGTCGGCGATGCGCGGGTGATCTGCGGGCTTTCGGGCGGCGTCGATTCGGCGGTGGCTGCGGTGCTCATCCACGAGGCGATCGGCGATCAGCTCACCTGCGTGTTCGTCGATCATGGCCTGATGCGGCTGGGCGAGGCCGAACAGGTCGTCAGCCTGTTCCGCGAACATTATCATATCCCGCTGGTGCATGTGGAGGCCGAGGCTTTGTTCCTGGGCGGCCTGGCCGGCGTCACCGATCCGGAAGCCAAGCGCAAGTTCATCGGCAAGACCTTCATCGAGGTGTTCGACGCCGAAGCGAAGAAGCTCGGCGGCGCCGATTTCCTCGCGCAGGGCACGCTGTACCCCGATGTGATCGAAAGCGTGTCGTTCACCGGCGGCCCCAGCGTGACGATCAAGAGCCACCACAATGTCGGCGGCCTGCCCGAACGCATGAACATGAAGCTGGTCGAGCCGCTGCGTGAATTGTTCAAGGATGAAGTGCGCCGCCTGGGTGTCGAGCTTGGCCTGCCGCCGGCGTTTGTCGGCCGCCACCCGTTCCCCGGCCCTGGCCTTGCCATCCGCATCCCCGGCGAAGTGACCAAGGAGGCGTGTGACACGCTGCGCAAGGCCGATGCCGTCTATCTCGACGAGATCCGCAAGGCCGGCCTGTATGACGAGATCTGGCAGGCCTTTGCCGTGCTGCTGCCGGTGCGCACCGTTGGTGTGATGGGCGACGGCCGCACCTATGATCGGGTCTGCGGGCTGCGCGCCGTCACCAGCGTCGATGGCATGACCGCCGACGTCTATCCGTTCGACGCCAGCTTCCTCACCCGCACCGCCACCCGCATCGTCAACGAGGTGAAGGGCATCAATCGCGTGGTGTATGATTACACGTCGAAACCACCCGGCACCATCGAGTGGGAGTGACGGGAGCCGGTTCATCCGACTGAGAAGGTGCTTTGCGGCATGAGCCTGGTTCTGCATGGCTATTATCGGTCGTCGGCGGCGTTTCGGGTGCGGATCGCGCTGGCGCTGAAGGGCCTTGCCGCCGATCAGGTCTTTCACCACCTGCGCCGCGGCGAGCAGCGGCTGCCCGATTATCTGGCGCTCAATCCCCAGGGCATGGTGCCGGCGCTGGAGGCGGATGGCGCGCTGCTCACCCAGTCGCTGGCGATCATCGAATATCTGGATGAGACGGCGGTCGGCCCGGCCTTGCTGCCGGCCGATCCGCTGGGCCGAGCGCGGGTGCGGGCGCTGGCGCAGATGGTGGCCTGCGATATCCACCCGATCGACAATCTGCGTGTGCTGAATTACCTGCAGAACATGTTGGGCCATGATGAAGCGGCGGTCGCGCGCTGGTACAACCATTGGATCGCCGCTGGCTTCGACGCCATCGAACAGCGCTTGGCCGAACCCGAAACCGGGCAATTCATGCACGGCGACACGCCGACGCTGGCCGATATCTGCCTGGTGCCACAAGTGTTCAACGCCGGCCGATTCGCACTTGATCTGGCGCCGTTCCCGCGCATCCGGCGCGTATATGCGGCTGCAATGGCACTGCCGGCGTTCGCGCAGGCGGCACCGGCGCAGCAGCCCGACGCCGAATGATCAGCAGGGCGATCGCGCCAGCAGCAGGCCGATGCGCACGGTGCGGCCGGGCAGCGGCAGGCCCAGCTGCGGCAACAGCACGGCGTTGGTGAGATTGTCCACGGCGGCGGTTGCCGACAGGCGCGCGTCATGCACGCAGGCGACGGGCAGGCGGGCGCGCAGATTGACCTCTGTGGCCGGCGGCAGCCGGGTGAGGGCGCCGGCCGCGTCCAGATCGCGCGCGGGCCCTAGCCGGCGCAGTTCGGCGCGCAGATCGAAGGCCTCGCCCAGCGCCCAATCAATTGCCGCCATCACCTCGTGGAATGGCCGCTGCACCTGCGGCTGGCCGGCGGCGCTGGCATCGAGTGCGGTGCTGGTCACTTCGAACGTCAGCCCTTGCGCAACCTTGATCTGCGCCGCAATGTCGACGCCAAAGCTGGTGGCGGCGCTCTGGTTGAACCGTTGCCGCAGGTTGACATTGTTCACCCGCGCCACGCGCTGACCGATGCTGCCCCGCGTATGCGCCCAGAACGGGTTCAGGCTCAGCCGCACGCCGTCAGCCGCCCAAGCCAGTTCGGCATCGGCCAGCCAGACCTGTTCCGGCTCCAGAGCCGGATTGGGCAGGAACCGGCCCAGCGCTTCGCCGAACAATTCGCGGGCCGAAGCAAAGCGGTTGCGCCGCCCGCCTGACACGGTGAGATCAAGCCCGGCGGCCAGCGGCGTTTTCAGTGCGGCGGAAAAGGCGGCGGCCTGGCGCACGGGCTGCGCCGGCTTGTCACCGGTGGCCGGGTAGGAGGCACGATCGAGGCCAAGCCCAAGCGTGAGGGCAGCGCCGGCGATCGGCACATCGGCTTCGACCCCGCCCGAGGCCAGCAACTGGGCAAAGCGCAGCGTCGGCCCCGGCGTGCCGGCTGGGAAGGCGGTATCGGTTTGCAGATGGTCACCGCGCTGGCTGGACAGGCTCCAGCGCAAGGTCGCCGGGCCGGCCTTGTGGGTGAGCGTGAAGCGGCCACCGATCATGTCGTCGTCATTGCCTTCGCGGCTGCGCAGCGTGGTGTAGCTGGCATCGCGATACGCATCGATGCGCTGGCCGAACCATTGCCGCCACACCACGGCGCGGGCGGTCGCCGCGCCCAGCCCGGCTTCGACGGCGGCCTGCGCCTGCGTCAATTGCCAATCCGGCGTGCGCCAGAAGCGCGGCGCGGCGAGCGCCGGGTCGCGATCGGATTCCGGCGCGATGCCCCGCCTGGCATCGATGTGCAACAGGCTGGCGCGCCAGTTCACCACGCCGACGCTGCCGCCAATGCCGCCGAACAGGCTGGTGGCGGCCAGATCGCTGTTGAGCCGGCGATTGCTGGCCGGCTGCGTGAACGGCAGCGCCGAATTGCGCGCCACAACCGCCGCATCCTGTGCCTGATGCGCCGCCGCCAGTGTCAGCTTGAGGCCGCCGACCGGCAGCGCCGCCGCCGCCGACAAATTGGTCAGGCCATGGGGGCCGGCCTGCGCCTGCGCCACCGCGCCGGTCAGCCGGCTTTGCAGATCGACGACGCCGGCCACGGCATTGGCACCATATTCGATGGCGCCGGCACCCTTGCGCACCGAAAGACTGCCGAGGATGCCGGCCGGCAATAGGCCCAGATCGATGCGGCCGTCCCAGGGCACCGCCAGCGGCGCGCCATCGAGGAACACCAGGGTCTGCCGCTCGTCACCGCCGCGCACCCGCGGCGAGGTCTCGCCGCGCGAATTGGTGCGGATCGAGACGCCGGGCAAGCCGCGCAAGGCATCGGCGACGCTGCGCGGCTGGCGATCGAGCAGGGCTTCGGGTTTGAGGCCGACCAGTGGCGTCGCGACGCGGCCGGGCAGCGCCGGCGCGGTCACCGTGATGAACGCGGATTCCGGCGTTTGCGCCGGCTGCGGTGCCGCAACCTGCGCATGCGTCGCCTCGGCGAGCAGCAGTCCGCCCAGGGCGATATGCGCAAGCGTGCCCACCCTTGTGAACTTTCCTTTGGTCATGGCCTCACGGCGTATAGGATTGCCGTGCGGTCAGGGCAAAGGCCGTTCAGCGGCGCTTTGTTGGCACCGAAATGGGCTGCAAGGCGGCGGGCTGGCGGCGCAGCGCCTCCACCTCGTCGATTTCGATCGGGATGAAGCGGGTCAGCCATTCATGGCCGGTTTCCGTGACCAGCACATCATCCTCGAACGCCACGCGGGTGCCGTTCACGATCGCGCCCTGCTCGATGGCGATCACCATGCCGGGTTTCAGCGGGCCGACATAATCGCCGTTCTCATGCACTTCCATGCCGATGAAATGGCCGATGCCATAAGTATAGCTTTCGTCCCAGCCGCCTTTCTTGCGCAGTTCGCTTTCGGCGATCTGCTGCAACGCCTGCCAGGTCACACCGGGCTTCACCGCCGCGATCACCGCCTTCTGCACATCGAGAACGCCTTGATAGACCTTGCGCTGTTCGGGGGTGAATTTGCCGTCCACCGGCACGGTGCGCTGGGTATCGGCCGAATAATGGTTCATCGCCGCGCCGGTATCGATGTGGACGAGGTTGCCGGCCTGGATGCGGGCGTCGCCCTTGCGCGCGGCCTCTTCCTCGGCGGTGGTTTCCCATTTCAGTTTCTCGTTGAGATTGCTGGCCACCATCACGCCGGTGATGAAGCCGAGCGTCGCGCCTTGCAGGCGATAGACATGATCGATGGTGTGCATCACCTGCAAGGTGGTCAGGCCGGGCCGCGCCAGCTTCATGCCTTCCTGCAGGCCCAGGCCAGTGATGGCGATGGCCTGATCGATATTCTTGCGCGCGAAACTGTCGAGGATCATGCGCATCGGATCGAGGATATCGCCGGCATCGCGCACGGCGATCTCGCTGCTCGCCGCACGGATGCGATCGACAAAGGCCAGGCGCGGCGCCGGCGGCTCGTTCAGATTCTCGAAGCGCGGATAGTTGACGTAGAGCAGTTTCTCCTTGTCACCCCAGCCGCGCGCATAGTCCGACGCCACTTCCTTGAAGCGCAATTGCGTGATGCGCAGGTTGCGATAATCGCTGACCGCGCTGCTCATATGCTCCAGGAACCGGCTGCGCGGGAACACATGCTTGATGCCCGACAGGCGGGTCGCCTCTTCCGGCTTCATGTCGGTGTAGAGCACCTCCTTGTAGGTGCTGCCGCCCGGATTGATCACCAGCACATGGCCGGGGGGTTCGGCATCGTAAATGCCGGTCAGATAAACGAAATCCTTGTTCTCCGTGTCGTCGGTATAGCCTTCATAACGATTGTGCTGCGACCGGTCGGCGCTGGTGATCACCGCGAGGCCGCCCTGCATCTTGCGCGCGAATTGCGCCCGGCGCTCGATGGCCGCCTCGCGGTGGCCTTCACGAAACTTGAGCGCCTCGAACGACAGCAGGCCGCCGCCGCCGTCCGCTGCGGCCGGCGCAGACAGCGCGGCCAGCCCCAGCAGCCCGGCGCCAAGCGCAAGGCGGACAATCATGCGTTTCGAGCCTGTCATCATGCTTCTCTCTTTCTCAGGGTTGGGCAGCAGCGGTAGCAGGCGGCAGTTGCGGCAATGCCGGGGCCGGCCACGCCACACCAGCGGCGGTCGTGGCCGCCTGCAGCGCCGGAAGCTGCACCGACACCAGCGCCGTTATATCCTTGTAGAGCGTCTGCACATCGCCCTGCGCCATCTGGGTCAACTGGCGCTGCGCCGGATCGGGCGCCGCCGGATACTCCTGCGTCGACGAATAAAGCCGCTGGGTCAGATCGGCGAGCGGCAGGAACGTCTCCTGCTGGGCAAGGCCGGTCTCCCGGCCGTTCAGTACCACGTTGAGGCGGTCAGCCTCCTTCAGGGCGGCTTCGGCGCGGGCAAGCAGCGGGCGCGGTGCCTTGGCGTCTTTCAACGCCTTCACCACCGCGGTCGTCTGCGTCAGGCTGGCGCTCACCGTCTTGCCGGCATGGTAGGTGGCGGCCACCAGCCTGGCCTGCGACGCCAGCAGGTTTTCCAGCGCTGCACTGTCGGCGTTGGTGATGCTGATGCCGGGATCGAGCCGCACATCGAGCGGCTGGGTGTGCACCTGATCGCCCACCTTCAGGCGCAGCTGATAGCGGCCCGGCACCACGAACCGCCCCTGCAATCGACGATAGGCCGACGGATTGTCATTCGGCGGCGCATCAAAGCGCAGATCCCAGATCGCGCGCTGGGCCCCGCGCTTGGCCGTCGGCTGGGCCAGGGTGCGCACCAGATTGCCGCTGGCATCGAGCACGTCGATCGATACCGGTTGCCCGGCCGCCGACGTGCCGATCCAGTAATCGATGATGGCGCCGCGTGGCGGGTTCCTGGTGGTGAAATACAGGTGCCCGCTGTTCTTGCGGCCGCGGTCGGCGTCGCGGATCTCTGTGCTCCGGCGCGGCGGTGCCAGATAAGAGTGCGAGGCGACCACCGCCGGCGTGAGTTTTTCGACCAGATTGAGCTGGTCGAGCACCCAGAAGCCACGGCCGTGGGTGCCGATCACCAGATCATTCTCGCGCGGATGGACCAGGATGCCCTGCACCGAATTGGTCGGCAGGCCAGCGCGCAGCGGCAGCCAGTTGCCGCCACCATCGCGCGAGAAATAGACGCCCATATCGGTGCCGACAAACAGCAGCTCGCCGTTCTTCGGGTGGGCGGTGATGCTCTTGGTTGAGCCAAAGGCCGGCAGATCGCTGGTGATGTTCTTCCAGGTCACGCCATAATCGTCGCTGCGCACGGCATGCGGCGCGAAGTCATTGTCCTGATGGCCATCGAACACGGCATAGAGCGTGCCTTCCTGCGTGGGTGACCAGGTGACCATGCCGACCTTTTTCTGGTTGGCCACGCCGGGGAAAGTCGCGGATTTGGCCCAGGTGCGGCCGTCATCGCGGCTGACCTGGATCAGGCCATCGTCGCTGCCCACCGCCAACAAGCCGACGTGCAGCGGTGACACCGCAATTGAATGGATATTGCTGTACAGCGCCGTGGCTGAATGCAGATCGATGGCGCTGGCCTGCTGGACCTTGCCTTGCAATGGCAGGGCGTCGCGGCTCAATTGCCGGGTCAGATCCGGGCTGATGCGTTCCCAGGTGTCACCACGATCACGGCTGCGGAACAGCACGTTGGCGGCGAAATACAGCGTCTTTGGATCGTGCGGCGAGATGACCAGCGGCGCGCTCCAGTTCCAGCGATAGGGCGGGAACTCACCTTGCTGCGGCTGCCACGGCTGGATGCGTTTCTGGGCCTGGCTCTTGCGGTTGGTGCGGACCAGAACGCCATATTGCGACTGGGAATAGATGATGTCGGAATCGGTCGGATCGGCCACCGCGTAAAATCCGTCGCCGCCGGACAGGAAGGCGAAATCCTCATTGGCGATGCCGTCGCCAAACCGCGTGCCGATCGGGCCGCCCCACGATCCATTGTCCTGCGTGCCGCCATAGACGTGATAGAACGGCTCCTGCATGTCGGCCGCCACCGTGTAGAGCTGCATCAGCGGCAGGTTCGATTGCCAGATCCAGCGCTTGCCGCCATCGCGCGACGTATACATGCCGCCATCATTGCCGAGCAGCAGATGATCGCTGTCCTTGGGGTTGATCCACATCGTGTGGTTGTCGCCATGGACCTGGCCCGGCAGGATGTTGGTGAAGCTCTTGCCGCCATCATCCGATCGCGACAGCGGCGTCGTCGGGACATAGATCCGCTCGGCATTCTTGGGGTCGCAGAAGATTTCGCCATAATACCAATGGCTTTGCACTTCGCTGTTGCGACGTTCCCAACTGTTGCCGCCATCCTTCGACTGGAAGGTGCCGCCATCGGGGCCAATGGCCGTCGCATACATGGTGTCGGGATTGTTCGGGCAGAAGGTGACGCCCACGCGGCCGACCGCGCTGGTCGGGAAGCCATTGCCCACCCGCGCCCAGGTGTCGCCGCCGTCGGTGCTGCGCCACAGCCCGCCCTCTTCGCCGCCGCCGATCATGCTCCACTGGCGCCGTTCACGCTGGAAGGTGGCGGCATAAAGAATGTCGGGATTGTTCGGGTGCATCGCCACCTCGACGACACCGGTGAATTTGCTGGGGCGCAGCAGGCGCGTCCAGGTCTTGCCGCCGTCCCTGGTCCGGTACAGGCCGCGTTCCTCGTTCGGCCCCCACAAAGAGCCCAGCGCTGCGACGAACACCGTGTTGCTGTCCTTGGGATGCACGATGATCCGGCCGATGTGGCGGCTTTCCGTCAGGCCCATATGTTCCCAGGTCGTGCCGCCGTCGCGCGACCGGTAGACGCCGTCGCCATATTGCGAGCTGCGGACGTTGTTCTGCTCGCCGGTGCCGATCCACACGGTGTTGGGGTCATTGGGATCAAGCGTGACCGCCCCCATCGAAATGGTCGAACCCTTCTCGAACACCGGTGTCCAGGTCGTGCCGGCATTGACGGTCTTCCACAGGCCGCCCGAGGCGGTGGCGGTGTAGATGATCCGTTGATCGGTGGGATGCACGGCAAAGCGCGTGACGCGGCCGCTTGACATCGCCGTGCCCACTTCGCGCCATTGCAGCGCAGTCAGATCCTCGGCCACCAGACCATCGGGCGCTGCGGCCCAGCCGGCCGACGCAAGCAGGACCGCCGCAAATGCGGCCGTGGCAAGCCGCGCGCGGCGCAGCGGGGACATCGGATCTATGGGTGCGGACATGTCAACACGTCTCCATGCGGTAAGGGCAGAACGGGCTTCAACTGCAAAACACCGAAGCAGCAAAACGTAAAAGACATGGGGGCCGTCTCAGGGGAAGACGAGACGAACCCCATGCGCAACAACGGGATCAGGCACCTTCAACACGCGGGTGATTGAAGCCGGTATCAGCCCGGGCTGCAAGCGGTCTCCTTGGCCAGACCCGGCGTCAGAACCGGAAATTGGCACCGACGAAGATGAAGCGGCCGACCGCTTCATAGACGCCCGACACGGTGTTGCCTTCCACGGTGAACGACGGCGCCGGGTTGAACTGCGGCACCACCGGCGGATCGTTGTCGAGCAGGTTGCGCACACCGGCCCGCAGTTGCGCTTTCCTGGTGATGTTCCAGAACGCGGTCAGATCGATGTAGCTTTCGGCGTTCAGGCGTGCCCCGGTGAAGTTCCCCCGCCCGGCTTCGGTCCAGGTCAAGGGCACGCCCGTCGTCGGGTTGATCGACTGGATGCGATCCACGGCCGACGAATAGCGCCAGTTCAGCGCAATATCGACCGTCCACGGCGTGCGCCAGGTGGTGGTGACATTGTGGCGATAGCGGAAGCGCGGCAGTTCGCACTGCAGATCATATTTGCCGACGCAGTTGGCGGTGAACCCGCCCGCCACCGGCGTGGTCTTGAAGCTGAACAGATAGGTGGCGGCATAATTCCAGTTCAGCCGGCCGAGCCCACCGATATCGTGGGCATAGCTGACCTGCGCATCGATGCCAGAGGTCGACAGGCCGGCGACGTTCTGCGTGCGCTGATCGACGAAGGACGGCGGCTCCCCGCGGAAGGTGAGCGAGCCATCCGGACCGCGCTGGATCAGGCTGCAGAATTCGGGTGCGCCGGAATCGAGGCAGCGTTCGATGGTAAACACGGCCGGAACCGTGCCGACGGCATCCTTCACGCGGATGTTGAAATAATCGAGGCTGATCGAAAGGTTGCTGATGAAACTGGGCTGCCAAACCGCGCCCAAAGTCACCGTGTCGGCCACTTCCGGCTGCAGATTGGGGTTGCCGCCGGTGCGGATGTTGACCTGCGCGCCCGATGGCGGAATTGCGCCAAACTGCGCCGCGGTCACGCCGGTGCGGGTGCAGGCGCTCAGCGGCCGCGTCGGCGCCTGGCTGGTGCCGGTGAAGCCGGAGCAGGGATCGGCGACGTTGGCCAGACCGGTGTTGACCGGCAGGAACAGCTCCAGGATGTTGGGCGCGCGGATGGCGCGCTGATACTGGCCGCGCAGCCGCAGTTCCTTCAGCGGTGCCCAACTGAGGCCCAATGCATAGCTGACCGGCGAGAAATTGCCGCCGCGCACCCCGGTGAGATTGTTGCGGGATTCATACTCCGAGCGACGCACGGCACCGGTCAGCGCCAGCGAATCAAAGAAGGGCCGGCCCTGCACCAGCGGGACCGAGGTTTCGGCGAAGAATTCCTTCACCTCCGTCTGGCCGTCGCCGGGCAGCAACGCCCCGGCGCCGGCCAGCAACTGGCCGGAGGCGGCGGTGGCATCGGGGCGGGTGACCAACTGCTCCTTGCGATACTCCGCGCCGATCAGCAGCGAGACGCCATCCTCGGCCCAGGGGCTGGTGATGCCGAAGGCGCCCAGATCGGATTGCAGCGTGCCGCCGAACATGATCTGGCTGGTCTTGCCGCGGGTCAGCGTTGGCGTGTCGAGATAGGCGGCCAGGCGCGGATCATTGGTGCCGTTGGGGTTGTAATTGGTGATGAACGGCACGCAGTTGCGGTCCGTGCCGGCCACTGCCACGCGGCAGGCCGGTTGGCCGGTGGCCGGATCGGTAATGATGTCGAGCGCATTCTGCAGCGGCGTGCGGGTGACATTGTTGGTCTGCACGCGATCGAGGCTGGTTTCCGCCCACTGGCCAAACACGTCGAACTTCACATTGTCGAGGATGTCGCCCTTCACGCCATAAACGGTTCGGAAGTTGGTAAGCGTGCGGTCATCGGTGCGCGGACCGCCTTCAACGAAGCGGCGCTGCACCTGCGCCTGCACATAGCGATCATTGTCCACATCGCGCGGCCACGGGCCGGTGAGCGAGGCGCTGCCGCAGAACAATTGGCGCATCTGCACGGTCAGCACCGGGTTGTCGCAGTTCACCCGGGTGATTTCCGAGCCGAAGCCGCCCGACGGCGCGATGATCTGCGGCGATTGCGACTTGGTGAAGCCGAATTCGGCATAGGCTTCGATGCTGTCTGTCAGGTTGTAATAGCCGCTGAAGCCGGCGTTGATGCGCGTCACCTGGCGGCGCAACGGGTTGAACGGGTTGAAGTTGAAGCTGTTGGTGCCGTCCACCACCGTGCCATCGGGCTGCAAGGCAAGTGCGGCGGACGTGCGCGGATTGCCTTGCGCGTCGAGCAGGATGCTGCCGTTCGCCGCCCGCAGCGGGACTGCCGTGGCGCTGCCCGGCGCGAACACCGGTGTCAGGATGAAATTGGTCGGGAACGGGCCGGTCGGAGCGCCCAGGCACGTCGGGCTGGGGTTCGCCCCCAGGCTGAGCGCGCACTGCGAAAAGTCCCGTTCCGACTGGTTGAGGCCATCGTTGCGCATGTAGCGGACAAAGCCGGTGACATTGCCGCGGCCGCCATCGAGCGAGGCGCCGAACACGGCGGAGACGTCAACGGTGGGATTGCCGGTGTCACTGCCGGTGCGCGGCGTGATGTTTGCGGCCCGCAGGCGGGCTTGCGCGTCCGCGCTGTTGTTGTTCGACTGGTTGAAACCGAACAGGCCATCAATTTCCAGACCGGTGAAATCCCGCTTCATGATGAAGTTGGCAACGCCGGCGATGGCATCGGAGCCATAGACCGCCGAAGCGCCGCCGGTGACGACTTCAACGCGCTGGATCAACTGGGCCGGGATCAGGTTGATGTCGGACGGATAGCCACCCGGCGTCGGTGAACCGGGCGGCAGGCGCTTGCCATTGACCAGCACCAGCGTGCGGATCGAGCCGAGGCCGCGCAGATCGAGCGTCGAGGTGCCGTTGGCGCCGTTGGCAAAGCTGGTGTCCTGCGCGCGGGTGAAGGCCGGCAGGGTGTTGAGCAGGTCGATGGTGTCCACCGCGCCGATCACGTCGAACGCCTGTTCCGTGACGGTCTGCACCGGGCTGGATGACACGACATTCTTGGACGTCAGGCGGGAACCGGTGACGATGATGGTTTCGGCAGAGTCCCTGGCGGCGTCTTCGGCGGCGTTGTCGACGGCGTTGTCGACGGCCACCGCCTGCTCGGCTGGTGCTGGCTGCGCAAACGCGGCGCGCGCGGACAGGGCAAGCATGGCTGAAAGGATCGCCGAACCCATCAGATGGCGACGCTGTTCAAATCCCGGCATGAGTCTGTTCCCCTCTTGCAGGCCGGACCCAGCCCGGCTCCCCTTTCAGAACGTGGCACCGTGCAACCGACATGGGTCAGGCACGCCAATCCCCGTTCGTGAACCTGAAGATACAGTCTGAATGTCAACGCATTGATGAGTCAATAGCGTTGCTTCATATCGCCTATGCGAACAGATTGTAGGGTCGAATATCAGACCATGATGTCGGATCTGTCAGCGTCCGGGAGATTGAACATTGACATTAAATTATTGATTTAACAGTATAATATCTTGATTTCATGCGCGGGTAACTGGCAGATTGTGTGTCATTTCTTCCCCTGGGCATCGAAGAATATGCGCATCATGTGCCTAAGACAGGCGGCACATCATGGTCGGATAGCGAACAAATGGCCGCTCTGTGGCGATCAACTGAGTCGAATTGTGCGCAATCGACTGCGCGACCTGCCGCCGAGCCAGGCCATCAAACCACCAACGGCGCACGGCGCACGGCGCATGATGCCGCCCGTGAACCTGTCTGCGCATGCGGCCGTGCCCGCGCAGGAATCCGCCCTAGATCCAGGTCTCCAGCCGCGTGTTCATCACCAGCTCGGCAACTGCACTGCTGTTCGGCAATCTCAGCAGGAACCCTATGGTTTCGGCGATGGTGGCCGGGTCGATGCGGTCCTGGCGCGGGGTCACGCCGGGGATGCCGGCAATCAGATCGGTGTCCACGGCGCCCGGGCACAGCGCTGTCGCCCGTACGCCATGGTCATGGCCGGCAAAGCGGGCGGCGTGGGTCAGCGCCACCACGGCGTGCTTGCTCATCGTGTAGCCGATCGAGACGCCGGGCCGGTAACGCTTGCCATCGGTGGAGGCGATATTGATGATGCGGCCGTTGCCGCCCTTGGCCAGATGCGGCAGCGCATGGCGGATCAGGCGAAATGGCGCCTTGACGTTGATCGCCCAGAGCGCGTCGAGCAGCGCTTCGTCGCCGCTGTCGAAATCGATCTGGCGCAGGATGCCGGCATTGTTGATCAAGCCATCGATGCGGCCGAAGCGCGCGACCGTCGCGTCCACCCAGGCCAGCGCCGTGGCCGGCTCTGCCGCGTCGAACTCATGAACGAACGTCGTGGTCGGATCGAAGCCGTCCGAATTGAAGCGGGCGGGACTGCGCAGCCCAAGCGAGAGCAAATAGCCTTCGCTGGCCAGTTTGCGGGCAATGGCCAGGCCGATGCCGCGCGACGCCCCCGATATCATCACCACCCGGCCATCGGGCGTCAGCATCGATGCGGGTGCGGCGTCAGCCATGATCAGAACAGACCCTGGTAGACGCCGCCATCAATGACGATGTTCTGCCCGGTCATGAAGCCGACATTGGCACTGCACAGAAAGGCGATCAGCTCACCACACTCGGCCGGATCGGCAAAGCGCCGCGCCGGGGTCATCTTCAGCCGGTCCTCGACGATCGCTTCATAGGTCGTATTGCCCCGCGCGGCATGGCTGTGCAGGTTGGTGCGCAGTGCGTCCGTATCGAAAAAGCCCGGCAGCACGCTGTTGATCACCACATTGTGCGGCACGAGTTCGCGCACCATCGACGCGATGGCGCCCGCCAGCCCGACCCGGGCCGCATGGCTGTGGGCAAAATTCACCTGCGGGAACTTGATGTTGCTCACCGAGATATTGACGACACGGCCGAACTTGCGGTCGCACATGCCCGGCACGACAGCGCGAATGAAATCGAGCTGCGCATAAAAATGCGCCTCCATCCAGAAATCCCAATCGGCGCGGCTCATGGTGCGGAAATCGTCGGGCGTCTGCCGCACCCCCGGATTGCACACCAGGATATCGAGATCGGGACAGGCGGCGATCACCCGTGCGCGCGCGTCCGGCAAGGTCAGGTCTGCGGCAATGATATTGGCCTGTATGCCCGTTTCATCTGCCAGCGTGCGCGCCGCGGCGGCCAAGGTTTCGGCGCTGCGCGCCACCAGCGTCAGATGCACGCCTTCGCGCGCCAGTGACTGCGCTGCGGCCAGGCCCAGCCCCTTGCTGCCGCCACAAACCAGCGCGTGACGACCGGAAATTCCCAGATCCATGGCGCTTATTCCGCCGGCGCGAACGAAGCGGCGAGCAGATGCGCGGGCACGCGGAAACGGCCCACGGCATCCTTCAATTGCTCGCGTTCGGTGGTGACTTCGGCATGGCTGCCGGTGACCAGCACGGTCGCCGGCAACAATTGCGCATTGTAGCGCGCCGCCGAGGATTCCGTGTAGCCGCCGGTATCGAGGAAAGCGACCAGATCGCCGCGCTGCAGCGCCGGCATGCGGCGATGCTTGCCCACTTCATCCGAATTGCACAGCGGCCCGACCAGATCGACGGTTTCGGTCGGCTCGGCGCCGGCATCCACCACCGGCAGCGCATGATAATACCAATCCAGCACCGCCGCCCACGACAGATGGTTGGTGGAGATATCGAGATTGACCCACTTGCGGGTGTCGCCTTGCTTCACGGCGCCGACGCGCCCCACAGCGACACCGGCCGGGCCGGACAAGGCGCGACCCGGTTCCAGCCGCAGCCGGGGCAGCGGCAGCCCCAGCTTCGCGGCCTCGTCCTTGATCGCCCCGCAACACAGCCGGGCATAATCCGCCGGCGTCGGCGCGTTCTGGTCATCCATCTGGCTGTTGGGGCCGGTGCCGTACCATTTGCCGAAGGTCCAGCCGCCGCCGATATCGATGCACGGCGGCACCCAGCCGGTGTGATCCCGCAAGTAACCGGACCAGGTGATCATCTCACGCGCCATCACGGCAAAATCGGCCGGATCATTCGACATGCGCGACAGGTGGAAATGGGTCTCCTTCAGCCGCACGGTCGGCAGGGTGAGCGTGCGCCGGACGATGTCGGCGGTCTGCTCGCGGGTCATGCCCCATTTGGTGGAATCGCTCTGCTGCTTGAGGGTGCCGGGCCCGTGCATCGACACGCCCATGCGGTCGCGCAGCGGTTCCAGATCGAGCTTCAAGCGGATGCCGATATCGGCGACAACCCCCAGCCGGCGCGCCACGTCGTCGATGCGCTCAAGCTCGTCCATCGCATCGATATTGATGCACAGGCCGTTGGCGATGGCCATTTCCAGTTCGTCGGTCTGTTTGTTCGATCCGTTCAGCACCAGCGTTTTCGGATTGGTGCCGGCCAGCAGCGCCATATACATCTCCTGCGCGCCGAAACAGTCGCCGCCGGCGCCTTCGCTGTTCATGATGTGGCGGATGGCAAGGCCATTGTTGGACTTGTTGGCGAACAGGATCTCGACGTCCGGATATTCGGCGCGGAAGGCATCCCGAAACGCCCGATAGGTGTGGCGCAACTGATTTTCGGAGATGATGTACAGCGGCGTGCCGAAGCGGGCGGCCAGATCGGCGACATCACAGCCATCAACCCACAGATTGCCGTTGGGTCCGATCCCGATAAACTCGCCGAACTGCACATCATGGCGGGCCGGCACCAGCGCAGGCGCTTGTCTGGCGATCCTGGTCTGCACGTTCATGTCGTTTCTCCCCTAATCGCTGATCAAAGCAAATGAAGCGCCTGGAGCCCCGCCTTGAGGCCATCGGCCGCGTCAGCCGACAGGCGGCGCAGCGGCGGGCGCGGCGTGCCGCCGCCGGGATAGCCCAGCATGTCCATCGCGGCCTTGGTGGCCGGATACAAAGTGCGCCCGCCGCTGGTGAACAGGTCGGTCAGCTTGCGCCCCATCGCTTGCAGTTCGGCGGCGTGCGCGCTGTCGCCATTCTTGGCCGCGAAATAGAGATCGAGGCCGCCGCGGCGCCAGACATTGGGGAAGCAATCGATGGTGCCATCGGCGCCCAACTGCACGGCCGGCACGCCGAACACCGATGATGGTCCGCAAAACACCCGCAGCCGATCATGGACGGCCAGATAGGTGCCGTAGAAATTGTTCCAGTCGCCGGAGCTTTCCTTGATCGCCACCACCGGATCGAGCGCGGCGAGGCGCAGGGCGAGGGCCGGCGTGATGGCATTCACGGCGTTGCCGGGTATGTTGTAGAGCAGCACCGGCAGGCCGATACGGTCGGTGATATCGGCAAAATGCGCGAAAATCTCGTCGTCTGAAAGCTTGACGAAATAGGGCGGCAGGATCAGCGCGCCATCGCAGCCGATCGCTTCGGCATGGCGGGTCAACGCCACGCTTTCCTCGACCGTGATTGCCCCGGTGCCCACGATAAACGTACCGCGGCTGCCGATCGCCTCGCGCGCCACCTCAAACAGGCGCTTGCGCTCATCATGGCTCAGCGCCCAGAATTCGCCGGTGCACCCGCCCACCACCACGCCGGTGGCGCCGGCTTCGATCAATTCGATCATGTTGGCGGCAAAGCCTTCTTCATCGATGCGGCCATCAGCGTGGAAGGCCGTGGTGACGGCGGGCATCGGGCCCGACCAGTTGACGCTGTTTCGATCCACGTGTCTCTCCCTGATCAGGCGCTGGGCACGGTCGCCAGCCGGCGGCCGTCAGTCTTGTCGAACAGATGCAGGCGGTCCCGCCGCAGATCAAAGGCGACCGTCTCGCCGGCGTGCAGCGCCGCCGATCCGGTGACGCGAGCGGTCAACGACAGGCCATCGGCGTCCAGAAACACGATGGTTTCATGGCCGATCGGTTCGACCAGCCGCACCCTTGCAGCCCAAGGGCCGGCCCCCACCGCCACATCTTCGGGCCGGATGCCCACGGTGATGGCGCTTGGCGTCGCCGCCGGCAGCGAAGCAGCCAGTGCTTGGGGCAGATCGATGGCCAGCGCGCCAGCCCGGACAATCGCCTTGTCTGCTTCGCGCACCAGGAGGCCATCGGCCAGGGTCATGGCCGGCGTGCCGATGAAGCCGGCGACGAAGGCATTGGCCGGATGGTTGTAGATTTCGGCAGGCGGCGCGAATTGCTGCAGCACCCCATCGCGCATCACCGCGATCCGGGTCGACATGGTCATCGCTTCCAACTGGTCGTGGGTGACATAGACCATCGTCTTGCCCAGCCGGCGATGCAGCTCGATCAGTTCGGCGCGCATATGGGCGCGCAGCGCGGCATCAAGATTGGACAGCGGCTCATCAAGCAGGAAGACGCTGGGGTCACGCACCAAGGCGCGGCCCAGCGCGACGCGCTGCTGTTGGCCGCCCGACAATTGTTTCGGCTTGCGGTCCAGCAGCGGGCCGAGCTGCAGCAGCGCGGCGACGTCGGCCAGCTTGGTGGCGCGCTCCGCCTTGGCCACCCCGCGCTTCTTCAGCGGGTAGCAGATGTTTTCGGCGACGGTCATGTGCGGATAAAGCGCGTAGGACTGGAACACCATTGCGATGTCCCGCGCGGCCGGCGCCAGATCGACCACATCGCGATCACCGATGCGGATGCTGCCACTGCTGGTCTGTTCCAGCCCGGCCAGCATCCTGAGCGTCGTGGTCTTGCCGCAACCCGAAGGCCCCAGCAGCGACACGAACTCGCCGGATTCGATCCTCAGATCGAGGCACGGGATGGCGACCGTCGCGCCGAAGCTCTTGCGGACCTTTTCGAAGACGACCTGTACCACGCCCTAACCCTTCACGCCGCCGGCACCGAAGCTGCTGGTCAGATAGCGCTGAAAGAAGGCGAACAGGATGACCAGCGGGATGCTCATCATCACCGATGCCGCCATCAGCAGCGACCATTCGATATTGAAGGCCGAAATCAGCATGTTCATCACGCCGGTGGTCAACGGCCGCGCTTCATCGCTGTTCACCAGCACCAGCGCATACAGATATTCGTTCCAGGCCAGGATGAAGGTGAACAGCGCCGTGGAGATGATCCCCGGCAGCGCCTGTGGCAGCACGACATCGACGAACGCGCCCATTCGGCTGGCACCGTCGACCATGGCCGCAGATTCGAGATCTTCGGGAATGCCGGCCATGAACGAGCGCAGCAGCCACAGCGCATAGGGCAGCGCAAAGCTCATGTAGGCCGCAACCAGGCTGGCCAGCGTGTTGGCCAGCCCGACCTTCACCAGCATCAGATAGAGCGGCGAAATCAGCACCACCGATGGCAGCAGATAGGTGAACAGCACCAGCGCCGCCAGCGTCTCCCGCCCGCGATATCGGAACCGGACCAGGCTGTAGGCGCCGAGCACACTGACCAGGATGACCAGCACGGTGGTCGAGATCGCCAGGATCATCGAATTGCCGAAATATTGCAGGAACGGGGTTTCTGTCAGCACGCGGGTGTAATGTTCGAATGTGATGCTTCTGGGCAGCCACTGCGGCGTCCGGGTGAACAATTCCGCAGCCGGCTTGATCGACGTCAACAGCATCCACGCCAGCGGGAAGGCAATGATCAGCACCAGCGGCCAGGCGATCAGGCTGGCCAGCAGGTTGGGGCGGCGCGTTGTCATGCCGCCGAATCCGCCTCGCTCCGGGCGTTCGCGCGCCGCAGATAGGCCAGCATGAACACCAGCATCACCAGCATCATGGACACCGCATAGGCTGCGGCCATGCCCATCTGGTTCAGCCCGAACGCCTGGTTGTAGACGATCAGGGGCAGGGTGCGGGTGCCATTCACCGGCCCGCCGCCGGTCATCAGATAGATGAGATCGAACTCCTTGAAATCCCATACGGTGCGCAGCAGGATGACGATGGTCAGCACATCGCGCAGCTGCGGCAGCGTCACATCGAAAAAGCGGCTGACCGGCCCGGCACCGTCGATCCTGGCGGCTTCGTACAGGCTTTCCGGAATGGTCTGCAGCCGCGCCAGCACGGCGATGACGACGAACGGAAAGAATTTCCAGGCGCCGACCACCATGATGCTGAGCATGGCATTGGGCATGGCGCCCAACCAGTTCACCGGCGCAGCGATGATGCCGGCATTCATCAGCATCTGGTTGAGGATGCCGTAAAGATCATTGAACAGCCAGCGCCAGACCAGCACGGCCACCACAGTCGACAGAAAATAGGGGAACAGCACCAGCCCGCGCGCCAGCGAGCGGAACAGGATATTCTGGTGGAGCAGCAGCGCCATGCCCACCCCGACCAGGATCTGCAGCGTCAGCGTGCCGACCGTCCAGATCGCCGTGGTCACCAGCGCGCTCCAGAAGCCGCCCGAGCCCAACAGGTCCCGATAATTGGCGAGGCCGACGAAATGGCCTTCCAGCGTGGGCGTGTAGATCGAGAAGAACGACAGATAGATCGCCGACAGCAGCGGATAGACGATCACCGCACCCAGAACGAGAATGGTCGGCGCAATCAGCGCCATCCCGAGCAGCGCATCGCGGCGTTCGAGCGCGCCTGCCCCCGGTGGCCGCGCAGCGGCCGCGTCAGGCACGCATCAGCTCCGCCAGCCGGACCGCCGTGGCGGCAACGGCCGCTTTCGGATTTTCCTTGTTCAGCACCACGCGCTGGACAAGCTCGGCAATCGCGTTGCTGGCAATGATCTCATTGGCCTTCAGATTGGGCTTGTGGGCGGCGGTTTCCTGGCCAAGATTGTGACCGGCCGTCGCGGCCTTGGTCATCAGATCGACCTCGGCGGCATATCGGGTGATCAGCGGATTGGCGCGATAGAACCCATCGTCGGCCACCGCGCGCAGCACCGGCAGCACATGGCCGGGCGCGGCATGCATCTGCTGCGCATAGAGTTGCGGTTGATAAAGCGAGGCGGCAAACGCCTTGGTCTCGGCCAGGTGCGGCGCACCCTTCGGAATCAGCAGGCAGGGAAAATCATTGTATGTCCAGGCCGGAATGTCGCGCGACATGGTCGGGTAGGTGGTGCAGCCGATCGCATCGGCAATCGCCGGATTTTGTGCCGCGACATTGGCCAGCACGCGGCCGCTGTAGATGCCGGTGGCGGTCGATCCCGACACAAAGGCGGTCAGGCTTTCACCCCAACTGAAATTGGATGCGCCGGTCGGGCAGAACTCGCGCATCGACTGGAAAAACGCGAGCGCGTCATAGGTTGGCTGGCTGTCGATGGCCACCTGCAGATCAGGGCTGAACACCTGACCGCCGGCGCGGTGGATGAAGCCGATGAAGATCAGCGAGGTCATCGCGTTCATGCCATAGGGCAGCGCCGCGCCATAGATGCCGTCCCGTTGCATCTTCCGGGCTGCGCTGCGCAGTTCATCCCAGGTGGCCGGCGGCGCCGTGATGCCGGCAGCCGCCAGCAGATCCTTGCGATACCACAACATGTCCGCCGCGGTATTGCCGATGCCGGTGGCGCAATAATGCTTGTCGCTGGTGCGATACACCTCGTTGGCGCCGGCGAAATAGCGATCAATGCCGATCGCCTTGATCACATCATCAACCGGTTCCAGCAAGCCTTCGGCATAATATTGCTGCGCCGCAAACGACGGCAGATGGGTGACGAGATTGGGCAATTGCCTGGCCGCAAAGGCCGTGGCAAACTGCGCCGGATAGCCTTCATCCGATGTCGCTTCGAACACGACGCGGATAGTGGGATTGGCGGCTTCGAAGGCGGCAATCTGCGCCTTGTAGGCTTTCAACTGATCGGGCGACGCCTGCGGCGACCACCAGCGCAAGGTGGTACGTTCATCCTTGCTGCCGCACCCGGCCGTCAGGGCGGCCGCTGCGGCCGCGCCGCTGCCCGCCAGCACGCGCAGCGTGTCGCGGCGCGTCACGGGCCGCCGCAATGGATTGCGCTCCGGCTGATTCACGGCCGACCGTTCCCTTTACTGAAATGTTCGCATGGCGACCATATGTTCACTATGGTCAGATGGCCTGACACGCGCAAGATGCATTTTCCGGCTGTATATCGGGCGATCACCGCTGATCACGC
>Ga0164294_10001330_pt1 | contig 22993 bp, 24 predicted proteins | sample GEODES005metaG_FD_111479 | JGI IMG/M metagenome (GOLD analysis project Ga0164294, IMG submission 111479) | Oligotrophic lake water microbial communities from Sparkling Lake, Wisconsin, USA - GEODES005 metaG | ecosystem: Environmental > Aquatic > Freshwater > Lake | place: USA: Sparkling Lake...
ATCGTCGAACCCAACGCCGTCCTGGGATCCAACACCTCGACGCTGCCCATCACCGGCTTGGCCACCGGGGTGAAGCGCCAGGAGGACTTTATCGGGATCCACTTCTTCTCACCGGTCGACAAGATGCCTCTGGTCGAAATCATCAAGGGCGAGAAGACTTCCGACGATGCGTTGGCCCGGGTGTTCGACTACACCCTGGCCATCGGCAAGACCCCGATCGTGGTCAACGACAGCCGCGGCTTCTACACCAGCCGGGTCATCGGAACCTTCATCAATGAGGCGCTGGCGATGCTCGGCGAGGGCGTGGAGCCGGCCAGCATCGAGCACGCCGGGACTCAGGCCGGCTACCCCGCTCCGCCGCTGCAGCTCTCTGATGAGCTCAACATGGAGCTGATGCATAAGATCGCCGTCGCCAGCCGCAAGGGCATCGAGGACGCCGGCGGCAAGTACGCGCCGCATCCGGCCGAGGCGGTCGTAGAGAAGATGATCGAGGCCGGCCGCCCGTCGCGGCTATCGGGTAGTGGCTTCTACGAGTACACCGATGGCAAGCGGACCCAGTTGTGGCCCGGTCTGCGCGATACCTTTAAATCCGGCAGTTCGACACCGCCACTGCAGGACATGATCGACCGGATGTTGTTCGCCGAGGCGCTGGAGACCCAGAAGTGTTTCGACGAGGGCGTGATCACCACGACAGCTGATGCCAATATCGGCTCGATCATGGGCATCGGCTTCCCGCCGTGGACCGGTGGTGCCGCGCAGTACATCACCGGCTACCCGGGCGGCAAGGCCGCGTTCGTGGCCCGCGCCAAGGAACTGGCAGCCCGCTACGGCGACCGGTTCAATCCACCGGCATCGCTGTTGAAGTAGTGCGGACCAGCAGGTGACCGTCGGACTCATCTGCGCACTGCCGCAAGAGCGGGCACACTTATTCGCTGCCCTGACAGCGGCAGCGCACCAGAAGATGGCCGGAGCCGAGTTCGATGTCGGTGAGCTCGACGGCCACCCGGTGGTCTTGGCCCGGGCCGGCATGGGCAAGGTCAATGCCGCACTGGTGGCGACCCTGCTGGCCGACCGGTTCGGTTGCCGCGCGATCGCCTTCTCCGGTGTCGCGGGCGGTCTGGATCCGAACCTGCAGATCGGTGATGTCGTGATCGCCGATCGCACCATCCAGCACGACGCCGGCGTGATCGAAGATGCCGCCCTGCAGACCTATCAGGCCGGCCATGTTCCGTTCATCAACCCCACCACCGAATTCGGTTATGCCGCGGATCCGGCGTTGCTTGGGCGGGTCCGCGGCCACCTCGACGGCTTCACGCTGGCGCCGCTGTCCCGCAATGCCGGCGGCGGTGACCGGCCGCCCCGCATCGCCTACGGCACGGTGTTGACCGGCGACCAGTATCTGCACTGCGCGCTCACCCGCGACCGCCTTCATGCCGACCTGGGCGGGCACGCCGTGGAGATGGAAGGAGCCGCAGTCAGTCAGGTGTGTGAGAGCTTTGGGATTCCGTGGCTTATCGTTCGCTCCCTCTCGGACCTCGCCGGGGCTCAATCCCGCTTCGACTTCACCGCATTCGTCGACGAGGTGTCGGCGCAATCGGCCGCGATCCTGCGGCACCTGTTACCGGTGTTGTGACCGAGCTTTCGCCGTAGAGTTGGCCGAATGCGCTTCGGACTGTTCATCCCGCAAGGTTGGCGAATGGACCTGGTGGGCATTCCACCGGAAAACCATTGGCAGGTGATGCGCGACCTGGCGACTTACGCCGACAGCGGACCGTGGGATTCGTTGTGGGTGTACGACCACTTCCACACCGTGCCGATGCCTACCGACGAGGCCACCCACGAGGCCTGGACCCTGATGGCCGCCTACGCCGCCACCACCGAGCGGATCAAAATCGGCCAGATGTGCACGGCGATGAGCTATCGCAACCCGGCGTATCTCGCCAAGGTCGCGGCCACCACCGACATCATCTCGGGTGGCCGGGTGCAGATGGGTATCGGCGGGGGTTGGTATGAGCACGAGTGGCGTGCCTACGGGTACGGATTTCCCTCCGCCGGGGTACGTCTGGCTCGCCTCGACGAGGGCGTACAAATCATGCGCGATGCCTGGCGCGACGGAAGGGTCAGCTTCGACGGTAAGCATTACCAGGTGGACGGCGCGATCGTCGCCCCTAAACCGTTGCAGGCAGCCGGGATTCCGCTGTGGATCGCCGGCGGTGGTGAGAAGGTGACATTGAAGATCGCAGCGAAATACGCCCAGTACACCAACTTCAGTGCCGGACCAGAGGAGTTTGCGCACAAGTCGGAGATCCTTGCCGGACACTGCCGCGATGTGGGTACCGACTTCGGTTCGATCGTACGGTCGGCCAATGTCAACGCCATTCTCGGCAGTTCAACTGCGGAGGTGACCGAGCGGGTCAAGCGGGTCCGAGACCGGGTGGCCGACGTATGCGGCGACGCGGCAGCTGATGCGACGATGGCCATGGTCAGCGCGCCCGGAAATGCCACCGGGACCCCAGAGCAGGTGGTCGAAAGCCTCTCGACATTGCGCGGCTTAGGGTGCGAGTACGTGATCTGCTACTTCCCGGAGGCGGCCTACGACCGGTCCGGCATCGAGTTGTTCGCCCGAGAGGTCATTCCCGCGCTTGCCTAGATCGCCGGGCCCAACAGGTCGTCGGCGTCAGTGATGATGTAGCCGTAGCCCTGCTCAGCCAGGAACCGCTGTCGGTGCGCCGCGTAGTCGGTATCGAGGCTGTCTCGGGAGACGACCGAGTAGAACAGTGCCCCGCCGCCGTCGTGCTTGGGCCGCAGTAGCCGACCCAGCCGCTGCGCTTCCTCCTGGCGTGAACCGAAGGTGCCTGAAACCTGCACGGCCACAGAGGCTTCCGGAAGGTCGATTGAGAAGTTCGCCACCTTGGACACCACCAGGGTCTTGACCTCGCCGCTGCGGAACGCGTCGTACAACGCCTCGCGTTCGGCATTTTTGGTCGAACCCTGGATCACCGGTGCGCCGAGTTCGGCACCGAGTTCGTCCAGCTGGTCGAGGTAGGCGCCGATCACCAGGGTCGGCTCGCCGGGATGTTTGGCCAGGATCGACTTCACCACGGCAATCTTCGAGCGCGCAGTCGAGCACAACCGGTAGCGCTCCTCGGGTTCGGCGACGGCGTACAGCATCCGCTCGTTATCGGTCATCGTCACCCGCACCTCGACACACTCGGCAGGCGCGATCCAGCCCTGGGCCTCGATGTCCTTCCACGGCGCGTCGTAACGTTTCGGCCCGATCAGGCTGAATACGTCGCCCTCGCGGCCGTCCTCCCGGATCAGGGTTGCAGTCAGCCCCAGGCGCCGCCGGGATTGCAGGTCGGCGGTCATCCGGAACACCGGTGCCGGCAGCAGGTGAACCTCGTCGTAAATGATCAGGCCCCAGTCGCGGCTGTCGAACAGTTCGAGATGGCGATACTCACCCTTGGTGCGCCGGGTGATCACCTGATAGGTGGCGATCGTGACCGGGCGGATCTCCTTGCGCTCGCCGGAGTACTCGCCGATCTCCGCCTCGGTGAGTGAGGTTCGCGCGATGAGTTCACGCTTCCATTGCCGGCCGGCCACGGTATTGGTGACCAGGATCAGGGTGGTGGCGCCCGCCTTGGCCATGGCGGCCGCACCCACCAGTGTCTTGCCGGCGCCACAGGGCAGCACTACCACGCCCGAGCCGCCGGCCCAGAACGAGTCGACTGCCATCTGCTGGTAGTCGCGAAGCTCCCAGTCGTCTTCGACCAAAGTGATCTCGTGGGCCTCGCCGTTGACGTAACCGGCAAGATCCTCTGCGGGCCAACCGATCTTGAGTAACATCTGCTTCACCCGGCCCCGCTCGCTGGGATGCACAATCACGGAATCGTCATCAATCCGGGCACCCAGCATCGGGGCGATCTTCTTGTTGCGCAGCACCTCCGCAAGTACGGCGCGATCCAGACTCAGCAACATGAGGCCATGCACCGGACTTTTGATCAACTGCAGTCGGCCGTAGCGGGCCATGGTGTCGACGATGTCGACCAGCAGCGGCTGCGGCACCGCGTAGCGGGAAAAACTGACCAGTGCATCGACGACCTGCTCAGCGTCGTGGCCCGCAGCCCGGGCGTTCCACAGGGCCAGTGGGGTGATGCGGTAGGTGTGAATGTGTTCGGGTGCCCGCTCCAGCTCGGCGAACGGCGCGATGGCAGCCCGCGCGGCTCCGGCCTGCTCGTGATCGACCTCCAGCAGCACGGTCTTGTCGGACTGCACGATCAGAGGGCCGTCGCTCATGCGCGATCCGCCTTCGCTACTCGCTGGTCGCTCATGCGCGATCCGCCTCCGCTACTCGCTGGTCGGTCATAGCGCCATTATCCGTTGCCGACCGACAAGACCCACTATCGGTTGTCGGCTGACAAGACTGAGGTGACGCGGTGCACAGCGAATTCGCGCATGCGGCCCTGAGCGGGGTCGAATGCCATCAGGTGCCCGCCGTGCACCGAGATCGGTGTCACCACCCGCTGGGTAGCCACCCCGGCGGCGTCGACATAACCCATGAGGACGTCCTTGCCGTGGACCGCGGCCTGGGCCAGCAGGGCCATGGCTACCCCGGGGTCCACCCGGACGTTGCCCAGTGGTGCCGCATCGACGCGGCGCAACACTGAGACAACCGTGGCCAGAGTCTCCCGGCTCAGCCTGGGCTGGGAACGCAATGGCCGGCGGGCCAGCGTCACCGGCACCCGCGAACCACGGCGACGTAGGTCGACGATCGCGCCGGAGGAATTCTCGGCGGCCGGCGCCAGGCCGGCTGCTCGCAATGCGGCAAGGACCTCGGCGATCGGCGCCTGGGAGATCGCTACCGTCGGGGCCAGCAGCCGGACCTCAAGATCGGTCAGTGCCGGTGACGCCACCGCATGGGCGAGCAGCACGGGATCGTCGCAGCGCAGGAAAGACGACGCCATGCCAACCCGAAGCTGGCCGTGCCGACGGGCGACATCATTGATCAGATAGGTTAAGCCCTGGGGGACAGGGGTTTTGGAGTACGTCTCGAAGAAGCTCTGCAGCACCCCGGCAGTTCGGCCGGTATCCAGGGCGTGGCGTATGGAACCTTCACTCACTCGATACACCATGGCTGCACCCGCCGATTCGACGGTGGCGACCGCGGCCAGTTCGTCGGCAAGCTCGCGCTGCAACGGACCGGGCACCACTACCGTCAGATCGGCTTGAACCAGGAAATAGTCGATGGGGGCCGGCAGGGTGGCGGCCATCGCGGCGAGCGCATCCTCGTCACCGCCGGCCAGCAGTGCGCGCGCCGGAGAACTCAGCGCGCCACGGCCGGTCAGACCCAGTGCGTGTGCCTCGTCGAGCAGATGTCCGATCGGCCCGGGCCGCAACCGTGCGGCCCAGCAGGGCCGACGCCAGATCAGCGCGCGGGATGCGCTCGGCGCGTCCACGCCGGCACCAACGGGAAGTTCGGCGAGCACCTCGAGTAGCAACCGACGATCAACGGGCGCTGCGTTGGAGTACAGCGAATCCGACAGTGCTGCATAGTGTTTCCCGTCGGGACCGCGATCACCGATCAGGCCGGGGCGTGACGGAAGTTCAAGCCAGGTGGTCGCCAGTTGCAGCCAGCGGGACCCGGACGGAGCTTCCAGGAATCGGTCCGTGGCAACTGTCGGCGCCCAGTGCGGCAGCGTGTCGTCCGGCGGTGCGGGGTCGGGCATTCCTCTGGCGATCAGCCCGGCCGCTGCCGTTAACTCCAGGACCAGTCCCAGCCGGTGCTCGTCGATCCCGGTGACCTTGCTCAGCCGCTTGGTCTCCCGCACACCCAGCCCGCCACTGCGAAGCTCGGGCACTGGAGTGGCTGAAAGGGTCTCCAATACCACCTCGACGTGGCGCATCAGCTCCATCGCCGCGCCGGCCGCTGAAGCGTCGGCGTCGGTGCCGGTGGTGGTTGCGACGATCGGATCCGGCGGCTTCAGGCCCTCTGGACCGGGCTCCTCGCCGCGCAGCACCTGGCCGACGTCACGAGGTAGGACGACCGTGTCGACGTCCACCATGCGCAGGAGTCCGGCCGCCAGCAGTCGCTGCACCGGCCGGTCGGCGGGCGTGCCCGGGGCGGCATCGCGAGTGCGGCCCACCGGAGATCGGGCCACCAGCCTTTCGAGCACCTCGCGCGCGGGTTCGTCGAGGTCATCGATCGCCGCCGCAAGCTCTGCGGCAGAGCGGTGGGCGCCCTCGGCGATTACCTGGCCCGGAAACCACGGGAGTGCTTCGCTTGTTGCTGGCGAGACCTGCACCTCGGCCGCCCCCCACACCAACGCCCGATCCCGCAGATCCTCCAGGGCAACCAGGACAGCGGCCGGCGTTGCGCGATTCCCGATCAGGGCCACCACCTCATCGGCCGGCACGGCGACCCGGTCAGCCTGCAGCGTCAGCAGCGCATCGAGCACCGCCAGATGCAGGAAGTCCAATTCGTCGGCCGCGGCTTTCACCGAGTGCCTGGCGGCAGCCCGGCCGGCGAGTGCGGCGATACTGCCGGGTGCCGGCTGGGCCAGGTCGGGTCGCAATTCGAGCACCCGGATCAACTTCTCGTCCGGCAGACCGGACAGCCACGAGCCCAGCGGGACGTTCCTCTGCTCGGTCATTACTGACCAGCCTAAATCAGTCGGCATATAGGCGACTCCGGTGGACAAGTGTCACAATGGTCACGTGGCTCAGAAAACGCACCGATACATCGACAACGGCTGGCCGACCAGGGATCCTGAGGACCACCCGGTAAGCGAGTTGGCTGCCGATCGGGTGGGCGCGCTGTCCCCATTCGGAGACACCACCTTCCCGCTGCCCGCCACCGATCTGCCCTACGTGCATCCGGTCACCGTCGTCAACAAGTAACAGTGAACACCGGGCCGAAGCGCCACCTGTCACACGTCGACGATCATGGCGCTGCCCGGATGGTCGATGTTTCCGAAAAGGCGGCGACTGCGCGAACCGCCTCTGCTTCCGGCACCGTGCATACAACCGCCGAAGTGATCTCGTTGATAGCCTCCGGCGGGCTGCCTAAGGGCGATGCCCTGGCCACTGCTCGGGTGGCCGGAATTCTGGCTGCCAAACGCACCAGTGATCTTATTCCGCTGTGCCATCAACTTGCGCTCAGCGCCGTCGAAGTTGACTTTGAAATCGACGCCAGTGCAATCGAATTGACTGCCACGGTGCGAACCACCGATCGCACCGGTGTCGAGATGGAAGCGCTGACCGCCGTCACGGTGGCGGCGCTGACTGTCTACGACATGATCAAAGCTGTCGACCCGGCTGCGCGGATTGACGATATTCACGTAGTGGCTAAAGAGGGCGGTAAGACCGGCGTCTGGATCGCCCCGCGGTGAGTCGTTCGGCCCGGGTGGTCATCGCCTCCACGCGCGCCGCCACGGGTGTGTACGACGATCGGAGCGGGCCGATCATCCGCGACTGGCTTGCCGGCCGTGGGTTCGACGTAGCCGCCCCGGCGGTGGTGACCGACGGCGATGCGGTACTGGAGGCACTGCGGTCTGCGGTGGGCGAGGGCGTCGACATCATCATCACCTCAGGCGGAACCGGGATATCTCCGACCGACGCCACACCGGAAGCCACCCTCGCCGTCATCGACTACCAGATCCCCGGACTGGCCGACGCCATCCGCCGCTCCGGTCTGCCGAAGGTTCCGACCTCGGTGCTGTCCCGCGGGGTCTGTGGGGTGGCCGGCCGCACCCTGGTGGTCAACCTGCCCGGTTCCATCGGCGGAGTCCGTGACGGGCTGAGCGTTCTGGGTGATGTGCTCGACCATGCCCTGGATCAACTCGTCGGTGGCGACCACAGCCGATGACGCGAATCCTGCGGGCGGCGCTGACAGAGCTTCCGATTCTGCTCACCGAACACGAGGATCTGGTGACCGGTGACGCGGCCGGCGCGGTGGTGGGTTTCGCCGGCGTGGTCCGCAACCACGATGGCGGCCGTGAGGTGGTCCGGTTGGAGTACTCAGCGCACCCACACGCCGAACAGGTTCTGTTCGAGGCGGTGGCCGAAGTGGCGGCCACCGCGCCCGGGATCCGGGCGATCGCCGCCAGTCATCGCATCGGGCCCTTGCAGATCGGCGACGCCGCCCTGGTGGTGGCCGTCGCGGCTGACCATCGGGTGGCCGCGTTCGACACCTGCGCCCGTCTGGTCGACACCATTAAGGAACGGCTGCCGGTGTGGAAACACCAGTTCTTCGCCGACGGCACCGATGAGTGGGTGAACTGCGCGTAACCCGTTACTCGGAAGCGGGAGCCTCGACGGGTATCGGAATCAACAGCGGAGCCGAACCATCAGCCGTCACAACGTCACTGGAGTTGGTGCCGCCGGGAACCGGGGAGGTGAACGAGCGCTGCGTCAACGCCAGCAGCAGATCGCCGCGGTCGACTTCCTGGTTCTGGATCGCATGCCAGAGATCCTTGAGATAGCTCACGTTGGGGTTTGGATTCGTTCCGACCGGTTCGTCGCTGGTGCCGGGCGGCGGGCTGTCCGGGCTTGGCAGGTGTGGCACACCGTCGGCAGGTGCGGCCGTGCTCGCTGCGGTGGTGCCGGTTCCGACAGCCCCGGCGGCCCCGCCCGTTCCGGTCACCGTGGCGATCGGAACGACCGTGGTGGGGGTTTCTGTGCTCGGGGTGACCGCGTTACCCGCAGGCACCGTGGTGTCGGCAGGCGCGCCGGTGTCCGCGGGCAGCGGCGCTGCCGTCGTCGGCGCCACGGGCGGCACTGCCGGATCGGTCAGTACCGGGGACTGCGCGACCCCGCCACTCCAGCCGGCCTGAATGATCTGCGGGTCGCCCGCGTTGGTCAGCAGGCCGATTGAGGTGATCTGGTCGGCCGCCGGATCAATGCCGACGATGATGATGTCGTCCGGGACCGCGCCGCCCTCGCTGATGGTGATCACGTCAAGCTCGGGCGCATCGGCCGGCAGGTCCTGCGGGGCCGCGCCGCCCTCGCTGATGGTGATCACGTCAAGCTCGGGCGCATCGGCCGGCAGGTCCTGCGGGGCCGCGCCGCCCTCGGGGTTGTCCAGCGCGGCGACGGGCGGCTGCGAGGGGTCGGCGGGGGTGACCGACGCCGGCGTGCTGCTCACGGTTCGCGGTGTCGGGCCGGAGAGACCGCGCCCGCACACCGGCCAGGCGCCTTTGCCCTGCGTCGCCAGCACCTGCTCGGCGATGGCGATCTGCTGCTCGCGGCTGGCCATATTGGCTGCCGGGGCGAACTGGCCGCCGCCGTGGGAGGACCAGGTGCCGGGGGAGAACTGCAACCCGCCGTGATAGCCGTTACCGGTATTGATCGCCCAGTTGCCGCTGGACTCGCATCGTGCCACCTGATCCCATTCGGCATCGGTGGCTGCCTGGGACTGGGCGGCCATGCCGATGGCGCCGCCACTGATGACGATACCGGTGACGGCGATCTTGGCGACGCTGATGGATGAGTTCGTGGGCTTGCGGTGGCGTCCGGCCATGGTGTGAATCCTCTCTGCAATGCGCCTGCGCGGTCAGTCGTCGGATGTGGGCGGGGAGACTGCCCTGCCCCGCCTCGATCCGGCGGTGTTCGCGGTTCTCCCCGCTCGAATGGATGCAGCTCGGCGCGCGAAGCGGGGAGGGCCTACCCCGACCAAGGGGGCGGGCCAACAGAAACGGTATCGGCTGGCGCAGGGTGCGTCACCTTTTCGGCAAAGAGGCGTTTCCCGTGGTGGCAAATAATAAAGAAATTCTAAAACCCCAGGGCTGGCGCAGGTAAGGAGGTCGCGTGATCGGGCTGTGGCCACGGCGTGATGGATTCGTGATGTGACTTAAATCACTCCTAGCCGCCGGCGAAGGGCGGCAGGACGTCCAGGGTCTGATGAGCCAGCAGTGCAAGGGTCTGATCGCGAACGGCAACACCATCACAGAGGTACGAACACTTCTGTAGCACTAGTGCTAATTCATCACTCTGACCACACAGTTCACGCACGGCATCGGCAACGGTCGCCCCCGGCCGCAACGTCATGACGTCGGACTCGGTTCCGGCGGCCGCACTTGCGGCAGCGAAAAACCGAACCGTCACTTCCATGGTGGGGGTGATATCGGTCATAGTCAGCCCCCGATCGCGCTCATCGGACGGTCCGGCTGCACGAAACCCGGGTCATTGATGCCGTGCCCGGCGGCCTTGCGCCACATCGCGGCCCGCCACGCCGCCTCGAGTCCCGCGTCGTCGGCACCGCCACGCAGCAGTCGGCGCAGATCGGTCTCCTGCGTCGCGAACAGGCAGTTGCGAACCTGGCCGTCCGCGGTAAGCCGGGTGCGGTCGCAGGCAGAGCAGAACGCATCCGACACCGAGGCGATGATGCCCACCGTGGCGGGTCCGCCGTCCACCAGCCACAGCCGCGCGGGCGCCGATCCGCGTGGGGCGGGATCGGCGTGTAGGTCGAACTCGCGACGCAGCGTCGCTTCGATTGCGCTGGCGCTCACGGTGGTTTCGCGGGTCCATTGCCCTCCGGCGTCGAGTGGCATCTGCTCGATGATGCGCAGCTGGTATCCGAACTTCAGGCAGAACCGCAATAACTCGACTGCATCGCCGGGACCGGTGACGGGATCAAGGACGGCGTTGACTTTGATCGGACCCAGCCCGGCGGCGGCCGCGGCAGCCAGACCGTCGAGCACCTCGTCGAGCCGGTTGCGTCGCGTGATGGCCGCGAAGTGTGCGGGGTCCAGGGTGTCCAGCGAGACGTTCACCCGGTCCAGACCGGCGTCGGCCAGAGCGCGCGCCCGAGCCGCCAGGCCCACACCGTTGGTCGTCAGCGCGATCTCCGGACGCGGCTCCAACCGCGCCGTCGCGGCGACGACATCTTCGAGCCTCCGATACAGCAGTGGCTCGCCGCCGGTGAAACGGATGCTGGTGATGCCCAGCCGGGTAACGGCCAGTCGCAGCAGTCGGGCCAGCTCATCGGGTGTCAGGAGGTCGTCCCCGGGTAGCCAGTCCAGACCCTCGGCCGGCATGCAGTAGGTGCACCGCAGGTTGCAGCGGTCGGTCAGGGAGACACGCAGATCAGTAGCCACCCGACCGAAGGTGTCGATCAGCGGACCGTGCCGCGGCATGTCATTCGGCAGGGGGTCGGATTGGCCGCCGAACGCCGGCAGTCCGAGCGTGATCAGGGTCATCGGCGTTCCCGTGCATGGTCGAACGCGACGATCGTGGAGGTGGCCAGTGCCAGTGGGAAGCCGACGATGGCGATCGCCATCGGTACCGCGGTGAGGATGTGTCCGATTGCCAGCCACGAACCAGCCAACAGCAACCAGATGATGTTCAGGACCATCCGCATGTCACCTCCGTCGGGTCAGGTCACCCTACCGAACTTCATGCGGTCACTTGCCTGGCCTGCGTTGAGTAGGATCGCTTCACGCGTCCTCCCCGGAGGGACGCTTCGTCATATTGCCTCCGCGAGACAAGCAGGTGAGACCAGTGCCGACCGGCAAGGTGAAGTGGTACGACGCCGACAAGGGGTTCGGTTTCCTCTCCCAGGAGGACGGCGAGGACGTCTATGTGCGTTCCTCGGCCCTGCCCGACGGCGTTGAGGACCTCAAGGCCGGCCAGAAGGTCGAGTTCGGCCTGGCTTCGGGTCGCCGTGGCCCGCAGGCGCTCAGTGTCACGTTGATCGACCCGCCCCCGAGTCTTACGCGGACCCGCCGGGAGGCGGCAGCCGCGGAGCACAAACACACCCCCGATGAGTTGCACGGCATGGTCGAGGACATGATCACGCTTTTGGAGGGTGCCGTTCAGCCCGAACTGCGCAAGGGCCGCTATCCCGACCGCAAGATCGCGCGACGGGTGTCCGAGGTGGTGCAGGCGGTCGCGCGCGAGCTGGACGCGTAGCTCCTCACTTCCAGTTCAGCTTGACTGACCATTCGGCGTGCGGAAGATCGCGCAGTTCGCCGTTCTGGTCCTGTACCAGGGTGAGCAGTTGCACCACCAGTCCGACCGTTCTACCGCGTTGCGGATCGACGGTCGGAATGGTCACCGCCAGCCGGGTGTCGGGCCGGTAGACCGTGGTGGTGGTGTTCTTCTCATCCTCGTAGACGCGCAACAGCCGCCACGGTGCGCGGCTTATCGCGGTGGGTACCGACAGTTGTACCGGGTCGCGCTCGTTGACTGAAAGCTCACCCTGCACGGTGTTTTTCGCGCAGTCGTTGAGGTTGATCACATTGCAGTACAGGTATGGGCCCACCCGGATCGTTTCGCCGCGGGAGTAAGCGCTGATTTCCGGCAGTGCGGTGCCGTGGTCGCGGGTGAGCAGCCATGCCCCCACTCCGGCGCCGGCCGAAGCCAGCACCACCAGCGCTGCCATGATCCAGCCGGTGAGTCGCTTCACCGTTGCGGTACCGCGGAGCGGCGCTCCGGTGAGGCCACCACCGGACGATTGCCACCGAAGCCGGGGATCAGCGAGGCGCCGCGATGGCTCATCACGGTTTGTGCCAGGCCAAGGATCAACAGCGAGCTGATGGCGGTGAAGCCGACCCACAGTTCGGTGTAGACGAGTAACCCCAGCGCGCCGCCGAGCACCCAGGCCAATTGGAGCAGCGACTCCGAACGGCCGAAGGCCGAGGCCCGCGATTCCTCCGGAAGATCATCCTGCAGTGAGGCGTCCAACGACGCCTTGGCGATCGCACTGGCACCTGAGGTCACCAACGTCGCCACCGCGGCCGCGATGAGGTTTCCGCCGACCGCAGCGGCCACCGCCGCTATGGTGACCGCGATCGTTGCCCGCAGGACCAGCACCGACGGCCGGCCAAGCTGAAGGCGGGCAGCGGTGAAGTTACCGGCGAAGTTACCGATACCCGCGGCCGCCCCGATCATTCCCAGGATGCCCAGCTGGACCCAGCCGCTGGCGTCATGAGCCTTGGCGACGAACGCCGGGTAGAGAAAAAGAAAGCCGACCATCGCCTTAATCGTGCAGTTGCCCCACAGCGCGGTGATGATGTTGCGGCCCAACGGTTGTCGCGGCGATCCGGTGATGTCAGTGGGTTCATCGTCAAGCCAGCCCCAGTCTCCCTGTCTGCGGCCGTGGTAGCTCAGGGTGGTCGGAACCTCACCTTCGGTGACCTCTACCCATCGCGGGATGCGCATCGCAAGTGATGCGCCGGCCACGGTGACGAACACGACGACGAATAACGCACCGGGCAGTTCAAATGCGGTAGAGAAGATGTACTCGATGCCGGCGGCGACACCACCGCCGACGATCGTCCCGCCGATCAATCCGAACATCGTCAACCGCGAGTTCACCCGCACCAGGTCGATCGTCGGGGGCATTACCCGCGGCGTCACTGCACTGCGTAGCACCGAGAACGACTTGGACAGCACCATCATTCCCAGCGCGCACGGGTAGAGCACCCATGACGGATAGCCACCGGTGGCGCCGTCGTAGCTCATGATCAGCACCACCGCCAGCACAGTGCGCAGCAGGAACGAGGTCGCAAGCGCCGCCCGGCGGCCGTGCTGCACCCGGTCCAGGGCCGGCCCGATCAGCGGGGCGATCACCGCGAACGGGGCGATGGTGATCAGCAGATAGAGCGCGACACGGCCCTTGCTCTCGCCGGTCGCCGCGGCGAAGAACAGTGTGTTGGCCAATGCCACCGCCATCGCTGAGTCCACCGCGAAGTTGGCAACCACCGGCCAGGTGAGAGCGGTCAGGCCGGACTTGTCGGCCCCGTCGGCGGCGGCGGCCCGCTGGACCATCTCATACATCCGCGAACCCATCTCGCGGCTGCGCATGGCCGCCGTGCGGCCGGCGGTGACCCGTCCGTCGCTGTCGGCCGGTTCATCGGCGAAGTGGTTCTGGGCACGAATGCGGTCGGTGTCCAGGGGTGGCAGGTAGCGGTTGGCGTTGATCGCGTCCTCGCGCTGGCCGTACTCGACGCGACGGTCGTCGCCTGTGTCACTGGGGTAATTCGCCATGCCCGGATGTGCGCGGACGTTGCGGCGGACCGGGCCTGGTCCCGACCCCGCGCTGGGATGCACACGCCGCCGTCCGGACACGGTGACAATTGTCCCCCATCCGGACATCCCAGGCGCGCAGCCGACCGGTGTGGCTGTGCCGATGCCCTGTGAGGCAAGATTGACAACGATGGACACCCAAATCGACACCGCAGAACCCACGGCCCCGGCGGCGAAGCCGTCGGACGCTGTGGCGGCGCTCCTGAGCGGAGCAGCCGACGATGCGCGCCAGGCGGTCGTCGAGTTCAGCGGCGACACCGCCGGGGACTACCTCGGCGTCGCGTTCGAGGACGAAGCCGCAGCCACCCACCGGTTCCTGGCCACCCTGCCGGGTTATCAGGGCTGGCAGTGGGCCGTGGTGGTCGCCGCTTACCCCGGGGCCGAACGGGCGACGGTCAGTGAGGTGGTGCTGGTTCCAGGTCCGGCAGCGCTGCTGGCCCCGCAATGGTTGCCATGGGAGGAGCGCGTCCGCCCCGGCGACCTCGGTGCCGGCGATCTGCTGGCGCCGCTTCCCGACGACCCGCGACTGGTGCCGGGTTACGTGGCGACCGGCGACCCCGCGATCGACGAGGTTGCCTTCGCGGTCGGCTTCGGTCGACGACGGGTACTGAGCGCCTATGGTCGCGACGACGCCGCGCAGCGCTGGCATGACGGCGACCACGGGCCCGGATCGCCGATGGCACGGGCCACCAAGAGAATGTGTCGCGACTGCGGGTTCATGGCTCCGCTGGCCGGCGCCCTCGGCGTGATGTTCGGCGTGTGCTGCAACGAGATGTCTGCAGACGGTCAGGTAGTCGACTTCACCTACGGGTGCGGTGCGCACTCCGATACCCCGGCCCCGCCGGGAACCGGCTCACCGATGTACGAGCCCTACGACGACGGCGTGCTCGAGGTTGTCGAAGCTCCGCCGACTGAGGCCCAGACGGCGGTCACCGAAGTCGCCGAAGCCCTCGAGGTCGCGGACGTCCCCGAGGTCACCGAAGCCGCCGCGGTCGCCGAAGTCCTCGAAGTCGCCGAAGCTGTCGAGGTCGCCGAAGTCGAGCCGACCGAGGGCTAGCGGGCTTCGGCCGCCGCCTTGATCCGGGCCAGCGACTGGTTCATGCCCTCGAGTAGTTCCTTCTCAAAGGTGTCGACGCCGCCGAGTGCTGCCTTTGTCGCCGCGGTCGAAATCGCCGTCACCCCATTCTCGGTGTGGCGGGACTCCACCAGGCGGGTGCCGGTGGCGGTCGGCTCGAGTTCGTAGGTCCATACGCTGGTGTTCAGGGGGATTCGGAAGGCCAGCTTGCGGTCCGGAACTACCTCGGTGATGACCGCGGTGGTCGGCCAGAAAAGCATTCCCCGACGGTTCACGTTGAGTGTGCGGGTACCTGGTCGCAACGGACCGAGCAGTTTCATCGCCCGGCACTGCGGGCTCCACTGCGGCATCCGGCTCAGATCCGAGACCAGGCCCCAGACCTTGCTGACCGGTGCGCTGATTTCGATCTCTGCCTGTAACAGTGGCGCTGCCATGGTTCTCCTTCGATTGTTAGCGAGTGTCTAGACCGGTTTGCGCGCCCCGCACACCGCGCCGCGCCGCTGATCGTTGCCAGAGGAAAAGTGACAACCCGAACACCCCGACGCCCAGTCCGGCCAGAGTGGTTGGGCGCCAACTGTGCAACGCGGGAACGGCGAATGCCGCGATGTTGGCCAGTGCCCAGAGCGCTGCACCCACTGCGATCACCGGCCACGGTTTCGTCAGCGCGGGCGACAGCGGCGGCGGGGTCGGTTCGGAATCGGGTGACATTGCTCTTCACCGTAACCTAGCGACGTGGACGGCCCCGACGTCATCGATATCACCGATCCCGACGATAGACGGGTTGACGACTTCCGCGACCTCAACAGCATCGACCGCAGACCCGACCTGCCGGGAGGCAAGGGTCTGGTGATCGCCGAGGGTGTGCTGGTGGTGCAACGCATGCTGGTATCTCGATTCACCCCGCATGCGTTTCTGGGCACCGACCGTCGGCTGGCCGAGCTTGCTGACGACATCGCCGGCGCGGGAGCCCCGTTCTACCGGGCTGCGGCCGAGGTCATGGCGGAGGTGGTCGGTTTTCACCTCAACCGAGGGGTGCTGGGTGTTGCGCGCCGCCAGCCGGAGTTGACCGTGGCGCAGGTACTCACCGGTGCGCGCACCATCGTGGTGCTCGAGGGCGTCAACGACCACGAGAATCTGGGCTCGATTTTCCGCAATGCGGCCGGTCTTGGTATCGACGCGGTGATCTTCGGCGCCGGCTGCGCCGATCCGCTCTATCGACGTGCGGTGCGGGTGTCGATGGGTCATGCACTCTTGGTTCCCTTCGCCCGGGCCCGGCACTGGCCGGATGATCTGGAGCTATTGCGCGACAACGGTTTTCAGCTGCTCGCCATGACACCCGACTCGCAAGCCCACACCCTGGCCGATGCGATGGGCGCACTGGTGGGGGAGAAGGTGGCGGTGCTGGTCGGGGCGGAGGGGCCCGGACTCACTGAGGCCGCGATGCGAGCCAGTGATGTTCGCGTGCGCATCCCGATGTCCCGCGGCACTGACTCGCTCAACGTCGCCACTGCGGCCGCATGCGCGTTCTACGAGCGAGTCCGGAGTGCTCGGGATCGGGACCGATAACCTGTGTGCATGCCCGACGATTCGACGCCCTGGGGAACCGGCCTGACTGTGGCCGCTTTCGTGGCAGCGGTCACCGGCGCGGCGATCGTCGTCTTGAGCATCGGCATGACCCGGGTGAACCCGCTGGTGTCAATTGCGCTGAACCTCATTGCCGTTGGAGGTTTGGCCCCGACGTTATGGGGCTGGCGGCGGGTTCCGGTTAAACGGTGGTTCGTGCTGGGCGCGGCCATCGGGGTAGCCGTCGGCTGGATAGCGCTGGCGGCTTTGGCGATCAGCTGATCAGCGTTCGCCGCTGGAGCGCACGCCGAGCAGAACGTCCTCCCACGCCGGCACCGTGGGTTTGCGTTTGTTCCGGGTGGTCGAAGCCGGCCGCTGCTGCTCATCAGCCGCGGCGGTTACCGATACGGGTGCGGAGGGCTGCTCCTCGAACTCCAGTTGCGCCACCGGTGCCACCTGCCGCAGTGGCCGTTCGAACTCCGGGTCGATCAGTTCGCTGGCAGACTCGTCGATCGCGGTGATGGTGCCGCCGTGCGCACCCGGGGTGAACCGGAAATGCGCGAAGTTCTCTGATAATCCCGCATGCCAGCCCATCCGAACCGTCCAGCGACCGTCGTCGGTGCGCCAGGCGTCCCAATCGGTGGCCTCGGAGCTCAAACCACGCTCCGACAGCGAGGTGGTGATGGTCTCCAGCAGTGTCTCCACCGCCGGTCCATCGGCCAGCACGGGGTGGGCGGCGGTGGCCAGTTCGGCGGCGCGCTGCCGTTCCAGCAGGACCGGATGGGCGAAGCGCTCAACCTTGGACACATCGACCCCGGCCGCCTCGGCGACCTCCTCGACTGATGCCCCCGCGCGGATGCGGGCCTGGATATCTTTGGGACGCAACACGCCTTTGACCTCACTGTCTCGTGCGGTCTGGCTCAGCCACGACCGGTCGCCGCGCACCGCAGCACGCAGTCGGTCGTCTACCCGAACCAGGAATTTGTCGGCGGGGTCGCCACCTTCGCAGATGATGTGCTTGCCGTCGACATCGAGACCGATGAGAGTGAGTTCCCGCATGTCGACCTCCTTTGAACCGGAATCTAACCCAGCCCGCGCTGACCTGAAGAAAGCGACACGCCGCTGTTACAGATGGGTCTAGAGGTGTTCGACGACCCAGTCCACACACTGTGTCAGCGCGCTGACGTCATCGGGTTCGATCGCCGGAAACATCGCCACCCGCAACTGGTTGCGGCCCAGCTTGCGGTACGGCTCGGTGTCGACGATGTCATTGGCCCTCAGCACCGTGGCGACCGCCGCGGCGTCGACGTCCTCGTTGAAGTCGATGGTGCCGACCACCTGGGATCGCAGCGTCGGATCGGTGACGAACGGGGTCGCGTATGCCGAGGCCTCGGCCCACGAGTAGAGCCGGGATGACGAGTCGGCCGTGCGCTTGACCGCCCAGTCCAGTCCACCCTGGCCGAGCATCCAGTCGACCTGCTCGGCCATCAGAACCAGCGTGCCGATCGCCGGGGTGTTGTAGGTCTGGTTCTTGAGACTGTTGTCCACCGCTATCGGCAATGACAGAAATTCGGGTACCCACCGGCCCGATTTAGCGATCGCCTCCACGCGGGCCAGCGCGGCGGGCGACAGGATCGCCAGCCACAGCCCACCATCGCTGGCGAAACTCTTCTGGGGCGCAAAGTAATAGGCGTCGCAGTCGGCCATGTTCACCGGCAAGCCGCCGGCCCCGGAGGTGGCGTCGATGAGCACCAGCGCATCCCCGGACCCCTCGGGGCGGCGGACGCCGAGGGCGACTCCGGTCGAGGTCTCGTTATGCGCCCAGGCGATCGCATCCACGGATGGATCGGCCTGCGGCACCGGCGCACTGCCGGCGTCGGCCTTGATGATGATCGGCTCGCCCACAAAGGGGTTGGCCGCCACGGCCGAGGCGAACTTTGCGCTGAACTCACCGAAGGTCAGGTGCAGCGACTTGGAGTCGATCAGGCCGAACGCCGCGGCGTCCCAGAACGCCGTCGCCCCGCCGTTGCCGAGGATCACCTCGTAGCCCTCGGGCACCGAGAACAGTTGCCGCAGCCCGTCACGGACCCGGCCCACCAGGTTCTTCACCGGCGCCTGCCGATGTGAGGTGCCGAATAGTGCGGCGGCGCTTCCGCTCAGCGCAGCCAACTGCTCAGGGCGCACCTTGGATGGGCCGCAACCGAAGCGTCCGTCGGCGGGCTTGAGGTCGGCGGGGATCGTGAGCCCGGAGCTGTCAGCCATAACCTCACCCTAGGATCTGGGGCCTGAGTCCGGAAATCGAGGTGATCAGCTCGGTGCCCGCCGGGTGTTCACCTCGATCGGCCGCCGCGTCTCCGATCCAACCACCGAAGGTCCCGCCCCACCCCGGTACCGACGTCGATGGCTGCAGAACGACACCGGTGTGCGGCCGGGCGTACGGTGATGCTGTGGTTGATCAAGATGGCCTACTACCCACGCACCACCTCGCGGCGATGCGCGTGGAGTATGGCTCGGTGGAGAAGGACGGCAGTGCTGACCTGGATGTCGACTGGCTGGCCGATGGCTGGCTTTCCTTGCTGCACAGGTGGATCGATGACGCGCAGAAAGCGGGTGTAGTCGAGCCCAACGCGATGGTTTTGGCCACCGTTGCCGATGGCCGGCCGGTCACCCGGACTGTGCTGTGCAAAAGCGTCGAGGCCGCAGGCATCACCTTCTACACCAACTATGATTCTGCAAAGGGTGCCGATATTGCGACGGCGCCGTACGCATCAGCGACCTTCCCCTGGTACGTCCTCAGTCGGCAGGTGCACGTCCGCGGTGCTGTCACCAGGGTCAGTTCCGAGGAGACTGCGGAGTACTGGTCGCGCCGCCCGCGAGGATCGCAACTGGGCGCGTGGGCATCGGCGCAGTCCCGTCCGATCGCATCACACGCCGCGCTGATGGCGCAGCTGGCCGAGGTGACGCAGCGCTTCGCCGATGAAGAAGAAGTTCCGGTCCCGCCGCATTGGGGCGGCTACCGCATCGCGGCCGAGGTCGTTGAATTCTGGCAGGGCCGAGAGAACCGTATTCACAACCGCATTCGTGTCACACCGCATCGCGATGGCGGAGCGGAGTGTATCGAGCGTCTGCAGCCCTGAGGCGTGAGCGCAGAGGACGCCGGCGCGAGGCGGCGGCTGTTCGCGGACACCACACCGCTGCGTACACGGGACTTCCGGCGTCTGTGGCTGGCCGGCATCGTGACGGTGATCGGGGGCAATCTCACCATCTTCGCCGTCCCCGTCCAGCTGTATGTGTTGACCCGAAACTCCGCCTACGTGGGACTGGCTGGACTGTTCGCGTTGGTACCCCTGGTGGTGTTCGGGTTGCTGGGCGGCGCCTGGGCTGATGCCATGGATCGCCGCCTATTGCTCATCATCACGTCATGCGGGTTGGCGCTGGCCTCGGTGCTGTTATGGGCACAGGCCGCTCTGGCACTGAACAACGTCTGGGTGATACTTCTGCTGTTGTCGGTGCAGCAGTCGTTCTATGCCGTCAATTGGCCCACCCGGGGCGCGGCAATCCCGCGTATGGTGCCGATCGAGCAGTTGCCCGCCGCCAACTCGCTGAATATGACCGTGCAGCAGTTCGGTGCGATCGTCGGCCCGCTGCTGGCCGGAATTCTGCTGCACTGGGTCGACCTGCCGACGCTGTACCTGATCGATGCTGTGACATGCATGGTCCCAATCTGGGCGACCTTACGGCTGGCACCGATGCCGGCCACCGAATCTGTTGGGGCGCAAGGGCAATCGCGGTGGGGCATCGGTGCGGTACTGGAAGGCTTTCGCTATCTGGCCGGCAACCAGGTGGTGCTGATGTCCTTTGTGGTCGACATCATCGCGATGGTGTGCGGTATGCCGCGTGCGTTGTTCCCGCAGATGGCGCACGAGAGCTTCGGGGGTCCGGTTGATGGCGGCACCACGATGGCGTTATTGGCCGCAGCGATCGCAGCTGGAGCGGTCGCCGGCGGGGTCTTCTCCGGCTGGTTTCCGCGTGTCCGCCGCCAGGGCATGGCTGTCGTGGTCGCCATCATGGTGTGGGGTGTTGCGATTATCGGCTTCGGACTTGCCGCCGGTTTGGCTGGTGGACGGGGTGGGTCGATGTTGTGGATTGCGTTGGCATTCCTAGCGTTAGGTGGGGCGGCCGATATGGTCTCGGCTGCATTTCGATCCACGATCCTGCAGGAGGTTGCCTCCGATGATCTGCGTGGGCGGTTGCAGGGGGTGTTCATCGTCGTCGTCGGTGGTGGTCCGCGACTGGCAGACGTCGTGCACGGGAGCGCCGCGGCGGCGGTTGGCACCACCCTTGCGGCGACGGGCGGTGGAGTGTTGGTGGTGGTCGGTGTGTTGGTGGCGGTTCTTGCCGCACCGGCGTTCCTTCGGTACCGCCCGGCGTACTGAAGGAACACTGCCCGTTGTGGGCGCGCCGAATTCAGATCCCGACTACTATTCCCAACGTGCCCAACCGCACGGGGGACGCAGCTCCAGGGCTGCGAGAGCTTAAGAAACAACGCACGCGCGCCGCGATCGTCGGTGTTGCGGCGAAACTATGTGCCCAGCAGGGGTACGAGAACACCACCGTGGACCAGATCGCCGGTGCTGCCGAGGTCTCGCCGCGAACATTCAGTCGTTACTTCCCCAATAAGGAAGCGGTTATCGGCGCGCTGATCGAGGAGACCGCCGAGCACGTGGCCGCGGCCCTGGCTCGCCAGCCGGATGACATCACCGAACATGAGGCGCTGGTGCGCGCCCACGTCGAGGTGTTCCGGGCCGCCGAGCGAGGCGAGCCCGGGGCGATGTCCTTCGACCGGGTCAGAGGTTTCCTGCAGATCGTCAACAGCTCACCCATGCTGAGCCTGGCTGCGTTCACCTTCCGGCCGGAAGGGGGGCCAACCGACGCGGTGATTCAAGCGATGGCCGCCCGGATGGGAGTGACCGCGCAGCACCCGGCAATCCGGATTCTGTTCGACACCTGGGCGGTTCTGATGGCGGTCGCGTGTGGCAGCCCGGGCATTGACGTCAGCGATCCCGGCCGCGTCAGCGACCGGATCGAGTCGACGTACGGGATCTTCGCCCAGCTCTGGCAGCCCTGGTATCCGCTGGATCTGCCCCGATAAGGTAAGTCGGGACTACGTCGACTAGGTTCATCCGAGGGACGGATCGACCAACGCCGTCGAATGCGCAAGAAGGGGTGGATGTGGCCGCTACCGACGAGACCGCCGAGCTCCGTTATCCCGGCGGGGAACTGGACTTGGAGATCGTCCACGCCACCGAGGGTTCGGACGGGATCGCACTGGGTCCACTGCTGGCCAAGACCGGTTACACCACCTTCGACCAGGGATTTGTCAACACTGCGTCGACCAAGAGCGCCATCACCTATATCGACGGCGACGCCGGCATCCTGCGCTATCGCGGCTATCCGATAGACCAGCTCGCGGAGAGGTCGACTTTCATTGAGGTGAGTTACCTGCTCATCTACGGCGAGCTGCCGACCCCGGGCCAACTCGAGCAATTCACCACCCAGATTCAGCGGCACACGATGCTGCACGAAGACCTCAAGAGGTTCTTCGACGGCTTCCCCCGTAACGCGCACCCGATGCCGGTGCTGTCCAGTGCCGTCAACGCACTGAGCGCCTACTACCAGGACTCGCTGGACCCCCTTGACCATGACCAGGTGGAACTGTCCACAATCCGGCTACTGGCCAAGCTGCCCACCATCGCCGCCTACGCCTACAAGAAATCGGTCGGCCAGCCTTTCCTTTATCCCGACAACACCCTGAGCCTGGTGGAGAACTTTCTGCGGATGACGTTCGGCCTGCCGGCGGAGCCGTATATGTGTGATCCGGAGATCGTCCGGGCACTGGACATGCTGCTGATACTGCATGCCGATCACGAACAGAACTGCTCGACTTCGACGGTCCGACTGGTCGGCTCATCCCAGGCCAATCTGTTCACCTCGATCTCCGGTGGCATCAATGCGCTGTGGGGCCCCCTGCACGGCGGGGCCAACCAGTCGGTACTGGAGATGTTGGAGACGATCCGGGCCGAAGGCGGCAACGTGCAGGAGTTCGTACGCAAGGTCAAGGACCGCGAGGACGGCGTGAAGCTCATGGGCTTCGGGCACCGGGTATACAAGAACTACGACCCGCGGGCACGCATCGTCAAGGAGCAGGCAGACAAGATCCTCGGCAGGCTCGGCGGCGACGACGACCTGCTCGGCATCGCCTTGGCTCTCGAGGAGGCGGCGCTCACCGACGACTACTTCGTGGAGCGCAAGCTTTACCCGAACGTTGAC
>Ga0164294_10001331_pt1 | contig 22978 bp, 20 predicted proteins | sample GEODES005metaG_FD_111479 | JGI IMG/M metagenome (GOLD analysis project Ga0164294, IMG submission 111479) | Oligotrophic lake water microbial communities from Sparkling Lake, Wisconsin, USA - GEODES005 metaG | ecosystem: Environmental > Aquatic > Freshwater > Lake | place: USA: Sparkling Lake...
TCGCGTTGACGGCGATCGCGAAATTCAGTAGCGATGGTTCAATCCTTCAAAAAGTCGCTGACAAATCAGCTGAAAACACCGTGCAATGAGCCTGTAAACAATGAAAAAATCATTGTTTAGAGGCAATGTCAGAGGCTAACTTTTGGGAGAAAGCTTCGAGTGTCATCACACCGAGATCGATATTGCCCCGGGCGCGCACTGCGACGGTACCTGCTGCCATTTCCTTGTCACCCATGACCAAGATGTAAGGCAGCTTTTGCATTGAATGCTCACGTATTTTATACGTAATTTTCTCGTTTCTCAGATCCTTGGTCACCCTAAACCCTTGATTTTTCAGCTTTTTGACCACATCCAAGGCATATTCGGCCTGTGCGTCAGTGATATTGAGCACCACGACTTGCTCAGGGGCCAGCCAAACCGGCAGAGCCCCGGCATGCTGTTCGATCAAAATGCCGATGAATCGCTCCAAGCTACCCACAATCGCGCGGTGCAGCATGACCGGCCGATGTCTTGCCCCGTCTTCGCCCACATACTCGGCGCCCAGACGTTCGGGCATGGAGAAATCCACTTGAATCGTGCCACATTGCCACTGGCGGCCGATGGCATCTTTGAGCGTGTATTCAATTTTGGGACCGTAAAACGCGCCATCTCCGGGTGAAATGATGTAGTCGCAACCAGAGGCCTTCAAGCTTTGCATCAGCGCGTCTTCTGCGCGGTCCCAGCTTTCGTCCGAGCCAATTCTCTGCGCCGGGCGGGTAGCGATCTTGTAGATGATGTCGCTAAAGCCAAAGTCTTTGTAGACTTTTTGCAGCAACGATGTGTAGGCCACGCACTCATCAAGGATTTGTTCTTCAGTACAAAAAATGTGACCATCGTCCTGCGTGAAACCCCGCACCCGCATGATGCCGTGCAAGCCGCCGGTAGGTTCATTGCGGTGGCATTGACCAAATTCACCATAACGCAGGGGCAAATCTCGGTAACTTTTGATGCCCTGATTGAAAATCAAAATATGCCCGGGGCAATTCATAGGCTTGAGTGCGTAGTCGCGTTTTTCCGACTCGGTGGTGAACATGTTTTCGCGGTATTTGTCCCAATGCCCAGTTTTCTCCCACAAGGTTTTATCCAAAATTTGGGGCGCCTTCACCTCTAAGTAACCGTTGTCACGGTAGACCTGACGCATGTACTGTTCAACCATTTGCCACAGCGTCCAACCGTGCGGATGCCAGAACACCAAACCGGGTGCGTGGTCATCGATGTGGAACAAATCCAGCTCGCGGCCGAGTTTGCGATGGTCGCGTTTTTCGGCCTCCTCAAGTTGCGTCAAATACAACTGCAAGTCTTCCTTGCTGGTCCAAGCGGTGCCGTAAATACGCTGCAACATTTCATTTTTGCTGTCGCCACGCCAGTAAGCACCTGCCACTTTCATCAGCTTGAAATGTTTGAGCTTGCCCGTGCTGGGAACGTGCGGGCCGCGGCACAAGTCCTCAAACTCCCCTTCCCTGTAAAGACTGACATCTTCACCCGCTGGAATACTACCGATGATTTCGGCTTTGTAATGCTCACCCAAAGATTTGAAATAGGCCACGGCCTCATCACGCGGTAAAACGCGACGCAGTACCTGCTCGTCTTTGGATGCCAGCTCAGTCATGCGTTTTTCTATCGCCACCAAGTCTTCAGGCGTGAATGGCCGCTCAAATGAGAAATCGTAATAAAACCCGTTTTCAATCACCGGCCCTATGGTGACCTGTGCCTGCGGAAACAAAGACTTGACCGCATAAGCCAACAAATGCGCCGTGGAGTGGCGTATGAGTTCAAGCCCCTCAGCGTCCTTGGCTGTCACGATGGACAAACCCGCGTTGCGCGAAATGCTGAAACTGGCATCGACCAGTTGGCCGTCAACCTTGCCACCCAGCGTAGCTTTGGCCAAACCAGCGCCTATGGAGGCAGCAACTTCAGCTACGGTGACTGGACCAGGGAATTCGCGTAAAGAGCCGTCGGGTAATGTGATTTGAACCATGGGTCTGAAATTAAAAAGCGCGGAATCAACCGCGCTGCATTCGAAGAAGTGTCAATAGATAATTTTCCCATAAAAAAACCCGGCCAAGGCCGGGCTTTGAGGGAAGCAAACAATCTCAGTGGAATTGCTCTTCTTCGGTGGAACCAGACAAAGCCTTGATGCTGGATGAACCGCCTTGGATGACAGTGGTGACGTCGTCAAAATAACCTGCGCCGACTTCCTGCTGGTGTGACACAAAGGTATAGCCTTGTTCGCGCGCAGCGAATTCAGGCTCTTGCACCATGTTCACGTAATGCTTCATGCCTTCGCCGTTGGCGTAAGCGTGTGCAAATTGGAAGGTGTTGAACCAATTGATATGGATACCGGCCAAGGTGATGAACTGGTATTTGTAGCCCAGTGCAGACAAATCTTCCTGGAAAGAAGCAATCTGCGTGTCGTTCAAATTCTTTTTCCAGTTAAACGATGGTGAGCAGTTGTAGGACAACAATTTGCCAGGACAGGCAGCGTGCACAGCCTGGGCAAACTCACGGGCAAAACCAATGTCAGGCACACCGGTTTCACACCACACCAAGTCAGCATAAGGAGCATAGGCAATACCGCGGCTGATGGCCTGCTCCAAACCATTTTTGACACGGTAAAAACCTTCTTGCGTGCGCTCGCCGGTCAAGAAAGGTTTGTCGTTGGCGTCGTGGTCGGAGGTGATCAAGTTAGCAGCTTCTGCATCTGTGCGAGCCAGCACAATGGTGGGCACGCCCATGACATCGGCGGCGAAGCGAGCAGCGATCAATTTTTCGCATGCTTCGTGGGTGGGAACCAGCACCTTGCCACCCATGTGACCGCATTTTTTAACTGCGGCCAATTGGTCTTCAAAGTGCACACCGGCGGCACCGGAAGCAATCATGTTTTTCATCAATTCAAATGCGTTCAACACGCCGCCGAAACCAGCTTCTGCATCGGCCACGATAGGCAGGAAGTAGTCGATGAAATCTTTGCTGCCGGGCTCAATGCCACGGCCCCACTGGATTTCATCAGCACGCTGGAAGGTGTTGTTGATGCGGCGAACCATGGTGGGTACCGAATCGTAGGCGTACAGGGATTGATCCGGGTACATGGTCTCTGACGTGTTGCCGTCAGCAGCCACCTGCCAGCCTGACAAATACACCGCTTCCAGACCTGCTTTGGCCTGCTGCATGGCTTGGCCGGCACTGATCGCTCCGAAAGCGTTCACATAGCCTTTTTTAGAGCCGCCATTGATCTTGTCCCAAAGTTTCTCGGCACCACGTTGAGCCAAAGTGTGTTCAATGTGCATGCTGCCGCGCAAACGTACGACGTCCGCGGCGCTGTAACCGCGCTTGACGCCCTTCCAGCGGGGGTTGGTTGCCCAGTCTTTTTCAATAGCAGTGATCTGCTCTTGACGGTTCAGTAGTGTTTTTGTCATTGCTAACTCCAAAGTGATGAAAATAGATTGACTTGTCTGGCATTCAGACTCAGTGTGGCATCCATTTTAAGTCTTATATAAGATATTTTTTAATCTTGTGTCTTATATATGAATTAAATTAAACCCATAAAAAACAAATAGTTAATATTGATTTTTTATATTACGGAACATGATTTCATTTTAAGGTCATACATTCACGCGAACTCATGACAAATATTTCATAATATGAAAATATATTTCGCCAAGATAAAGAATTTGACTATCAATCGGAATTGATTGACGTCTGTGTAAAAGAAAATCATAAAAAAAGTGATTTCAGAGGAGAAAACACGATTTCTTCTATGAAAACTGCAATTTCTACCTTAGGATATAGGTAGCCGACAAAAATAAAAAACCTTGGCGGCTTTTCAATCACTTCTAGAAGGAAAATGATAATGGCAACTGCAAAAAAAGCGGCTAAAAAAACCGCAGCAAAAAAAGCACCCGCGAAAAAAGCGGCCGTGAAAAAAACCGTAGCTAAAAAAGCACCCGCTAAAAAAGTAGCAGCTAAAAAAGCACCGGCCAAAAAAGCACCCGCGAAAAAAGTCGTAGCGAAAAAAGCTCCGGCCAAAAAAGCTCCGGCTAAAAAAGCCGCGGCAAAAAAAGCGCCTGCTAAAAAGCGTACACCGAATGCAGCGTTCATGAAACCCCTGACACCTAGCGGTGCATTGGCAGCAGTCATTGGAGCAAGTCCTCTGCCGCGCACAGAAGTTGTCAGCAAATTGTGGACCTACATTAAAAAGCACAACCTGCAAGACAAGGTGAACAAGCGCAACATCAATGCCGACGACAAACTCAAAGCGGTTTTCGGTAAAGCGCAAGTAACCATGTTTGAATTAGCCAGTTTGATTGGCAAACACTTGCACTAAGCTAAGGCAACTAAGTTAAAAAAAGGGTCGCGTATGCGGCCCTTTTTATTTATGCAATCACACTGTCAGACATGGCGGTGGATGTGAATGTGAATTCGCCTGGCGCGCGAATGGGATCAACATTCACGCTGATCAGCGCACCGGGGAGAAACTTCCCCTCGAGCAATAACTTAGACAAGGGATTTTCAATACGTTGCTGGATAGCGCGCTTGAGCGGTCTGGCACCAAAAACAGGATCAAATCCAACCTTAGCCAACTCCAGCAGCGCGGGAACTGACACGTTTAATTTCAAATCGATTCTTGCCAAACGATCACTTAATGCGTGCAACTGAATGCCTGCGATTTTCTCGATATGCTGCGCATTCAGAGAATGGAAAACGACTGTTTCATCGATGCGATTCAAAAACTCAGGGCGGAAGTAATTTTTCAATTCCTCAAAAACAGCATCCTTGATTTCCACCGTGTCTTTTCCAACCATGGCTTGAATGATTTTGGATCCGATGTTCGATGTCATGACTATGACTGTATTTTTAAAGTCAACAGTCCTGCCTTGTCCATCGGTCAGTCTGCCATCATCAAGTACTTGCAAAAGAATATTGAAAACATCGGGGTGCGCTTTTTCAATTTCATCCATCAAAATGACCGAGTAAGGTTTGCGCCTGACCAACTCTGTCAGGTAACCACCCTCGTCGTAGCCCACGTAGCCAGGAGGAGCGCCAATTAACTTACTCACAGAATGTTTCTCCATGAATTCACTCATGTCAATCCGAATTAAATGATCCGCGCTGTCAAACAGAAAACCTGCCAATGATTTACATAGCTCTGTTTTACCTACGCCTGTCGGTCCCAAAAATAAAAATGAACCGGTTGGTCTAGACGGATCGCTTAGCCCCGCTCTTGATCGACGGATGGCATTGGCAACCGCTTGAATAGCCTCGTCCTGCCCAATCACAGATTCATGGAGACTGTCCTCCATTTGTAACAATTTATCTCTCTCACCTTGCAACAGTTTGGAAACAGGTATGCCTGTAGCCCGGGCAACCACCTCGGCAATTTCTTCAGCACCTACTTGAGTCCTCAATAAGCGAGCAGGCTGTGAGGCAGAAGAAGGGTTCAGCTCGCTCGCATTGGCTTCTTTCAACCGCTTTTCAAGCTCTGGCAACTTACCGTATTGAAGCTCCGCCACTTTGTTGAAATTACCTTGTCGCTTGAATTCTTCCATCTGCATCTTGCATTTCTCAATCTCCTCTTTGAGCAATGCGCCGCCTTGGGCTTGGGCTTTTTCTGATTTCCAAATTTCTTCCAAGTCTGCGTATTCATGTTGCAGCTTGAGGATTTCTTCTTCAATGATGGCCATACGCTTTTGAGAGGCTTCATCTTGTTCTTTTCGTACAGCCTCTCGCTCAATTTTCAATTGAATCAGGCGGCGGTCCAACTTGTCCATCACCTCGGGTTTAGAGTCGATCTCAATTTTAATTTTGGCGGCGGCTTCATCAATCAAGTCAATGGCCTTATCAGGCAAAAACCGATCGGTGATGTAGCGGTGAGAAAGCTCTGCGGCTGCAACAATCGCCGGGTCAGTGATTTCCACACCGTGGTGAACTTCGTATTTTTCCTGCAAGCCCCGCAAAATAGCGATAGTCGCTTCAACCGTAGGCTCACCCACTATGATTTTTTGAAAGCGTCTTTCCAGTGCCGCATCTTTTTCAATGTATTTTCTGTACTCATCCAATGTGGTTGCACCCACGCAATGAAGCTCACCTCGTGCCAATGCGGGCTTGAGCATATTTCCAGCATCCATGGCACCTTCGGCTTTTCCTGCACCAACCATGGTGTGCAATTCATCAATAAAAACGATTGAATTGCCTTCATCCTTTGCAAGTTCACTCAATACATTTTTCAAACGCTCTTCAAATTCACCTCTGAACTTGGCTCCAGCTAATAAAGACGCCATATCCAAAGATAAGACTCGCTTGCCTTTCAATGAATCAGGGACTTCGCCAGCCACAATACGCTGAGCCAAACCTTCCACAATGGCAGTTTTGCCAACCCCAGGCTCACCAATGAGCACAGGGTTGTTTTTACTTCTACGCTGCAAGACTTGAATGGCGCGCCGAATTTCGTCATCTCTGCCGATCACCGGGTCTAGTTTTCCCTGACGCGCACGCTCGGTCAAATCCAAACAATACTTTTTCAAAGTATCTCTTTGAGACTCTGGATCCGCAGTTTTGACTGACTCCCCGCCCCGCACTGCTTCTATTGCAGCCAACAACGTTTGTTTATTCAAACCATGCGTACGGGCTTTGCTTGCAAGTTCAATTTTTGATTCTGTAAGCGCCAAAAAAAATAACTCACTGGCCACATACTGATCACCACGCTTGAGTGCTTCTTTTTCTGAAGCCTGTAACAGCGTGACCAAGTCCCTACCCACTTGCACCTGTTCCTGACTCTGAATAACAGGAAGCTTACTCATGGCGTCTTCGCTGTCCTTGAGTAAACCATTGATATTGACCCCAGCGCGCATCAATAAAGCCCTTGGACCGTCATCCTGCTTAAGCATAGCGACCACCAGGTGACAAGCCTCAATGAAGCCGTGATCAGCACCCAGCGCTAAGGTCTGGGCATCCGATAAAGCCTCTTGAAATTTGCTTGTTAATTTGTCGAGTCGCATGAATACCTCTTTTTGCTGTATCCAGCATATTTGCGGTAATTAATTTAATTTTCAATATCAATCAAAAGGATTAGATTGGATAACCTAAGCATTCGCAGAATCTATTCCCCACCGCTTGAGTGCTTGGTCATCGCTTACGCGAGCATCTACCCACCTGTGCCCCTGTGGAGTCAGCTCCTTCTTCCAGAAGGGAGCTTGTGTTTTCAAATAATCCATGAGGAATTCACAGGCTTGAAAACTTTGACCTCTGTGCGCTGAACTCACAGCGACCAGAACGATTTGATCAAGTGGCTTCAATAAGCCCACGCGGTGAATGACGACTGAGCCGAAAATATCGAATTTAGATTTAGCTTGACTGATCATCTTGTGAATAGAAGCTTCAGTCATGCCAGGGTAATGCTCCAACTCAAGACTTGAAACTTGATCGCCATCGTTACGGTCGCGCACAGTTCCTACGAAACTACATATAGCCCCAATTGCGCTGTTGCCAAGACGCAGGTTTTCAACTTCTTGACTCAGGTCAAAGTCCTGTGTCTGTATCGAAACTTTTAAATACATGATTAGCCGCCTGTGACAGGTGGAAAAAAAGCAACTTCTGCATTTTCAGTCAATGGTTCATTGCTTGAACTCACTGCCTGATTGATAGCCATTCTGATGGCTTTGCCATGTGAGAGTGCGATTGCGTAATGCTCGCCCCTGGCGATCAGCTCATTTCTTAACTCACTTAAATCGCGGCTTGAGGTATCTATGGATTCGCTGGCAATTCCAATTTGCTCACGGACCGAAGCAAAGTATCGTAAGTTGATTTTCATGACATCCAATGGGAGAAAGAAATAAAGCTAACTTGATCGCCTGGCTTAATGACATTACCTGCTGGGTTGTCCACGATGCCATCAGCCCAAACGGCAGAAGTTAAGACCCCAGAACTTTGATTATGAAATAAATCCAATCCACCTTGTGAATTTCGCTTCACGCGTAAAAATTCCCTTCGCTTGTCTGCCTTTGGCCAAGCAAAATCTGCTCGCATTTCAAAACCAACGGTATTTAGATCAGTCGCACCTTGCAACTTGAGAATAAATGGTTTTGCCAAAAGCAAAAAGGTAATCAAACTAGAAACAGGGTTGCCTGGCAAACCAATAAAGTGGGTGGTTTTATTGCCTGTCAAAACTTGTCCATAAGCAAATGGTTTTCCAGGCTTGATGGCCAGTGACCAAAGATCAAGTCTTCCCAATGCTTGAATAGCCGGTTTGACATGGTCCTCCTCACCCACAGAAACGCCTCCGCTTGTCAGAATGAGATCATGGCTCGCCGAGGCCTGGGAGAAAGATTCTTTGGTTTTGGCTAACTGGTCAGGCAATATGCCGAAGTCAGTGACCGTACAGCCCAGACGAATGAGTAAAGTTTTGAGAAAAAATCGGTTTGAATTAAAAATGGCGCCCGGTTTCATTTTCTCTGGTTCAACTTCGCCCGGCATGACCAGTTCGTCACCAGTTGAAAATAGAGCCACCTTGGGTTTTGCTGTCACCTTGAGTTCAGACATACCGATACTCGCAGCCAAGCCAAGCGCCGCAGGATGAAGTCTCAGTCCACGTGAAAGAGCTTTTGTATGCAAAGCAATATCTTCACCCTTGAACCGAATGCATTGACCCAACGCAGGTTGAGAAAGAATTTTTACCGATCCGTCATCCAAAATTTCGCAATCTTCTTGCATGACTACCGTGTCAGCACCCTGCGGCACGGGTGCGCCTGTGAAAATTCTGTCAGCATGACCTGCCATCAATTTTTCAGGGAAATAGCCAGCGGGAATTCTTTGACCGGCTTTGAGGATACCGTGATTATTAAGAAAATCTGAATGATTGAATGCGTAGCCATCCATAGCAGAGTTGTCAAAACCAGGCACTTCAATTTTTGAAAAAACATCCTCAGCTAAAACTCTACCGTCTGCATCGAATGTAGATAACCATTCATCTGTAATATTGCCTGAAATAAAACCAAGCAACTGTTGCAAGGCTTCATCTAGCGGTAAAAGTACTGGCTTATTCATGAAGATTAAATACGGTAAAAAAATCTAAAATTAGTTGCATTGGGCTTGTATAAAGTCTTTCACTGAATCTGCATCACAAGGAAACACTTTGTATTTCAACTGCTTTTCAGAGAGATCTTTGAATTTTTCAGGAACCTCCGGTAGCTGACCGATAGCCTGGTAGATAGTTTCCGCAAACTTGATAGGTAATGCCGTTTCCAAAACAATCATGGGGTTTTGGGGTTGTACGTGAGTCCGCGCGACATTAAGACCATCAGCTGTATGGGGATCGATCATTTTTCCAAAATCAAAGTAGATTTTTTTTATACAGTCAAGCCTGTTTTGGTGCGTGCTTTTACCACTCACAAACCCATATGATTCATTGATAAGGGGAAAATCAGGTTCCAAAGAAAGAGAAAACTGACCTTGCTCTTTCAGTTGGTTAGAAAATAAGTCCTTGATCTTTACAGCATCACGCTTTAAAAAATCAAATATAAAGCGCTCGAAGTTGCTCGCTTTAGAAATATCCATGGAAGGACTAGAGGTTTCAAAAGTATTTTTACTGCCGCGAACTTTATAGACACCAGATCGAAAAAATTCATCAAGCACATCATTTTCATTCGTGGCAACAACCAATTGGGCGATAGGTAAACCCATCATTTTGGCTACATGACCTGCGCATACATTGCCAAAATTGCCGCTGGGAACGGCAAAGCTGACTTTTTGATCATTACTTTGGGTCGCCTGAAAATAACCCGCGAAATAGTAAACAACTTGCGCAAGCAATCTGGCCCAGTTAATAGAATTCACAGTGCCAATTTTGAGTGCTTTTTTAAAATCCAAATCCTCGGATACGGATTTGACAATATCTTGGCAATCATCAAAAACACCCTCTATAGCAATATTGAAAATATTCTCGTCTTGCAGACTGAACATTTGTGCTTGTTGAAATTTGCTCATACGCCCATGAGGGCTTGTCATGAAAACACGAACGCCTTTTTTTCCGCGCATCGCATATTCGGCAGCACTGCCCGTGTCCCCGGAAGTAGCGCCCAGAATATTCAGTTCTTCACCACGACGCAAAAGTTCATATTCGAATAAATGACCCAATAGTTGCATGGCCATATCTTTAAACGCCAAGGTAGGACCATTCGATAATTCGAGCAGATAGATATTGGAATCAAGTTTACGTAAAGGAGTGATGAGAGGATCGCCAAAAACTTCTGCGGTGTATGTCTTAACACACAGATTCAATAAGTCTTTCGAGGGAATATCGTCAATGTATAAAGATAAAATTTCAAACGCCAAGTGAGCGTAACCTTTTGTTTCATAGATAGCCCGTAATTTGTCGATACCTGCTGTATCTAACTTAGGGTAATTTTCTGGCAAGTAAAGACCGCCATCGGGAGCCAGACCTTCCAAAAGTATGTCGCAAAATTTTTGCTTGCTTGAATAGCCGCGCGTTGAAATATAAAACATCAGTTGAAGTCTTCCGCGCGAATACGAACAACTGGAACCAACACAGTGGGTAATTTTTGAATCTTTGACATAGCCAATGCCATGGTTGATTCCTTGGCTTCGTGGGTGAGAATAATAAGTTCAGTTTGCTTGCTTTCAGCGTTTCCCGGTTGCTGCAACATCGCATCAACACTGATGCCATAATCAGCAAGAACGCTGGTGATACTTGCGAGAACACCGGATTGATCAGCCACACCTATCCGAAGATAGTTGCAAGTAGACACATCTTGCATAGAAACTATCGGCGTTGATTCAACCGAACCAGAGTGAAACCCCAAGTCGGGTACGCGATGATCGAATTGCGCATCAGCAAGTCTGCAGATATCTACCACGTCGGCAATCACTGCGCTGGCGGTGGGCTCGCCGCCGGCTCCTTTTCCGTAATACATGGAGGTGCCGAGCGCATCTGCATTCACCATGACAGCATTCATGGCTCCATCAACTTTTGCAAGAAGTGAACGCTCAGAAATCAGACAAGGATGAACCCTGACTTCAATCCCATCGGAAGTGTGCTTGGTGATGCCTAATAATTTGATTTTGTAGCCTAATTGAGCTGCAAATTTCATATCTTGTGATTGAAGCTGAGAGATACCCTCTACATATGCTTTATCAAATGGGATGGGTATCCCATAAGCTATGGCCGACATGATGCTGCACTTATGCGCAGCATCAATCCCTTGAACATCAAAAGTAGGGTCTGCTTCGGCGTAACCCAAACTCTGGGCCTCTTTCAACGCTTGTTCAAATCCCCAGCCCTTTTCGCTCATCTGGGTCAAAATAAAATTGGTCGTTCCGTTAATGATGCCGGCTATCCAATGGATGCGATTAGCAGACAAGCCCTCTCTGAGAACTTTGATAATCGGAATGCCTCCAGCAACAGAGGCTTCGAATCCAACCATGACTTTATTTTTTCGTGCCGCTTCAAATACCTTTGCCCCGTGGGTTGCAAGCAATGCCTTGTTGGCAGTAACCACATGTTTACCGGCTCCAATAGCCTTCAACATTACATCTAATGCAAACCCATAGCCACCAATCAACTCGATAACCACATCAATATCTGGATTGGCCAGAATTTCATTGGCATCAGACACAACGCGACAATCAGTATTGACGACCGAGTTAACCTTTGCGGTGTCTAAATCGGCGACCATGGAAATGATGATTCGATGGCCTAATCGTTTTTGAATTTGGTCTTGATTGCGGATCAATAACTGATAGGTACTGCTTCCTACAGTTCCGAATCCAATTAAACCGAGTTGCATGGTTTTTAGCATTGCGGATTCTTCCGATAATTTTCTAAAAACTTCGCAATACGTTCAATCGCAATTCTCAATTCATCTTCATGAGGCAAAAATACAATTCTGAAGTGATCAGGAGTCGGCCAATTAAAACCTGTTCCCTGAACCAAAAGGACTTTTGTTTCTTGAAGCAATTCATTGATGAAGTGTTGGTCGTTTTTAATGGGGTAAATTTTGGGGTCTAACTTTGGAAACATGTACAGGGCTGCTTGCGGCTTGACACAAGTCACACCTGGTATGGCTGTGATCAGTTCATAGGCCAGATCGCGCTGTTTTCTCAACCTGCCACCGGGTTTGATCAAATCATTGATCGTCTGGTATCCACCCAAAGCAGTTTGAATGGCACTTTGACCGGGAACGTTGGCGCACAATCGCATAGAGGACAACATATTGAGTCCTTCTATGTAATCTTTGGCTGGTTTTTTGTCACCTGATACGACTAGCCAACCGGCTCTGTATCCACACGATCTGTAGCTTTTGGACAAAGAGTTAAAGGTAAGTGTCAGTACATCTTTAGATAAGCTCGCTAATGCAGTGTGTTTGACATCATCGTAAAGAACTTTGTCATACACCTCATCTGCAAAAATAATCAAACCATGTTCACGCGCCAAATCAACAATACTTTTCAACAATTCATCCGAGTACAAAGCACCTGTCGGGTTGTTTGGATTGATAACCACAATCCCTTTAGTTTTCTTGGTTATCTTGGCTTTGATGTCGTCGATATTTGGCATCCAACCGTTGTCTTCATCACATAAATAATGGACTGGGGTACCCCCCGATAAACTGACCGCCGCAGTCCAAAGCGGGTAATCTGGTGCAGGGAGCAGCAATTCGTCACCGGTATTGAGCAAAGCATTGGTAGCCATCACAATCAACTCACTGGCACCGTTACCTAAATAGATATCGTCTAAGTTAACGCCCTCCACGCCTTGCTGTTGAGAGTAATGCATAACAGCTTTGCGAGCAGCGAAAATTCCTTTGCTGTCTGAATAGGCTGCTGCGCCGGGCAAGTTACGAATGATGTCTTGCTGAATTTCTTCTGGGGCATCAAAACCAAACACCGCAAGATTACCAATATTGAGCTTGATAATCTTATGGCCCTCTTCTTCCATTTGGCGTGCTTTTTCCATCACAGGACCGCGAATGTCATAGCAAACATTGTCCAACTTGGATGATTTATGAATGGTTTTCAACTCAACTCCATGATCGATTCATATGAAAAGTCTATAATTTGACCATATTTCGGGACGTTTTCCTGATTTCCCCTTTGGAATAATGAAAATACAGCCTGATACAACAGACAAGCTTTCAATCACTTCTTACAGTGACGCTTCGATCTCTGTCAATGGACAAACTTACACACACAGTTTATTCGTCAGCTCAGCTGGAGAAATACTGCCTTGGAGCAGCCCCTCTTTAGACAATTTGGGCTCGAAGGAATTCAATTTCCTCTTAGAGTCAAACTGTGAAATTCTCATATGGGGCGCATGGGGTAAACCAAAATTTCCCTCTCAACAAGTTCTGATGAGTTTCTCTCAACAAGGGATTGGGGTTGAATCTATGGACACCGCTGCCGCTTGCCGCACATTCAATATATTGGCCAATGAAGGTCGTAAGGTATGCGCTATTTTGCTCCTAGCAGACTTGGTAATTGCTTGAAAAAAAAAGCAGTTCTCTTTTAGAGATAAAATGTAGTTTCACCGAATTAACTCTACGGACTTTTCTGTCACAACGGATACAGCATCATGGCGATTGTTCTCAATAAACACCTTCCTGAATTTGAAGCAAACGCCACAGGCGGCGTCAAAGTTACACATCACTCTCACATCGGTCAAACAGTCATCCTGTACTTCTACCCTAAAGACAACACCCCAGGTTGCACAACAGAGGCCATGCAGTTCCGAGATAAATTCAAAGATTTCACCAAAGCAGGCGCAGTCATTTTTGGAGTCTCTCGAGACAATATGCGCTCACATGACAGCTTTAAAGAAAAACTAGAACTTCCTTTTGAGCTAATTGCCGACACGGAAGAAAAAATGTGTCACATGTTTGGTGTAGTCAAAAACAAAATCATGTATGGCAAAAAGGTCAAAGGAATTGAACGCAGCACATTCCTTGTTGGTGCAGACGGTTTTCTCAAACAAGAATGGCGCGGACTGAAAGTTCCCGGACATGTTGATGAAGTTCTCAAAGCCGTGAAAGCCTTGAAAAAGACAATCGCTGCGGTTTGATTCATGCCACTTCCTTCGATACCCCGAAAAAAAGCCGATCGTCTTCATTCAGCCTCAACAGTTAAAGTTGCTGAACCTCGTAGTGATAAAAAAGTTAAAGAAGATGATGTGCTGCCAAATTCACATTTGGCATTGAGTAATCAAGAAACTATTTCGACTATTCGCACGACTAACACCATACCGCCTAAAGAAAGGCAAACTTTTTCAACCAAGTCGGTTGAGAAAAGCTCAGATGAAGAAGCTTTGAATAAGCAAGTTAAAAAGAAAAAGGGCTTTATCAAAAAACTGTTTGTTTTAGACACGAACGTTTTGATGCATGACCCCATGTGTCTTTTCCGTTTTGAAGAGCACGATATTTTCTTGCCTATGATTGTTTTAGAAGAACTAGACAGTCACAAAAAGGGCATGACTGAAGTTGCTCGCAATGCACGTCAAACCAGCAGAATGCTTGATGCTTTGGTTGGAGTTAGTGATGTTGACATCTCCAATGGCCTGAGCTTAGCAAGCACTGGACATAAAGAAGTGGGTGGCAAACTTTTTTTCCAAACCATGCCTCTCTCTTTTGATCTGCCGTCTAGTCTTCCTCAGGGAAAAGCGGACAATCAAATATTAGCTGTAGTCAAAGCGCTAGGCGATGTAAACGCCAAAAGACAAGTCGTTTTGGTTAGCAAAGACATCAATATGCGAGTCAAAGCCAGAGCCCTAGGCTTGCAGGCTGAAGACTATCAAAATGACAAAACACTTGAAGACGGTGACTTGCTGTATTCAGGATCCTTAGCGCTGAATTCGGATTTTTGGTCTAAGCAAGCAAAAACCGTAGAGAGTTGGCAAAGCGCAGGGAACACTTATTACCGAATCAGTGGCGCCATCGTATCCAGTCTTCACATCAATCAATTCATTTTTTATGAGTCTCCAGGTGAGCCCAGTCTTTATGCACGAGTAACTGAGATCAGAGAAAAAACCGCTGTCTTCAAGACCCTCAAAGATTACAGTCATTTAAAAAATGCTGCGTGGGGAATCACCACACGCAATCGTGAGCAAAATTTCGCACTGAATATGTTGATGGATTCAGAGGTTGATTTTGTGACGCTGACTGGAACAGCAGGTACAGGTAAAACTTTGCTCGCTTTAGCTGCTGGACTTGTTCAAGTACTAGATGAACGCAGATATACAGAAATTATCATGACGCGAGCCACCGTCAGTGTCGGTGAGGACATTGGTTTTTTACCAGGCACAGAAGAAGAAAAAATGGGTCCCTGGATGGGGGCCTTGGATGACAATTTAGAAGTGTTGGGTAAAACCGATACCAGCGCTGGGGAATGGGGCCGTGCGGCGACCAGTGAACTGATCAGAAGCAAAATCAAAATTAAAAGTCTCAACTTCATGCGAGGCAGGACTTTTTTAAATAAATTTGTGATCATTGATGAGGCGCAAAATCTGACACCCAAACAAATGAAGACTTTGATAACCAGAGCAGGACCTGGAACCAAAATTATTTGTATGGGAAATATCGCCCAAATTGATACGCCATATCTGACTGAGGGATCTTCAGGGTTGACTTATGCAGTTGACAGATTCAAAGGCTGGCCACATGGCGGTCACATAACATTGGCCAGAGGTGAGAGATCACGATTGGCTGATTACGCCAGCGAAGTGCTTTAATCTTAATAGTCTGGATTACCTCCAGCATATGATTCAAACTTCGTGATCGGTTTGAGGAAAGTCAGTTTCACAGTTCCTGTGGGACCATTACGCTGTTTTCCAATGATGATCTCAGCCACACCAGGATCTTTCGAATCCTTGTTGTAATAATCATCCCTGTAGATGAACATGATCACATCGGCATCCTGTTCGATGGCTCCAGACTCTCGCAAATCACTCATCATGGGGCGTTTATCTGTTCTTTGCTCTACCCCTCGGTTAAGCTGAGAAAGCGCAATGACAGGGCATTGAAGCTCTTTCGCTAACATTTTTAAGCCTCGGGAAATTTCACCTAATTCAGTTGCTCTGTTGTCACCGTCTCCGCCGCTGCTGCCACTCATTAATTGCAAGTAATCCACAACGACCAAACCTAATTTTCCACATGAGCGTGCAAGTCGACGCGCACTCGCTCTGAGTTCGGCAGGCGTTAAGCCAGGAGTTTCATCTATAGACAAAGAAACATTGCGAAGTCGCTCAACAGCTTCTGTCAATCTGGGCCACTCATCGTCCAGCAGTTTTCCAGTGCGCAATCTGGTTTGATCTATTCGACCAATGGAACCCACAATACGAATAGCTAGCTGCGATGCTCCCATCTCCATAGAGAAAACAGCGACTGGTAATCCTTCGTTCAAAGCTACATTTTCTGCAATATTGATTGCCAGCGCTGTTTTACCCATCGATGGTCTTGCGGCCAAGACGATCAAGTCCCCTGCTTGCATTCCAGATGTCATTCGATCCAAGTCAAAAAATCCAGTGGGAACACCAGTGATGTCATTCGGGTTTTGCGACATTTCTTCAACCCTATCCAAGAGTTGAACAACCAAATTACCCATGGATTGAAAGCCCTGTCGCATTCGCGAGCCTTCTTCACCAATATTGAAAATCTTCTGCTCTGCTTCGTCAAGGATATTGGGTACTGGACGTCCATTTGTATTCATGGCGGACGTGGCAATTTCATCGCTCACACTGACAAGTTTTCTCAGGATGGCTCGCTCACGAACAATTTCAGCGTAACGTCGAATATTTGCAGAGCTGGGTACATATTGCGCCAGTGAGTTTAAAAAGGCCAACCCACCCACTTCATCTGCTTTGCCTTGGCTTTGAAGATGTTCGAACACAGTGATGACATCAGCAGCTCTGTTTGCGTTAATCAAGCCACTGACAGCAGTGAAGATAAGTCTATGTTCATAGCGATAAAAATCACTGTCGCTCAACACATCACCGATCTTGTCCCAAGCAGTGTTATCGAGTAAAAGTCCGCCTAAAACACTGGATTCTGCTTCAACAGAATTGGGTGGAATGCGTAACTGAGCTACTTGCCGATCAATGGCAGAAGAAGACTCTTCAAACTCTGGAAAAACAACAGCCATGTGTTACCTCTTAAAAAACGATGGTATTCAAACCAGAGCGTCTTGTCACTGTATAAACCTGTGGAAAAAATGAAAAAAATACGCTGAAAGCTGTGAATAACTTTGACATAAAAAAACCGCTCACAAAGAGCGGTTTTCGCTGAGTAATAGTTAATTACGCAGATTCACCATACACAGATACTTGGATTTCAGCCAATACATCCGTGTGAAGTGAAACAGACACGGGTGAATCGCCAACCACTTTGATTGGACCCTTTGGCATACGGATTTGGGCTTTAGAAACGCTGTAACCCAGCTTGCCAAGCTCTTCTGCAATATCAAAGTTGGTAACTGAACCGAATAAGCGACCATCCACACCCGCTTTTTGAGTGATTTTGACAGTAGTGCCAGACAATTTCTCACCTTGCGCCTGAGCTGCAACCAACTTTTCATGAGCGGCTTTCTCGAGCTCAACTCGTTTTTCTTCAAATTCTTTGATGGCCACATTGGTGGCACGGCGAGCCTGGCCAGAGGGGATCAAAAAATTACGGGCGTAGCCATCTTTGACTTTAACGATTTCACCCAGATTGCCGAGATTAACTACTTTTTCAAGAAGAATAATTTGCATGTTGCGACTCCTTAGATTTTGTGTTGATCGGTATAAGGCAACATGGCCAGGAATCGAGCACGCTTGATAGCAGTGTTTAATTGACGCTGATAAATTGCTCTGGTTCCAGTCAAACGCGCAGGAATAATTTTTCCGTTTTCAGCGATGAAGTCACGCAAAGTATCGATGTCTTTGTAGTCGATTTCTTCAACGCCGGTGACTGTAAAGCGACAGAATCTTTTACGCTTGAAAAGCAACGATTGGGTGTTGCGCTTGGGACGCTTGTCTTTGTTGAACTTTTTGAAAGTTGCCATCATGGGCTCCTAGGAAACAGATTGGTACGATTGAATGTGAAAAACAACATTTTTTGGATTTGAACCAGATGCTAAAAAACCATTGAATAAAAAAGTGGAGTCCAAGGGCAGAAGGATCAACTTTTCAGATAAGAACCCAATCGCCTTTGATTTCATCAAAAAACTAACTTTTCTCTGGATTCCGGCTTCTTCAATAAGTGATTCATGACTAAGTCGAATGTCTACGACCGGTTGCCCGGATGGTGTGTAGCGCAAAGATGAAACTTCAACAATGCACGCAATCAACTCAACACGGTTCACATCTGGTCAAAAAATCAAGCTTGGAATTCGGTGTGCTGAGTTTTACGAGCCTCTTCACGTTCGACAGTTTTCATCATCAATGATGGTGATGTTTCAGCTTTTTTCTTGCCGACTGTCAAATGACGAAGCACTGCATCGTTAAATTTAAAGGCATGCTCTAACTCGGCCATGACTTCTTGATTGGCTTCAATGTTCAAACACAAATAGTGCGCTTTAGCCAATTTGTTGATCATATAAGTCAACTGTCGTCTTCCCCAGTCTTCAAGGCGGTGAACTTTACCTCCGCCATTGGTGATGAGGCTTTTGTACCTTTCGAGCATGGCAGGTACCTGCTCACTTTGGTCTGGGTGTATAAGCAATACGATTTCATAATGACGCATGAACTCTCCTTGTGGATAATGCCACCCACAGCGTCTACAGTGGTGCGGCAAGGTGAAAGCCTGACATTATAGCAACTATATTTAGCTTAGACCTTATTCTTTGCTAAAGCGTTCCATGTCGCTATGACACTGTCAGGGTTAAGAGAAATGGATTCAATTCCTTTCTCAACCAGCCATAAAGCAAAGTCGAGGTGATCGCTAGGCCCCTGGCCGCAAATGCCAACGTACTTATTGTTTTTTTGACAAGCCTCGATTGCTTTAGAAAGTAATAATTTCACCGCAGGATCTCGTTCATCAAAATCGGCAGCCAGCAATGGCATTCCTGAGTCTCTGTCCAAGCCTAGAGTGAGTTGAGTGAGGTCGTTTGAACCAATTGAGAAACCATCAAAGAAGGAAAGAAACTCATCCGCAAGCAAAGCGTTACTGGGTACTTCACACATCATGATGAGTTTCAATCCATTCTCACCGCGCTTCAATCCATATTTAGCCAAGAGATCGACAACTCTTTGGGCTTGCCCCACAGTTCGGACAAAGGGCACCATGATTTGCACATTGATCAGCCCCATCTCGTCCCGGACATAACGCAAAGCTTGGCACTCCATGGCGAAGGCTTCTTGGAAATCATCACTCAAATATCTGACAGCACCTCTGAATCCAAGCATGGGGTTTTCTTCTTCCGGCTCATACCTACTGCCGCCAATCAACTTTCTGTATTCATTAGATTTAAAATCGGACAACCTGACAATGACTGGCTTTGGCCAAAATGCAGCAGCGATAGTGGCTACGCCTTCTGTAACCTTGTCTATGAAAAAGGACTTAGGTGAAGCATGTCCACGAGCAACCGATTCAACTGCCTTTTTTAGCTCCATATCGATATGTGGGTAATCCAAAATAGCTTTGGGATGCACTCCGATAACGTTGTTGATGATGAACTCTAAGCGAGCCAGTCCTACGCCGGCGTTAGGCAACTGAGCAAAGTCAAAAGCCATACTCGGATTGCCAATGTTCATCATGATTTTTGTTTTTATTTCAGGCATGTTGCCGCGCTGCACTTCAGACACTTCAGTTTCCAGCACGCCATCGTAGATAAATCCAGTGTCCCCTTCTGCGCAACTGACGGTAACTAAACTTTCAGGGAGTAAAACCTCTGTTGCATTTCCGCAGCCTACGACGGCTGGAATTCCAAGCTCGCGGGCAATGATCGCAGCGTGGCAGGTACGTCCTCCACGGTTAGTCACAATCGCACTGGCGCGCTTCATCACAGGTTCCCAATTGGGATCTGTCATATCCGTCACAAGAATATCGCCGGGCTGCACGCTATCCATTTGAGAAGCGTGACTCACTAATCTGACGGGACCAGTTCCGATTTTTTGTCCGATCGCACGACCCTCCGTGAGAACATTACCTTTATTTTTTAATCTAAACCGCTGCTCAGACTTTCCCTTGGATTGGCTCTTTACAGTTTCGGGTCTGGCCTGCAATATGTATAACTTGCCATCTAAGCCGTCTTTGCCCCACTCAATATCCATGGGATGACCGTAATGGTTTTCAATCAGTACAGCATATTTTGCTAACTGAATAATTTCTACGTCAGTAAGCGAATAGCGATTTCTCATTTCAGATGGCACATCCTCGAGAGTAACCAACTTACCACTTTGTTGTCTTTCTTGCGCTGAAGAAAATTTCATCTGAATCAATTTAGATCCCAAGCTTCTTCGCACTATGGCCTTTTTGTCAGCTTGCAACATAGGCTTATGAACATAAAATTCGTCGGGATTCACGGCTCCCTGAACAACTGTTTCACCAAGTCCGTAACTAGACGTAATAAAGACAACATCCTTAAAACCTGATTCTGTATCGATAGTAAACATCACACCAGACGTCGCGAGGTCTGATCTGACCATTTTTTGTATTCCAGCAGATAAAGCGACATCCGAATGTTTGAACCCCTTATGTACTCGGTAACTGATGGCTCTATCGTTGTAAAGTGAAGCAAACACTTCTTTGATTTTCAACAAAATATCTTCAATTCCTTGAACATTCAAAAAACTTTCTTGTTGCCCTGCAAAAGACGCGTCTGGTAAATCTTCCGCAGTAGCTGATGACCGCACCGCATACGATGCGGAGGAGTCGTTTTCATTTAATGTTTGAAATGCCAAGCGAATATCTTTTTCTAAAGATTCAGGCAAGCTTTGCTCAATGATCCACTGACGAATCATGGCCCCAGTAGAAGATAATTGGCTTATGTTGTCCGAGTCTAAATTTGTGAGTGCAGACTCAATGCGTGCATCCAAGTTATCTCGTTGGAGAAAAATTCTAAAAGCATGAGATGTTGTGGCAAAACCATCGGGGACTCTAACTCCACTTGGGATTTGCGAAATCATTTCTCCTAAACTGGCATTCTTACCCCCGACAACTTCTATATCGGTCATTCTTAATTTTTCAAAAGGTACAACCATTGCTGAGGAATTGAAAAGAGCTGACATCAAAAACTCCAAAAAATAAAAAACCAAACTCGGCAAGAACTTATCGACAAGTTCTCACCGGACATACCTTTAATTTCCGAGTAATTTTTTCAATGGTATAAATTACATAGGACTGGCATGATTTAATTCAATGAGTCCTATTTTAAGGCTTACATTCAACCCCATTGGCAAAGCACATTATGGCGAATAGAACTGTTTTTTTTGTATCCGACGGCACAGGTATCACTGCAGAAACATTCGGAAATGCTATTTTGGCTCAATTTGAAATTCAGCCCTTGCACATCAGACTACCCTTTATTGATACGACTGAAAAAGCTTGGCAAGTTGTAGAGCGAATCAACCAAACGGCCGAAAAAGAAGGCAGCAAACCTATTGTTTTTACTACCCTGGCCAAGGACGAATTACTCGAAATTTTGTCCTCGAACAGTCAGGCAGTTTTGTTGGATATGTTCAGTACATTTGTGAAGCCTTTGGAAATTGAATTTGGAATCAAATCAAACCACAGAATAGGCAGATTTTCAGACATCAGTAAAAGCAAAGCCTATCATGACCGTATTGAAGCCATAAACTTCAGCCTTGCACATGATGATGGTCAAAAAAATTCAGACTTGGAGAACTCAGACGTTATTTTGGTTGGTGTGAGTCGCAGCGGAAAAACTCCAACAAGTCTTTATTTAGCTATGCAATATGGTCTCAAAGCGTCGAATTATCCTTTGATACCAGAGGATTTTGATCGACAGCAACTGCCGACTGCTTTGATCCCCCATATAAAGAAGATTTTTGGCTTATCAATCACGGCAGAAAGATTGAGCGAGATCCGTCATGAACGCAGACCTCAGTCGAAATACGCCAGCTTAAATAATTGCCAACAAGAAGTCGCTGCAGCTGAAAGCATGATGAAGCTTTATGGGATCAGATGGTTGTCGACAACCACGAAAAGCATTGAAGAAATCGCCACCACAATCATTCAGGAGATCCAACCAGAACGGCTGACCTATTGAGGCGTCAAAGTCCGAGCGCTGAGATTCCAGCTTTGGCAATTTGCGCATCTTCACTTGACTTGACACCACTGACGCCAACAGCGCCGATGACCATTCCATCCTTGACGATGGGCACCCCACCCTCAAGCATTCCTTGTATGACCGGGGCACTTAAGAAAGATACTCTGCCATTATTGATGATGTCTTCATAAATTTTTGTTTCTCTTCGTCCTAGTGCGGCCGTCTGAGCTTTGGCTGGCGCTAAGTGGGCAGAGATAGGAGCTGCGCCATCAAGCCTTTGTAGCCATAACAAGTGCCCCCCATCATCGACAATGGCTATCGTCACGGCCCATTCATTTTTGATTGCTTCGGCCTGCGCAGCATGGGCAATGGTTTGGATATCAGCGAGTTCAAGAATATGTTTGCTTTTCATAGTGTGTTCAAAAATTGAAGCTAAAAACCTATAAGCATACCCTTGAGTTCAATGAACGCGTCTTCTTACACATTCAGAAGTTAATTGACCTTTAAATTAACACGAAAATAGCATAATATAAGCACTTGATACCTTGCAATTAGGTATCATATACAAAGCACGAATTTAAAGGAGTATCTTATGTCGGAACATATTCAATCAGTTTCTTACCAAGAACTTGGACTTGATGCCATCCAGAGAAACAGAGTATTGCGAAATACATATTGGCTTCTCGCCCTCACACTCATTCCCACCGTATTAGGTGCATGGCTAGGCGTTTCA
>Ga0164294_10001334_pt1 | contig 22940 bp, 21 predicted proteins | sample GEODES005metaG_FD_111479 | JGI IMG/M metagenome (GOLD analysis project Ga0164294, IMG submission 111479) | Oligotrophic lake water microbial communities from Sparkling Lake, Wisconsin, USA - GEODES005 metaG | ecosystem: Environmental > Aquatic > Freshwater > Lake | place: USA: Sparkling Lake...
AAGTTTCATGAGCGTCAGCGCTCTGAATTGCTGCGTCAATCTTCTTTGAGTCTTCTCTGGGAGCGCGTGTCGACGTATTTTGATGACCTCGTCACTCCCCGCATGGTTTTGGTGCCTGCGGCCGCTTGTGTGGGCCTTTTGGCTATCTGGGGTGCAATGAATATCGGATCTGGCAATACGACTGATGCAACAGGCAGCTTGGTTTCGTCACAGTCAATGCCTTCGGTTTTGTCTAAACAGCCTGCCTTTAATGTCGATAGCCAATTGATCCGTGAGGTGGAAAACGACCGTGCACTTGAGATCGAAGGCATCTTGCTGAGTCGCCATTTTGAAACGGATACGACCCTGCAGCCAGAACTCTTGGATGTTGTTAGCGTCTCCGGCTCTGCCACGCCTGTTTCTGCGGAGTTGCAACCCGTGGCTGGATTTAATCGCTAATCTGACCAATCACAGAAAAGTCGAACTCGCCTTTTCCCTGTAGAACACCTGCGCGCATAGCATCGGTTGTGCATTCAAGCGCAGGTGTTTTGATTTTGGCGATTGCGGCCAGGGTGCGCGCAAAGTCGGCATCTTTGAGCATGTTTTGCAGGGAGAAGTGCGGCTCAAAATCTCCACTCATGATGGTGGGGAGCTTCATGCCGATGAGCGTGCTGTAGTTGGCATTGGCCTCTAGGGCTGTCTTCAGGAGGTCCAAGGAAACTCCTTGACTCTGGGTGATGGCCACAGCTTCGGACAGGGCTTTGAGGGTGATTGCACTGACCAGATTCGTGACAATCTTGAGTACCATGGCGTCACCTATTTGACCCAAATGAAGGATTTTTTGTGAACTAAGTTCCAGAATGGGACGGGCACGCTCAAGCAATGTCGCATCACCGCCAACATAATACACAAGCTTGGCATTTTGAGCGGCCATTTTGCTTCCCGTGAAGGGCGCGTCAAGGAATGCGGCACCGCTCTGCGCGCACAGATCGGCTGCGGCTATCGTGGCGGCTTTACTGACGGTGGCGTGATTCATGACTAAATGATCGGTGGTTAGAGCCGACTGCATGTCGCACAGGGCCGAAAGCAGAGCCTCATCATCGCGAACAAAAATTTGAATGATCGGCGCCACCTCCGCTACGGCACGCGGAGTAGCCATGAAGTTGGCCTCTGAGCGTGGACTGTGGCTCCAACTGAAAACAGGGTATCCAGCTTTTTTGACATTTTCAGCCACTCGGCTACCAATGATGCCGAGACCAAGAATGCCGATATTTTGAGAGGTTAGAGTCATGCCCAGTTGTGTGGCGGGACGAATCGTCTGGCAAGCATTCTGTGCTTTCCTTTGCGTCATTGCATGAGCCGCCTATGCATTGATAACTTTTTATTCCACCATGTCATCCTTCCGTACTCTCTTTGGCCAGTTGAAGACAGAAATGCAAAAAGCCATTGTCGGCTACGATGGTCTACTAGGAGATGTTTTGGTGGCGATCTTTTCTGGAGGCCATGTCTTGCTCGAGGGTGTTCCTGGACTTGGAAAGACTTTTCTGGTGCGCACGCTTTCTCAAGTGATTGGCGTGGAGCCTGGTCGCGTACAGTGCACACCTGATTTGATGCCAGCAGATATTTTGGGAACCCACATCGTTAATGAAAATGAACAGGGACGGCGCGTGATGTTTTTTGAAAAGGGACCTGTGTTTAAAAATTTACTGCTTGTGGATGAAATCAATCGCGCGACGCCAAAGACGCAGGCAGCTCTGTTGGAGGTCATGCAGGAGCGTGCGGTGACGACCGGAGGTGAACGACATACCCTGCCCGAGCCTTTCTTTGTGCTAGCCACTCAGAACCCGATGGAAATGGAGGGCACTTATCCTCTCCCTGAGGCTCAGCTAGATAGGTTCATGTTTAAAATTCGTGTGCCATTCCCAGACTTGGATTCTCTGGTAGAGATTAGTCGCCGCACGACTGGATTTACTGAACCAACCATGAAATCGATCTGCACGGGAGCCGAGATCTTAAAGATCCAAAAGGAGCTGGCCCAGATGCCAGTGGCTGATCCTGTGGCGCATTATGCCAGTCGGCTGATTTTGGCAACGCACCCTGAGCAGGCGGGGGCATTGCCAGAGGTTAAACGTTTTGTCGCCTATGGCAGCAGCCCACGTGGACTTCAGAGTCTGATTCGCGGAGCTCGTGTCTGGGCCGCTGTGAATGGCGCGACCTCGGTCTCGACCGATGATATCCGCGCGATTGCCCATGTGGCGTTACGTCACCGCATCATCCTGAATTTTGAGGGTGAAGCTCAGCAAGTGAAAGTGGACGATATCATCACCAAGCTACTCGAGCAGATTAAGACCCCAGCGATGCAGGCAGCTTAATGTTTTGGTCCGTCATCAGAGATCACTTCCAGCTCGCTTAATTTCAAGCTGCGCTGTTCACCCTTTTCGTTGGCCTGATAGATAACGCCGGTTTCCAGCTCCAAGCAGGTAAGCCAACCTTCCCCATAAACCCAAGTGTCAATGCAAATGGCAAAGGGTCTGACAGAAGGTAGCCCTGATTTTTGGGCGGTATGTCCGCAGATCATTGTCTTACCTGAGACATGTGGAAAGGCATTGCTAAAGCGCGTCCAAAACAGCCAGTCGTCACTTTGGTCTCGTAACGCATAGACAGAGTTGGCATTGGCGTGAACGAACAGATGATGGGCATCTTCATAATAGCGGAGACAGCGTTCACTGAGGAATTCAATGTGCGCTGTGGGCACATCTGACCAAGTAAGTTTTTTGGGGTCTCCTGAGTAGGATGTCAGGGTTTCAGCGCCGCCAGCAGCCAGCCAACCACAAGGATCCATACGCCCAGCCATGGTTTCCAGGAAAAGAATTTCGTGATTTCCTGTGAGTGGTTTGAGCTGGGTTTTACTTTCCAGACCCATGAGGATATCGATCACGCCTTTGGAATCTGAGCCGCGATCCACGTAATCACCTAATGTAACTAAAACATCGTCCATGCCTGGTTGCACGGTTTTTAACAGGGTGCGCAGGGCCATGGAACAGCCGTGGATGTCTCCGATCACCAAAGTTCGCATACTTCACCTTTGCTCGCATTGTCACGAGTGCAAGAGATCGCGCAAGGAAAGCATGACTTTCAGCGAAATGCTCTCCACTATTCCGTCCGCCGATGAATCTTCTCAAGTCACTCGACTATTCTGTTCTCCAGCAGTGCATGCATTGCGGGATGTGTCTGCCTACTTGTCCAACCTATGTCGAAACCAAGCGCGAGCGAAATAGCCCCCGAGGTCGCATCTCCCTGATGCGAAGCGTGGCGGATGGGGAGTTGACGGTGACAAAGGCGTTTGCTGATGAAATGTATTACTGCCTGGGCTGCCTAGCCTGCCAAACCGCTTGTCCGGCTGGAGTCAATTATGCGGAGCTTTTTGAAACCGCCCGTGCTGAAGTGGAGCGCAGTGGCGTTCTGGATGCTCCGGAGCGTGGTTTTTGGCGTTGGCTGACTCTGAGTGTGCTGTTCATGCATCCGCGCTTTCTGCGTCTCGCTGGATGGGGGCTGCGCCTTTGGCAGCAGACGGGCCTAGATCGTCTCATGCGTCGAGTGAAATTCTTTGGATTATTACCAAAGCACCTGCGTGATCTGGAGCCGCAGACGCCTCGGGTTGCAGCTGTTTTTTCAGACTCACTCATTGCGCCTTTTGAGTCGTCTCAAGAGAAATCTAGTTATCGTGTTGGTTTGCTCACTGGCTGTATCCAGGACTTAGCGTTTTCTAATGTAAATCGAGATACAGTTGATGTCCTGCTAGCAAATGGCTGCGATGTCATCACGCCACGTTCGCAATCCTGCTGTGGCTCACTCCACGCTCACAATGGTGCTTTGGAGTTAGCGCGTGAATTAGCTCGGCGTCAGATTGAGAGCTTTGATCTCGACAACTTGGATGCCATCATCACCAATGCAGGAGGTTGTGGTGCCCACCTAAAGCAGTATGGTCATCTTCTGCAGGATGATCCATTTTATGCCACTAAAGCCCGCCTATGGGACCAAAAGGTGAAAGACATCCACGAATGGATGGCCCACATCGGTATCCGTAAACCTTCGAAAGGAGCCGATGTGGCTGAAGTTACTTACCACGAGAGTTGCCATCTTTGCCATGGTCAAAAAGTCACCTCACAGCCACGGCAGATGCTGCAAGCCATTCCAGGACTTGTTTTGAAGGAACTGCCTGAGAGTCACTGGTGCTGTGGGAGTGCTGGGATTTACAATATCACTCAACCAGAGCAGTCCGCCAAACTGCTAAAACGAAAAGTCGCCAACATCGAAAGCACCCAGGCTGGAGTTGTCGTTACCTCTAATCCGGGATGTCATTTGCAGTTGGTTAATGGTCTTCAAGGCAGGGTTGCCGTCTCTCAGCCCGTGACGCTTTTGGCCAAAGCTTATCGCGCGGAGATCTCAAAGGAATCATCAACTGGTATTTCCCCATCATTGCATTCAGTGGAATTCTGAGCGATTCCATCTTATTGTTCACCCCCATGCATCATCTCGGCCTATCCCTCGCCCGCTTAACCCTGATGGGCTTTCTCGGTTCACTGACACTTGCGGTCAGTTTTGCACAGACTCCTGAGGCTGTCGTTCCACCAAAATTGCCGATTCCACCAAAGCCAGGCGCTGAGGGTGGCAAGGCCCCCATCCCTGAAGATCTCATCGGCGACGAGCACGTTCGTGAGGAATTCGGCGTCAATGAATTCACCACACCAAGCATTCGTAAGCTCTTTGAAATGCTGGATGGATTAGGCAAGCTATCCTATGACAACCTGAAGCGGCCAATCAACCGTCAGACACCTTCGGACCGTGTGCTTGTTTCTTTGGGGCTTGGTACACTGATCGCTGACGGTTTTCTCATTGTGCAGTGTGAGAAGGTGGAGGCCATGGAAGATGTCGGACGTGCTCTAATCAAATATGCAAAAGTCATTGGTGCTGGTGCTCGGATGAATCGCCACACACAGAGTCTTTTTGAGCACAGCATTGATGGGAATTGGGATAACCTGCGCAGTGAGTTGGCCTTAACTCAAGCCGATGTCGAGGCCGAAATGGTTCAGCTACGAGATGTCGATATCGCGCATCTTGTCAGTCTCGGTGGTTGGCTGCGAGCTTTTGAAATCGCCACTCGTAGCGTGGCTGATAACTACACTGAAGAAAAATCACGTCGGCTCGTGCGCCCAGACATCGCTGAATACTATGCCGCAGGTCTTGCGAATCTGAGCCCCGCACACCAAGCCAACTCAACGCTCAAAGCTCTCCAAGAAGGTCTAGCCGCTCTGACGCCGCTAATGATGGCAACGGAAGGGAAAGGTCTTACCGCTGAACAGGCTGCGGTCTTAGCAGCGAAAGCTGCAGTCCTTTCTCACATCGTGACTAATCCGATGAATAACTGATCTGTCTTCGATACCCTTTACCTTTTTATCATGACACAACTCTCCTCCGAACAATTGGCTCACGTCGAACAGTGGGCCTCTGATGGTGCTAACCTCAATCAGGTACAGGATCGTCTGCGCTCAGAATTTGGCATCAATCTGACTTATCTAGATGCCCGTCTTCTCATGCTGGATGTAGGCGTAAGAATCAAGGATAGACCCAAGGAGGCAGTTAAAGCTCCCGAGCCTGCCCCCGAGGTGTCTCCTGAGGGTGTGGATGATGACCTAAGTGCTGCCGATAGCATGGCCGCTGGTTCGGTGCAATTGGTGGCCGACCATATCACCATTCCTGGGGCTATTATCAGCGGAAAAGTCAGCTTTAGTGATGGCCAGATGGCCTCCTGGCATATGGATCAGACGGGGCGTCTTTCTCTGGCAGGTACGCCCAAGGGTTATCAACCACCAGCTGCCGATATCCCACTCTTTCAGCAGCAACTTGATATGCTGATGCAGCGGGCGGGTATTTAAGGTTTAGTCGTTGGCGTTGATGTGGCAGCTGCGGATTTAAAGGCATACAAGTTGCCGTCATCCGCCCCTAAGACCACGTAGTCTCCAGCCACGGCGGGAGATGTCTTCACCGCTGCGCCGATCTCATTTTGCCAGACTTCTTTGCCGTCTTTCACATCCAAGGCATAGAGGTAGCCATCGTCACTTCCAAACAAGGCCACCTTGCCTGCGCAGATGACGGCACTGCTATCAATCCGATCTCGGCAGCGGAATTCCCATAAAGATTTGCCAGTAGTGCGGTCGATGGCATGGAAACGCTTGTCTCGGCCGCCACAAAAAACCACTTTTTCCCAAATGGCTGGCGCCGCATAGAATTCGAATTCGCGCTCGCCATATTCCCAGATCTTAGCGCCGTCCGTCAGGCCATAAGCAGCAACGCGATTACCGTAATGAGAAACATAAATGACGCCATCTGAGATCGCCACATTGTTACCGATGTAGGAGCCTACCTCGATTTGCCGCACCTCTTTTCCCGTGGTGACATCATGCACATGCATCACACTGTCGCAGCCACCAAAGACGACCATGCCCTCTCCAATGGCAGCGCCTCCGTTAATGTAGTAGCCTGTTTCCGCCGCCCAGTCTTGTTTACCGGTCTTGGCGTCTAGGCAATAGACTTTGTAATCGTAGCTTCCAATTAGGATCTTTTGAATCTGGCTTTTAGGGTCAGTCCAGACATTGGCTGCGGCATGGATTTCCGCATCGGTTTCATACTTCCAAGCTTCTTTGCCAGTATCAGCATTCCAAGCATAGACAAAGCCATCTTGGCAGCCCACCACGACCAGATCCCCAGCAAAAGTTGCTGCACCATCGAAAGCACCCTTCGCCTCCGCTCCCCAAATTTTTTCACCGCTGGTCAGATTCAGGCAATAGAACTTTCCATCCTTGCAACCCGCATAGACCTTTCCACTGCGCACCACGGCGCTACTGACCAGCATCTCAGCCTGCCCCTTGGGCTTTTCCATGAGCTGATGTTGCCAAGCTAGTTCCAGTGGAAATCGTAACTCGACTGGCGACAACCCCGTCATGGCCTCATTGCCCCGCGAGTGAATCCATTCACCCGGCGTTTTTGAAGGTGGCGTCAATTGTGCCGATGCGGTTTGTGTGAATAGAGAACAGAGGAAAAAAAGACGACGCATAGAAAAGCATGAAACGTTCTTGCTCGAGTGTAAATTGCTTACGACATGAAGATCAGATTAGCAGGCTAGTTCTAGTCCTAACGTGCCTCTTTCCAAGCGCAAGCAAACGATGCTGTGCGCTTTTAGCGGAAGACTGGAGGCTCCAGAAATCAGGGGAAGGGCCTCTGTTGGGAAAGCTGTGCTCTGGGAGGTGTCATAAACCGTCTGCCAACTAGAATCTTGCGTTCCTGGCACAACGAAGCTTTGGGGTAAATCACCACGATTGAAAAGGTAAAGCATGGGTGATGAGGCCGCCAAGAGGGCGCCAAAAAGCGTACGTGAGGGGTCATGCCATTCGTCGTGGCAGAGCAAGCTGCCGTTACCCTCTAACCAAGCGACGTCGGGCATGCCACTGACCGGACTAAAAGCACCGTCAAAGTAGGTGGTTCTTTTTAATTCAGGCGTGCTCTGGCGGAGGGCAATGATCTGGCGGGTGAACTTCAACATATCTTCATCACATTGAGTCCAATCGATCCAACTTAGCTCGTTGTCCTGGCAGTAAGCGTTATTATTACCCTTTTGACTGCGTCCACGTTCGTCCCCGGCACTAATAAATGGGACACCGACTGAGGTCATCAAGGTAGCCAGGAGACTGCGGCGGAGTCGCGCACGCAAACGTAGAACTTTGGCGTCGTTGGTCATACCTTCGACCCCACAACTAACACTGTGATTGTGATTGTCCCCATCACGGTTTTCCTCCCCATTAGCTTCGTTATGCTTACTGGCATAGCTCACGAGGTCGAGTAGCGTAAAGCCATCGTGAGAGGTGAGAAAGTTGATGCTGCTCAGAGCTGGGCGCTGGGTGCTGCCATAGATGTCCTGACTGCCACAAAGACGCTTGGCAAATTCCGCAGTGCTACCATCATCACCAGCCCAGAAGCGCCGCACTGTATCGCGATATTTGCCATTGAGCTCACGCCAAGGCTCCGGGAATGCACCGACCTGATAGCTGTCTATGCGCATGATATCCCAGGGCTCAGCAATGAGCTTCACCTGAGATAAAATGGGATCTTGGGCCACTGCGGAGAGAAATTGGCAATTGGCATCAAAGTTGTCATGATGATCGCGAGCAATCGTCACGGCTAAGTCAAAGCGGAAGCCGTCCACGTGCATCTCAGTCACCCAGTAGCGCAGGCTATCCATGATCAGTTTCAACCCCGGAACGCTGGCTGAATCCACCGCGTTACCACAGCCCGTGACATTGATGTAATTGGACCCATGTTCATCAAAACTATGTCGATAGTACATGCGATCATCTAACCCGCGCAGCATAAGCGTGGGGCCGCGCTCGTCACCTTCGGCAGTGTGATTGTAAACCACATCCATGATCACTTCGATCCCGGCGGAATGCAGGGCTTTGACCATGTCTTTAAATTCGCGGACCATTGCCTGCGGATCTCTTGCTGCAGCATACTCAGCGTGAGGAGCAAAAAAGCCAATGGTATTGTATCCCCAGTAATTGGTGAGTCCTTGTTCCAAAAGGGATTGATCATCAAGGTGCTGATGCACCGGCAGCAACTGCAGGCTGGTGACTCCCAATTCCTTGAGGTATTGAATGACTTTCGGGTGCCCTAAACCTGCATAGGTTCCGCGAATCTCCTCTGGCACATCAGGATGGCGCTGTGTGAAGCCTTTGACGTGCAGTTCATAGATGATCGTTTCCTGCCAAGGCACCTTAGGCAGGGATTCGTCTTGCCAATCATAACGACCATCCACGACGACCGATTTTAGGGCCTCTGCACCATTGTCGTGAGCTCCAGGGAAGCTGTTTGGTCCATCCGAACTGAGCATGGCGCTACTTCCGTTTGCCTGTCCGACGATGGCCAGTGCATAGGGATCCAGAAGTAACTTATTGGGATTGTAGCGCATGGCAGTCTGCGGCATCCATGGTCCATAAGCGCGATATCCATAGAGCTGCCCTGCTTTTGCCCCAGATGCAAAGGCATGCCAGATGTCTTTTTCACCTCGACTCATCCTTATCCGCGTGGTTTCAATTGCCGGATTGGCTGCATCATACAAACAGAGATCCAGCATGGTGGCATGGCGGGAGAAAACACAGAAGTGAACACCAGCCTCAGTGATGAAAACACCAGGAGTCGAGGCGAAGCGAGCGGGGAAAGAGGACATGTGGTTTGTCTTTCATGAAGCAGGAGCCACGCCGTTGCACGTAGGAAAAAAGAAGAACTTCAGGATTCGCCAGGCAGCTTACTTCAATTCAGCAAAGCCACAGAAGACACTGGAGTCCTCAGGAGGACGCTGTGGCAAGGGATCATCGTGATCCAAATGTTCGTAAACGGCGCTAAAAAACTCTTCCTGAGTGCTAACTCGGCGGATACGATGTTCTAGTTGGCCTTCAGCGATACCTGTGGTGATAAAGACCATGTAACGCTTCATCTTTTGCACGTGTGGGCGCACATCAAATCTAGGATGAAAATCGGCTGTCATATCCCAGAGCAAATGAATGTAGCGGAGCATGTCGCGTCCCGTAGGCACAGACGAATGGCCGCCTTGCCAATGAGTACGCAGATGAGAGAATAACCAGGGATGGCGAATGGCCCCGCGCCCCAGCATTAGGCCTGCGGCTTGGGTGTCCCGAAGGTAAGCTAACCCTGTGGCGACATCGACGACATTACCGTTGGCGATCACTGGACAAGACATGGCCTGCACAGCAAGACGGACACATTCTGGATGCACAGGAGTTTTATAGGCATCCCGAACGGTTCGACCGTGGATCGTCAGCATCTGGATGTCGTGTTTTTGAAAGACCTCAAGCAGTCGTGGAAACTCGGCTTTATCGGCAAAGCCAACACGGCATTTCACCGTGAATCGACCCTGAATATTTTCACGCAGGGCGCGCAGGATTTCATCCACGCGCTCAGGCTGTCGCAGAAGGCCGCCACCGGCATCTTTTCGGCAGACGATGGGGGCTGGACAGCCTAGATTCAGATCAATGCCTGTCACAGGATGTTTTTCCAGTAACTTAGCGGTTCGAACCAGTGCAGGGATGTCCTGACCGATCATTTGGGCTAAAACAGGTCGCCCAGTATCGTTGTCAGTGATCGAGCGCAGGGTATTACTATCGAGCTTCGATTCGGCTGTGACTCGGAAATACTCCGTGACATAAATGTCCGGTCCTCCGTAGCTGGCCATGAGGCGCATGAAGGGGAGGTCCGTCACGTCCTGCATGGGTGCCAGAACCAAGACGGGGCGATCTTTTGGGAAGAATTCGCGCATAGGCCGTAAACTCTGGCGCGGCCTATGGAATTAGGCCTTGCCGTCAGCACTTACGAGAGTTCCCATGACTTCTCCGACGAGGGCGCGGCGAATGTTATCGGACTCATTCATACTGAAAACAATGATTGGCATGTTATTTTCCATGCAGAGGGAAAAGGCCGTGGAATCCATAACTTTGAGCTGTTGGGTCAAGCAGTCGTGGAAACTGATATTGTCATAACGAACAGCATTTTGGTTTTTATTCGGATCGCTATCGTAAATGCCGTCTACCTTGGTCGCCTTAAAGACACAATCGGCTCCCATTTCAGAAGCGCGCAGTGCCGCAGTCGTATCAGTGGAAAAGAAGGGATTGCCCGTGCCTGCAGCAAAAATGACGACTCGCCCCAGTTCCAAATGTCGCATGGCGACTCGACGGATGAAGGGTTCAGCCACATTTTTCATTTCAATGGCACTTTGGACGCGTGTTGGCACGTCCATGGCTTCCAACATGGATTGTAGAGCCAGTGAGTTCATAACCGTGGCGAGCATGCCCATGTAATCAGCTGTGGCACGTTCCATGCCCTTATTGCTGGCACTGACGCCACGCCAGAAGTTACCGCCCCCGACGACGACTGCGATTTCAAGCCCAGTTTGATGTGCTGCTTTGATCTGCGCAGCGATATCTTCCACAATGGGAGGACTAATATTGTCAGTGCTGCCGATTTCTCGGAGAGCCTCGCCGCTTAGTTTAAGTAGAACGCGCCTGAATTTTCGTGTGCCAGTAGTTTCGCCCATGAATGTGTGGAATTGAGCCGTGATACATGATCGTCAGTGTCGATGCAACGATCAATTCTAAGAAGCTTCAATCAATCGATTTGCATTGAGCAGATCAAAGGCCGTTTATTGTTGTTGCGTCCATGCAGATCGGAATTCCCCAGAAACCTTCGTAGTATAGCATCAAGTCTGTTGCGATTTGCACTTTTGCTTTCATGTTACCGAGTCATTTTTGATTATGCCTGTCGCTGCGCTGAAGTGTCCTCATTGCGAGACACCTGTAGAAATACAGGTGACGGCAGTGACGCGCTCACGCCCTTGTCCGGTCTGCGAAAAATCGATCATGCTGCAGGTGGCGGGGCGGGAAAGTAGGACAAAGCGGAAAGCTTTGCTTGTAGGAACAACCTCTCCAACGGATACGGTGGATATTCCGGGAATCTCCTTTGAGCCCAAGCAACTCCCGGGAGATGCCTTTGAGCGAATGTGTGCTGACCCAGAGATTCAATGGATGCGGCGGTTGTTTTTTGGCTCTATCGGCGCCGTGGCAGCAATGATTGCGATTGCTTCGGTTTTGCACTGGACGGGGGTTTGGACTGGGGGCTCTGTTGATGCCGCCGCTGTCGTGGATCGCCGTGAAGAGGCTGGATTGATTAAAGAAGCGGTTCCTCCTAGGGTAGCCTTGGATGTGCCCGTCAAAGGTATCAAGAAAGTCGCTGTGGCAGCGCACGTTAAAAAGCTGAGTTTTACTTCAACTCAGAAAAAAGACGAATCTTTGGCGCTGACTTCTGAACCGCGACTAGTGCTAGAGAAATTCTTGGCGGCGAACTCCGTTGAGGATCGGATGAAGTTGGTGGCGAATGCCTCAGGATTAGAAGAGCCTGTGCGTCATTATTACGAGAAACATCCTGCGGGTTCTATTCCGTATGAAGAGATTGAATATGGCCTGAAAAGTCAGGAGAGTTTTACAGAATTTCGGGTGGTTTTAAAAGATGGCACGAAACGCTTTGCAGCCGTAGTCTCGACACCTGAGGGGCCAATGGTGGATTGGCCGAGTTTTGTGGCGCTTGGAGATCTGGACTGGGAGCAAATGAAGCAATCACGTCCAACGACGCCTGTCCTGATGCGCGTTTTAGCTGCACCTGCTGTGCATTTTACTGGACACTTCAGTGATGCGGACGCGCTTCGTTGTGTGCAGATGGTGCCGGCAGGAAATCCTTCTGCTGCCCCTGTTTATGGTTATTTGCCACGTGGCAATGATCTCGATCGGCAAATTGATTATCATTTGCGCAGCTCCGGTGGTGAGCTAGCAGCGCTAACGGTGAAACTATGTTACTCCCATGAATCATCGGGCAATGATCAAGCATGGATCACTGAACTGGTGGTATCAGGTTGGGTGACAGCATCGACGAAAAATTCTTCGGGCAGTGAGTGACAATTTTCTGCGCTGCAATAAAATGTGAAAAACTTTTTTCGTAACTGCAAGAACTCTGATGTGGGAGCGTAATCTCCTCTGCAAGACAACAACACACGCTCATTAAACGCCATGAAAATGCATCCTAACTGCCAAGGTAACCATCTTGATCTCCGCTCAGGTGTCAGCCGTCGTGACTTCTTATACGCTGGAATGTTGGGTGGTCTGGGTCTGACTCTTCCAGACATGCTTCGCCTGCAGGCCTCCACGGCGATGCCTGATGTGGAGACTTTTAAACCCATCGCTGACTCTATTATTCACATCTACCTTCCGGGTGGAATGGCTCAGCACGAGTCTTGGGATCCGAAGCCTTTTGCCAGCCCTGATTATCGTGGTCCTTACACGCCGATTAAAACTTCCATTCCCGGAGAGTATGTGGGGCAGCAGTTCAAGAATATCTCCAAAATCATGAATAAGCTGACGGTGGTCCGCAGCATGACCCATGGTGAAGCTGCGCATGAGCGTGGCACACATAACATGTTTACGGGCTATCGCCCAAGCCCAGCTATTAAATTCCCAAGCTTTGGCTCGGTTATTTCCCATGAGCAGGGCTCTCGCAATAATCTGCCTCCCTATGTGGCTGTGCCGAACATGGTGGCCCCTGATCAAGGCACCGGTTACATGAGCAGTGCTTTTGGACCTTTTGCTCTGGGCAGTGATCCAGCAGATAAAGGATTCAGCGTTCGCGATCTGCTCTCACCGAAAGACATCGATGAGAAGCGCTTTGACCGTCGTCGCAGCCTTCTGGGTACTGTGGATGATCATTTCCGGTCCCTGGAAAAGGCTGATTCCATCAATGCAATGGATAGCTTCTACCAAGCTGCCTACGGATTACTCAGCAGCACGCAAGCTCGCGAAGCCTTCGATCTGAATAAGGAATCTGATAAACTGCGCGACGAATACGGACGCAATACAGCTGGTCAGCGCTTCCTCTTGGCTCGTCGCTTGGTTGAGTCTGGCGTTCGCATGGTTTCAGTGAATTACGGAAGCTGGGATCACCACAGCAATATCAAGAGCGCTTTTGATGGTCAAGCACCGAATTTCGACCAAGCTTTTGCCCGACTTATCACTGATCTTTCAGATCGTGGGATGCTCAAAAAGACTTTGGTTATGGTGAGCTCGGAATTCGGCCGCACACCGAAAATCAATGGCACCAATGGCCGTGATCACTGGCCACGGGTTTTCTCCGTCGCTCTTGCTGGTGGTGGAGTTAAGGAAGGTTACATCCACGGTGCTTCTGACGCTCTTGGTGGTGAGCCTGACCGTGATGCCGTCGGTCCAGAAGATTTGGCCAGAACAATGTACCGTCTCCTCGGCATCAATAGTGAAAAGCGTATCGTCGCAGACGGTGGCCGCCCCATTGATATCGTCAATGGGGGTCGCATCATGAACGAATGGATTGCGTAAAAATCAAGAATCGTTGATTTAGAAATAAAAAACGGCGTGGAGTAATTCACGCCGTTTTTTTATCCGTCGTCCTACGATTTCGTACTGCTGTCTTGCGCTCTTAGACAACCCAACGCACCATCGATCAATGATTGAGCCCGAGCTAATATCCTTCAACACAGACGACCACTTTATGCGGGAAGCCCTGCGACAAGCTCGGAAGGCTGCTCGGCAAGATGAGGTGCCTATCGGTGCGGTCATCGTGCATCAGGGCAACATCATTGCCAGAGCCTGGAATCAGGTGGAAACTCTGAAAGATGCTACGGCTCATGCCGAGATGCTGGCTTTGACTCAGGCTGAAAGCGCCATGGGTGACTGGCGTCTCAATGAGTGCGATCTCTATGTAACCAAGGAGCCCTGCCCGATGTGTGCGGGAGCTATCGTGCACTGTCGTATCCGGCGAGTAATCTTTGGGTGTCCGGATATTAAAGGTGGGGCCGCAGGTGGATTTTGGAATCTATTGCAAGCCCCAAATCTCAATCATAGTTGCGAGATTACGCCAAGTGTCTTGGGCGATGAGTGTGTGCACGTTCTGAAAGAGTTTTTTGCTGAAGCTAGAAAGCGTAAACAAGATGGGATGGTTCACTTTAAGGGTGCTACCGCCGCCTTGCCAAATGGAAATCCCACGATCTTTGATGGCCCTTAAAACGTTTTTTCTGTGACTTGTTCTTTTAGTTTACCTTTGTTGATTTCCTCATGATTTTTTCTCTAACCTCACGCATCTTGCGCACTGTTGATCCTCTCTGCCTCGCCAAAGTGGGGTGGAACTTTGGCTACAAGGGCGCACGCTCTGTCTTGTTGTTTAAAAAGCGGATGGAAAAAGGTGAATTTTTCCCACCCTTCCTCTACATCTCCATCCTCAACTCCTGCAACCTGCGCTGTCAGGGCTGCTGGGTAGACGTGGATAAGCCCCGTGAGGCGATCAAACTCGACGAACTCAATAAGATCGTCAACGATGCCAAACGCCACGGAAACTCCTTCTTTGGAGTGCTCGGTGGAGAGCCGTTTATGCATCCTGAACTGTTCGACTTTTTGGCAATGCATCCCGACTGTTACTTTCAAATTTTCACCAATGGTCAGCTGATCACCGAAAAAGCTGCGCAAACGCTGCGCAAGTTAGGCAATGCAACTCCTCTTGTAAGTGTTGAGGGCAATAGCACGGTCAGTGATGAACGACGAGGTAATAAAGACGTTCTTAATCGCACTTTACGGGGACTTCAAAACTGCCTGAATGCCAAGCTTCTCACGGGCGTGGCCACTAGTCTCTGTCAGACCAATATCAATGACCTCCTTAATCGTGAATGGCTGCAAAAGCTCATCGACATGGGCGTGCATTACACTTGGTATCACACCTACCGACCAGTCGGTCCGAAGATCAATGATCAGCTAGCTCTGAGCCCTGATCAAATCACGCAAGTCCGCCGTTTCGTCACCGACATGCGAGCTGAGATGCCCATTGCGATTGTGGATGCTTACTACGATCATAATGGTAAGGCTCTCTGCCCGATGGCGACTGGTATCAGTCATCACATTGGCCCTACGGGAGGACTGGAGCCATGTCCGATCATTCAATTTGCCACGGAGAACATTCGCACCGATCGCGACCTCTATGAGGTCTTCACGCAGTCTGCTTTTCTCAAAGACTTCCGTGAAACAGCCGCCCAGCATACCCGTGGCTGCATTGTTTTAGAGCGGCCTGATTTGGTGAAGGAACTGGCCCTGCGACATGGGGCTAAGGACACGACCATCCGACAGACGGCCATGGCGGAAACTGAAGCCATGCATCCTCGCACCAGTCAATGGCGTGAGGAGGAAGAGATCCCTGAAAAACACTGGATGTATAAGGTGGCTAAACGCTACTTTTACAACGACTTCGGAGTTTATAAAAAGCTAGATCCCAAAGCCCATTCTCCATCTCAGTAATCATTCATTTCCTTGTTCCGTTTTTTTGACGACACCCATGCCTGACAGTTCGCCCACACTCCTTTACTGCCGCTGCGCCTATGCTCAAGTCGTGCCATCGGGAGTTAAAAATGAAGTGCTTCAGCGTCTCTGTGACGCTGGGGTGAATTTTGAAACGGTTTCCGATCTCTGTGAGATGGCAGCCCATCGTGACCCTCGTTTGGCAGCACTCTCCCAATGCTCATCTTTACGCATAGCTGCCTGCTACCCCAGGGCGGTGAAAGGGCTCTTTCAGCAAGCAGGCACGCCACTGTCTGCGAATGCTGCCGTTTTGAATATGCGCAATCAGACCGCCGAAGATATTGTCGGGCAGATGCTAGCCCTAGAGCCCGTTCCACCCACTGAAGAATCCCAGTCATGATCACTCACATTCATCGTCCTCTCCGCGTGGTGCTTTACGAAGGTCAAGGTGCTATTCCACTCCATGCTGAAGCTCCTGCCAAAGTTATGGCTGCTCTTTTGGATAAAGGCTACGCCGTCACCCGCGCGGCGAACGGTGCCCCAGCCATGCCGCATGATGACCGTAATCTGCTATTGCTCGGTTCTTTCCCCGAACAAAAGGCCCCTGAGATCGAAGATGCAGAGGGGCAGATCAAGATCGATACCCGCGACATCACAGGCCTAGCCACAGAGGACATTGTCTCTCTGGTGGAAAAGACCCGAGGTGATAAACCGATGAATGAACCTGGTAAATGGAAGCCTTGGTTCCCTGTGATCGACTATTCCCGCTGCACGAATTGCATGCAGTGTCTGAGCTTTTGCCTCTTTGATGTCTATGGCGTTAGTGAAGACAATAAGATTCAGGTTCAGAACAACGATAACTGCAAGACCAACTGTCCGGCCTGTTCCCGTGTTTGCCCTGAGGTCGCCATTATGTTCCCAAAGTATCAAGCTGGGCCGATCAATGGAGACGAGATCAATGAAGCTGAAGCTGGTCGTGAGAAGATTAAAGTGGACATTTCATCCCTGCTCGGTGGTGACATTTATTCCGCACTTAAAGATCGTAGTGCCGCTGCCAAAAGCCGTTTTGGTAAAGAACGTAGCCCTGATAAAGCTCTCGATGAGCGCAAAAAGTGCCTCACCAAGCTCGTCGGTGATGGCTTTATTCCTGCGGATGTTTTGGCCTCTTTACCGTCTCCTGATGAAATTTTGAGGAAAGCCGAAGTGGCTAAGGCTCGTGCGGCTACGGCTTTGGCCAATATTGCAGCATCCTGAGCCGGGCTTCGAAAGATTTAGAGGTTATATCAAGGCGCGCTCGTGCCCCAAACGATACGGTAAAAGTGCGGAGGATTGGCGCTATATGGAGTTGGATCGATGAATGACATGGTAGTGTTTGTTGCTCTGGATGGTGAGGTCAAAGCAGTCCAGTTGGTGAGGTTGCTGGAGCGCTCTAAGTGATAGTAGAGGCCGCGTTGGGTAGGAGCTCTCATCGTCACACCAGTTGGTTGCATGGTCATAGAGGGCACGACTTTTTCGGCCAAAATATTGCCAGTCCAATACTTTGCAGCAAGCTTATAAGCACTGATACCTGCTTGCGAGCCAGTGATGCGTCCATGGTAGTCATCTTCAGAGACGTGGATGCCACCAAAGCGACGGGATTGGCCAGCTTGGTCAGCCGCGTCGAAATACGTGCGCCACTGCAGATCTACTTCAAAGCTTGGGCCGAGATCGATCTGCATTGAGTTAGCGGCGTAAACGTAGTTGTGAAATCCACCTGGGAAGTCGGGGCTTCCTGTGAGTTTGGTGAGGGCCTCTGCCGCGGCTCTTGAGAAGGTGCTGTGGCCGGAGGTATAGCCAGGGAAGGCGGGTGTGTTGAAGGTCTTGCGCTGGAAGGGCAGCCAGTCTTTTGCCAACATCCATCTCACGATGCTTTGATTCGTCGCGATACTTGGAGTTGGGAGATTATCCATATGCTCACCTGGCCAAGATTTGACCGCGATCTCGTCAATATGCCAAGCGCCTGGTTCATAGCTATGCGTATAGACGCTCCAAATGCTTTCATGCTGCCCCCCCGGTTGGATGGTGTTGGCCGTGATGATCTCACAGACATCCGTCTGAAGAGGCAGTCCCTGTGCATGGTAGCTTGGCACACCTTGAATCGTGCTTTGACCAAGGCTAGCCATGTAGCGGACCATCGTGATCGGTCGCGGTCCGGAATAATAGCGTTTCAAAGCCCAAGCTGCGCAAGCTGCATCATGAGTCGCCGCACTGATGGAAAAGTAGGCTTTGATGTCCCATTCTAGATTGTTCACGATGGGACCGACACCACCGATTCTCTTAACTGTATTCGGGTCATCCGCGACTTCGTTGGCGATCACCTGCCAATGGCCAGGGGGTGTTTCTGAATTAGGCCCATCCGCCCAGTATTCTGCTAAAACGCGGGTATAGTTACCAATCGTGACGAAATTCGCAGGGTAAGGCTGTCCTGACATTGGATTGGTGGCATGGCCTCTGCCATTGTCTGTGCCAAGATCATTGTTTCCGATACCACTTGGGGAGATATTGATTAACGTTGATTCGTTGAGCTGTGAACTGGCTTGAAGAATGCCAAGTACGCCTTCTTTGTATAAGGCATCCGTTGAGCTTGGTGCATTGGGCAAACTAAGTTTGGAGGGACCGCCAAATGGGTCTAACCACGGCTTTGTAAGGTCCGTGCGCGAGAGGCTGAAGGCCACTGTGGCCAAGGATTGCACGCCGACGAATGTTTGAACGCCACCAGATGTGGGTATGCCATTTTGAGTGACTGAGACAGACAGAGCTAACGGCTGCCAAAAGTTTGGATTCGTGCCCGCAGGAATACCCACGCCAAGTGGCATGTTGAAACGGGAAGGGAATTCGCCGTTATTACCAAGAACACCCAGGCTGAGCTCAGGGTCCATATTGGGATTCACAGCTGAGTCGTAGACTTGAGGATAGTTGGCATCGCTAAAGCCGTCGCCATTCCCCCAATTCAATACGGCGTCGGCGACACGATTACCGAGTTCTGCGGGAGTGCTTAAACTGGTGCCGATGGATTGCCCGATTAAGACTGAGTACCCTTGGGCTGTTAACTGGGCGTCAAAGGCTGCCAGAGATGTGGCAGCGCCTGCACCTGAGGCAAATCGGCTTTTCAGGATTCGACAGGCGGCATAGCTGATGGCTTCTTCGCGTGCCGCCTCGATATTGCTGGGCAGGGTAGTGATTTTCTCATTCTGGAGATAGCCCACGGCAGTGCGGTCATAGGCTGCCCAAGCATTATACATGGCCGTGGACGTATGGAAGATATTGCGCGCATGAGCGGGCGGGTTCGGGACGTTGCGGCGTATAGCACCGAGAAGTTGCTCATTCCAGATACGGGCCGCTGATTTCTGTGCCATAGCTAGCTCTACACCGAATCCTAAAAGAAGAAGAGGCAACGCTAAGCGTTTCAAGAAGGTCTTAATCATATCGAGAGGGAGTGAGAATTAGGCGCGACGACGCGCAATGGCGCAGACAGAGATCAACAACAGCAGCAATCCGCTAGGCTCTGGCACGAGGCTAAGCTGGAGTTGTGAGCCTGTATTCACACCGCGGATTACGGTATCCACTTCAAAGGTCGAAAGGGTGCTAGAACCAAGATCACTTGGCAGTTCCCAACCTGTAGACGCTGAGAAAATGCCCCATTCTGAAGCTGATTGCGGTGTCGAACTGTTGAAGACCCACACGGAGAGATCTGAACTAGGCGCGATGAAACTGCTGTTGGCTGGGTTGAGACTACCCACATTGATGCCGACGATCTGATCAAAGATCGCACCTGGGGCGAACATATTATTCACCACCAAGTAATTAGTTAATGATCCCACGGTATTGATCCAGCCAGCAAAGGAGATGTTTTCTCCCAAGGGACGGAAAAGGGAATTGATCGCTGAGTAATCATTCATGGTCTGTAGCGTTAACAGGCTTGCAGGACTGGAAATGTCGAAGTATCCCACACGGATAACACTGCCCGAGTTCAGCCGGTTGCCGGTGCTGGAGGTGTAAGGTGATCCACCGTTGGTGTTTACCGTAATCGAAACAGAGGCAACCACTGGCAAACTGGAGAGTAGCACCAAGCTGAGGATTGAATAAATAAGCAATGATTTCATACCATGCATGAGGTTTGAGAAGAGTTAAGGGGACGCGGTAAAGCGAAGTCTCCAGAAGCAGCCAGAGCCGGGACTGGTGACACACTCGCGAGTGTCAAAGTCGGCGTCACTGGAAACAATTTGTGAACTGGCTGGTGCCCAAGCCTTCAGATCAGGTGAGCACTCCACAGTGACATTGACATCCGGTGCATGGCGTGGACTTAGAAAGCTGAAAACGATGTTTCCAGACCGTGTGTTGATGTCTGTGCGAGTCTTGTCTGCCGTGCTTGGATTGAGCTTCCATGCATACTCACTAATGTTAGCGATCCCGTCTGCATCCGGGTCAGCGGCTGCGTCAGTGTTTTGTCGACTAGGAGCGCTAGCGTAGTTCTTCCAGGACCAGTTACCGTAGGTTGTGGGAATGTCGTTCAGGCAGAGCAATAAATTGGCAGCAGTGCCCTGAATGGCCTGCATGGAGGCGGTTGTTGAGAGAGGCTGGGACCCGAGCGCCTGCGGAGCTAACCAGCTAGAGGCGGTGAAGATTCCCCACTGACTGGCTTTGACTGGTTCAGCATGATTAAAGACCCAGATGTAGAGCTTTGTCCCAGAAGCCAAGTAACTGGTCTGGATGTCGCTGACCGTGCCAAACATGTTTCCTTTGGAAGGGAAGCTGTTGGTGATTAAGATTGGTCCTGTGCTCTTGGGTTGTTCAGCTGTTCCTGCATTCGGTGTGTTTTCGGCCAATGGCTTGAACCAAGAGGCTAAAGTGGAGTAATCTCGAGTTGCTGCCAAGGTAGTGTCACGCGTGGCATCAGGGAGATTGAAGCTGCCAATTCGAACCGCACAACCATTTGGAAGAGCCTCGCCAGTTTTGGTGGTCAACTGGCTGCCGCCTGAGGTGGTGAAGGTGACACCTCCTGCCTGGGCTTGACAGAGGCCCACGGCCACGAGCGTAAAAAAATAGAGAGGGCGTCGTTTCATCGAGCCAAATAAGAAGGGGTTCATGGGGCGACGGTGACGGGAGCAAAGTTGATATTTTTACTGGCATCCACATTGATCACAAAGCTGGTCCCAGCTGGAAGTGACGTGCTATTGGCATTTTGACCGTTGCCATTGATCAAAAATGATCCAGAACTCAGAAAGGTGCCCGTTTGGGCTAATGTGCCGGGATTCAGAGTGACGATAGTGTCATTGAAGGCTTGTAGGCTACTCGTGATTCCAAGCGCACCGAGTGTCGTGTTGGTTTCAAGGGGATTCAACGCGCCCAAGAGGTTTGGCACGCCGCCATTGGCTTTGATTTGGGTCGGAGTGCTTTTCACATAACAAACCTCACCTCTGCCTAAAGTAATGGTCCGAATGGCATTGGATTGGATGACAAATCCCTGCGCGGGGCGGATGATAATGTCATTGGAATCCGCGCCGTTGCTTCCATACCAGTTGGCACCGTTCCAAAAGTAAAGTTTTTGACTACCCTTGGATTGGAATAGGGCAAGGCTGTCATTGAATGGTAAAAAACCACCTCCGTCTGGCATTAGCCCAGCCAAGGTGCAGTGTTTTCTAAGAACAATCGTCATCCCGATGCTGATGCCTGCGGCAGCGGGTGTGGTGTCTAGTTTTAAGGTGTCAGCCGTATTCGATAGCACGTCGATGGCGAGCCCTGCACTAGCTCCAGACATCGGTTCGGCATAGTGTTTGGTGAATTCTCCACCTGTCCATCCTGGAGCGGGAAAACTAACGAGAGCTTTCCCGTCAGAGAGATCAGCCGTCACCGTCATCACAGCGCTCTGATAAAGATCGGCGCAAACCAAGGCGCTGGTCCAGCTAGAATTCCCCGCAGGCACCGTCACGGAATACCACCCGAGCACGCTGGAGGATGCAGCCGAAGTAGGATGCCTTGTCGTTAACAAAAGGCATGTCACCATGAGCCAGTTAGTTAAAATCAATCGAACAACTTTAATCCTGGGGTAGTTCCATTGATGAATCATATAATGTTTTTATTATTAAGAATACTGAAACATATATTTTAACATAGTTGAGTCAACCATAATTTCCGTAATTTAGGAGCCTCGTTAAGTGAACTGCTGGAGGTTCTCTTTCCTTTAGTTTTTACTCTCCCTGATCTGCTAGACAGGTCTCCACGGATCCCATTGATATGGATCACTCGTCCTTATTTAATGTGTAGCTCAATAAGTTTTAAACACCTTTAAACAATTGGTTTTCATATCATTAATGAAATGATTGCCTAGCGTAAAAGTATCCGTCTGAGATTATTTAACAGCGACGTCGAAGACGTTCGATTGTTTCATTTCATGCCACCTCGATTGACCATTCTTTCGCCAAACAAAATTAGGCGACGTTGACCCTTACCACGATCAGTTTGGTGAATGTTTTCAAATATTCCAGAAAAACTGTCTTTTCATAAGCCCCACTCTTTTTGTGCCATGGCTAAAAAAGATTAAAAGGTTGCTGATGCAAAATCACAGCTAACTGCCCTATAAATTGAATCCAATTTCAAAAGAGCCGCACACTTTTAGAGCTACGAACTTGGTGCCGTCATCGCAGCCATTTTTGCCCCCTACTTTCAAGAATCGGATGCGATCTCTCCGAGTTAGTCGGATGTCGGTTGGATGAATGGAGGACTACTTGCACACTCAGACAAACAAAAAAGCCGCGCAGTAGTGTCTGCGCGGCTTTGATCAGGTTGAATGATGACAGCGAATTGAATCGATGATTATTTCACCGCCTTCTTGAGGGCTTCAGCCTTGTTGGTGAGTTCCCAAGTGATGTCGGCGTCGTCGATCTTGCCAAAGTGACCGTAATTGGTGGTCTTGGAATAAATCGGGCGGAGCAAATTGAGTTG
>Ga0164294_10001335_pt1 | contig 22928 bp, 21 predicted proteins | sample GEODES005metaG_FD_111479 | JGI IMG/M metagenome (GOLD analysis project Ga0164294, IMG submission 111479) | Oligotrophic lake water microbial communities from Sparkling Lake, Wisconsin, USA - GEODES005 metaG | ecosystem: Environmental > Aquatic > Freshwater > Lake | place: USA: Sparkling Lake...
GTTACCGGATTTTTGGTCCTGCAATACCCGGCTGTGGCGTGACCGTTTGGGGCAGATTTCGCTGGCAACGACCACCTTGTTTTGGGGGGTGAGCGGCAATCTGCGCTACATCGTCCTGGCTTGGGCATCGGTCGCACTGGGGTACAGCGTGACGCAAGCTTCGTCCTTGGTGGGCGTGGTGGCGGTGGGAACCGCAGTAGGTGCAGTGGTAGCGTCCATGCGCATGCGCCTGGAGGCGGCCACACGTGTGATCCCGCTGGGCATCGCCATGGGCGTGCTGGTGATGTTGCTCAACGTCATCTCCAACGTGTGGATCGCCGCGCCGTTTTTGGTGCTGCTGGGCGCCTTGGGTGGCTTGTTGGTGGTGCCGATGAACGCCTTGCTGCAACACCGCGGCCACAATCTGATGGGTGCGGGCCGTTCGATTGCGGTACAAAACTTCAACGAGCAAACCTGCATTCTGGTGCTTGGCGGTCTGTACAGCCTGTCGACAGGCATGGGAGTGTCTGCCTTTGTGGCGATCACCGCGTTTGGCGTGCTGGTGGCGGGTTGCATGTGGCTGATCAAGCGCTGGCATGAGCGCAACTGCCGTGAGCACGGCGAGGAAGTGGAGCACCTGCTCGATATTGCGCGAAATGACAACCTGCACGGATAATTGATTCGCATATTCGCAATCACCAAGGAGCCTTGCATGAGCACCGCCTACGACTTTGACGCTGTCGCAATCGACGGCCATCCCCTGTCCCTGAAAGGGCTCTCAGGCAAAGCCTTGCTGGTGGTCAACACCGCCAGCGCCTGCGGCTTCACGCCCCAGTTTGCCGGCCTGGAGGCGCTGCACCAAAAGTTTGGCAGCCGGGGCCTCGTAGTTTTGGGTTTTCCCTGCAACCAGTTTGGCTCGCAGGACAAAGGCAGCGACAGTGAGATTGCCACTTTTTGCCAGAAAAACTACGGCGTAAGCTTCACCATGATGTCCAAAGTGAACGTCAATGGCGCAGACGCCCACCCGCTGTTTCAGTGGTTAACCCGCGCCGCGCCCGGCATCTTGGGCACCCAGTCCATCAAATGGAATTTCACCAAATTTTTAGTCGGACCCGACGGTGTGGTGCGCAAGCGTTACGCACCCACCGACCGACCGGCCAGCCTGGAACGCGATATTGAGGCGGTGCTGCCCGTCGTCTGAGCCCGCGCACCATGCAGCCGCCCAAGCAGTCGCTGGTGTTTGGCTTTGTCGTGGTGCCGAATTTTTCATTGATTGCGCTGAGCGCCTGCATCGACCCGCTGCGCATCGCCAACGGCGTGCTCGGGCGCCCCACCAAATTGGCCACAGCCAGGCCACGCTGCTGGAGGTAGCTCGCCAATGCGGCTTTACCAAGCCCTCACATTTCACGCGCAGCCGCCGCGCCGCCTACGGCCAAAGCCCGGGTGCGCTGCGCAACTGCCAGGGCCAGGTCCAAGCAGCGGTTTTAACCCGCGTTCAGGGGCGCATTGAGAGCCGTATCCAGCACTTCCACCCAATGGCGCACCGGCGTATCTGTGCCGCTTTGCAGGTGGGTGATGCAGCCGATGTTGGCACTGCAAATGCCCTGGGGCTGCAAGGCTTGCAGGTTGCCGAGCTTGCGGTCGCGCAGCTCGTAGGCGATTTTCGGATTGAGAACTGAGTAGGTGCCTGCTGAGCCGCAGCACAGATGCGCCTCGTTAGCGGCCACTTGCACCGCAAAGCCCAAGGCGGCCATCTGGGTTTCCACGCCGCCACGCAATTTTTGGCCATGTTGCAAAGTGCACGGCGGGTGAAAGGCCTGCACGCCAGCGGCTTGCGCCGCTGCGGTGCTGATACGCGGCTTGAGCGCGTCCACCAGCTCGGGCAGCAGCTCGCTCAGGTCACGCGTGAGTTCGCTTACGCGCTGGGCTTTGGCGGCATACAGCGGATCGTCGTGCAGCACGTGGCCGTAGTCCTTGACCATCACGCCGCAGCCCGAGGCGTTCATCACAATGGCCTCGACTCCGGCGCCCGAGGCCGGCGCAATATGCGGCCACCAGGCGTCGATGTTGACGCGCATGGCGGCCTTTGCGCCGTCTTGGTCATTCAGGTGGAACTTGACCGCGCCGCAGCAACCGGCCTTGGACGCGACCACGGTCTGGATGCCTGCGGCGTCAAGCACGCGCGCCGTGGCGCTGTTGATATTGGGCGACATGGACGGCTGCACGCAGCCCGCAAGCATCAGCACCTTGCGCGCATGCAGCGCCACCGGCGTATGTCCGGCGTCTTGTGCAGCGGGCACTTTGGAGCGAAGCGCCTGCGGCAACACGCCGCGCACCGCCTGGCCGAGTTTCATGGCCACGCCAAACAGGGGCGAGGGCAAGCCCTCTTTGAGCGCCCATCGCAGCGCCCGCTCAGGCAGGGGGCGCGCCACTTTGGCGTCCACCAGTTTGCGGCCCAGATCAATCAAATGGCCATATTCCACGCCACTGGGGCAGGTGGATTCGCAGTTGCGGCAGGTCAGGCAGCGGTCCAGGTGTTGCTGGGTTTTGCGGGTGGGCTGGGCGCCTTCAAGCACTTCCTTGATCAGGTAGATGCGCCCGCGCGGGCCGTCGAGTTCATCACCCAACAGCTGATAGGTGGGGCAGGTGGCGGTGCAAAAGCCGCAGTGCACACAGTTGCGCACAATGGCCTGGGCTGCCTGGCCGTCGGCCGTGTGTTGGTACTCAGAAGAAAGCGTGATTTGCATGGCGGGTGGTGGGGCTTAAGCCGCCAAGTGCAGGCGGCGGGTGCTGAACACGCCGTCCGGGTCAAATTGCTGTTGCAAAGCGCTTTGGATACGGGATTGCGCAGCATCCAAGGCGCCAAATACCGGCGCACCAGCATCTACGTCGGCCAGAGCGCTTACCGGGCGACGAAACAGCGTCGCGTGGCCCCCGGCGCCTTGGGCTGTCGCGTGCAGTTGCGCTGCCGCTGAGTGCGGCGCCCACAGCCAGCGCTGGCCGCCATGCCACTCGATGAATTGGGCAAAGGGCAGATCCAACACCGGCGTGGTCTGCGCCACCGACAAGCGCCACAGGCACAGCTCGGGCCCGGGTGGCGGGCTAAAGAACGGCAGACGCTGGTCCCGCGCAGCAGCCCAATCCGCACGCGCCTGGGCGTTGTCCATGACGTCGGCGCTACCACCTTGGGCCTGTACGTCGGCACGCATGCGGGGCAACGCAGCCTGCACAGCGGCTAGCGCTCCGCGCAGTCGCACAAACAGTTTGTCGCCGCCGGGCCCGCCACCTACGGGATCGTGGACCCAGCAACTGGCATTCAAGGGCAGCGGCTGGCCGCCCCAACGGTGCAGCAGGGCCAGGGCGGCTTCCTGCGACAGATTGCAGGCCAGCGTGGCCTCACTGGGCGCAAAGGCCAGCACCTTGAGCGAGACCTCGGTGATCACCCCCAGCGTTCCCCAACTGCCAGCCAACAAGCGGCTCACGTCATACCCGGCCACGTTTTTCATCACCTGACCGCCAAAAGTCAGGTGTTCGCCTTTGCCGTTAACGAAACGCACGCCCAGCACATAGTCTTTGACTGAACCGGCACTCGCGCGCGCCGGGCCACTCAGGCCAGCCGCCACCATGCCACCCACTGTACCGGAAGAAGCCTTGTCGCTGCCAAAGTGCGGCGGCTCAAAGGGCAGGCATTGGTTTTTTTCGAGCAATGCGGCTTCCAGCTCGGCCAGCGGCGTACCCGCCTGCACCGTGACGACGAGTTCGCTGGGCTCATAACTTGTGATGCCGTTCAGGGGCGACGTGTCCAGGATGTCACCCTTCAAGTTCGCGCCAAAAAAGTCTTTGGTGCCGCCGCCGCGCACGCGCAGCAACCGATGCCCGGTTTGCGCCACGGTTCGCGCATAACGAATACGGTCGGTGATGGCGTCCATCGCTGCGGTAGATCTCAACATATGCCCATGTTAAAGCGGGCGCTCGGCCTTGCCCATGAATTTTTTGAACGCCCTCTGGTTGAAAACTTGGGCTCCGCAGGAGAAACCAGGGCATGGGTCCGGGGGTCGGAACTCATGCAGCCGCATAGAAGCCGACGCCCAGACCTGCAATTTCCACCCGCATCGAAAACACGCAACCGGAATCAGGGTAATGGGCCAGCTCCGCCGGGCTGCGGCCGTGGCGCGCGGTGGCAACAAACAAGGTTTTAAGGTCGGTGCCACCAAAACACGGCATGGTCGGACATTGCGCCGGGACCGCGTATTGGGCCAGCAGCTTGCCGTTGGGGGCAAATTGGCACACGCGTGCACCCTCAAACATGGATACCCAGTAGTTTCCCGCCACATCGACTGCGGCGCCGTCGGGGCGACCTTGGTAGCTGGCGTCTTGAAAGGTCCAGCCAGCGGGCTTGGGCGCAAACTGCAAAAACGTGCGTTGCGCGCCCAGAACATTGGCATCGAGCGCATAGTCCCAAGCATGAACGATATGGTGCGGCGTGTCAGCCCAATAAACGGTGCGGTTGTCCGGCGCCCACGCAAGGCCGTTGCCTGTGAGCGCATCACCCGCTTGGCGCTGGACTAGAACAGCGCCGCTCTGGCGGGCGTCGATGCTGAACAAAGCGGCGGCGCGACTGGCTTTGGGCTCGTCGATCGTGCCGACCCAAAAGCGTCCCAGCGCATCGCATTTGCCGTCGTTTGCGCGTACCGTGGCCGGGTCATACGGCAGAACCGCCACCGGCTCCAGCGCGACACCCCATGTGCGCGCCCGAAAAACTCCGTTGCGCAGGGCCACCACCAGGCCACCGCCCAGAGCGGGTGCAATGCAACCTGGCTCGCTGGGCATGTCCCAAACCTGCAACACCCCCCCGTCGGCCTGTGCGCGCAGGATTTTTTTCCCTGGGATGTCGACCCAGTACAGCAACTGCTCCTGCGGGTGCCAAAAGGGCGACTCGCCTAACTCGTAGGGCGTAGGGTGCAGCGTTAACCAGGTGGGGTGTTGGATCATGGTCTGGGGCCTTTGGGTCAGCGGGGGACGGTCGAGGCCGGATTGTGGCGCGTGCCTGAGTGTCCCAAAAACGAAAACGCCCAACAAAACCACCGTCTTGCCGGGCGTCTGACCGGGGGCTTGGCCCCCAGTCCATACGGATTAGCGGTTGTACGCCGTCTCGCCGTGCGCGCTGATGTCCAAGCCTTCGCGCTCGTCTTCTTCGCTGACGCGCAATCCGATCACCATGTCGACCAGTTTGAAGGCGACGATAGACACAACACCCGACCAAAGCACCGTGATCAATACCGCCTTGGTTTGGGTCCAGACCTGCGCTGCGATGGAGTAGTCGGCTGCCGTCACCATGGTGACGGTCGTCCAGTCGGTCACGTAGCCGGGACCGCCCAGCGCGGGTGAGTTGAACACACCGGTCAAGATCGCACCCAAGATGCCGCAAACGCCGTGCACACCAAACACGTCCAAGGTGTCGTCTGCACCAAGCAGTTTCTTCAAACCGTTCACACCCCACAGGCCAGCAAAGCCCGACAGCAAGCCAATAATCAGTGCGCCGCCGATGCCGACGTTGCCGCACGCCGGTGTGATGGCCACCAGGCCAGCTACTGCACCGGAAGCTGCGCCGAGCATGGAGGCTTTGCCACGCATCAGCGTCTCACCCACACACCAGGCCAGCACAGCCGCAGCGGCGGCACCAAAGGTATTGATAAAGGCCAGCGCGGCAAAACCGTTGGCTTCCAAGGCGGAGCCGGCATTGAAACCAAACCAGCCCACCCACAAGAGCGATGCACCCACCATGGTCAAGGTCAGGCTGTGTGGCGCCATCGATTCTTTTCCGTAGCCAATGCGCTTGCCCACCATGTAGGCGCCCACCAAACCGGCCACAGCTGCGTTGATGTGCACCACAGTGCCGCCGGCGAAATCCAGCGCGCCCGACTGCCACAGATAACCGGCTTTTGCGTTCATCGCGTCGACCACTTCCTTACCGGTGTAGGCGTCAGGCCCCATCCAGAACCAGACCATGTGTGCAATGGGGGCGTAACTAAAGGTAAACCACAGCACCATAAAAGCCAGCATGGCCGAAAACTTGATGCGTTCGGCAAACGAGCCGACGATCAGGGCGCAGGTGATACCGGCAAACGTCGCCTGGAAAGCAGCAAACACGATCTCGGGGATGACCACGTCCTTACTGAAGGTCGCCGCATTGGCAAAAGTACCCGCAGCGTTATCCCACACTCCCCGCATGAACAAGCGGTCCCAGCCACCAAAGAAGGCGCCGCCCTCGGTGAAGGCCAGGCTATAGCCGTAGATGAACCACAGCACCACGATCAGCGAGAAGGTGACCATGACTTGCATAAGCACCGACAGCATGTTCTTGCTGCGCACCAAGCCACCGTAAAACAGCGCCAGGCCCGGTACCGCCATCAAAATCACCAGCAAAGCGCAGACCATCATCCACGCGATGTCGCCTTTATTGGGCACCGCCGCAGGCGCAGCAGCGGCTGGCGCAGCAGCTTCTGCAGCTACCGTTGCAGCAGCTGGCGCTGCCGCTTGGGCTTCAGACGCCGATGCAGTAGGGGCTTCGGTTTGGGCTAGCGCAAAAGAGCCGGCCGTCAGCAGTCCCAGACCCAGTGCGAGAGAGAGAAGTAGTTTTTTCATCATGAGTTCCTTTCTGTTCGGGCTTTACAGCGCTTCTTTGCCGGTTTCACCCGTACGGATACGTACGACCTGCTCAATGTCGTACACGAAAATTTTGCCGTCACCGATTTTTCCGGTGCGCGCGGCGCCCTCGATGGCTTCGATCACGCGGTCCAGTAGCGCCGAGTCAATGGCTGCTTCGATCTTGACCTTGGGCAAGAAATCGACCACGTATTCAGCACCGCGGTACAGCTCGGTATGGCCTTTTTGGCGGCCAAAACCCTTGACTTCCGTAACAGTAATGCCCTGAACGCCAATGCCAGACAAGGCTTCACGCACCTCGTCGAGCTTGAACGGTTTGATGATGGCCGTAACTAACTTCATGGGTTCACCTCAACTTCAAAAGAGTGGTTTGCAGGCACACGGGATTACTGCGCTGCCTCTCCGCAGGGACGGGAGATGGGCTGAACTAGCAGAACCCGTGCCAAGCGCCCGCACAAAATTTTTACGACCAAACAAACCGCACCCCTTTTCAAAGTGCGCAAATTCGACTATCGTAGCTGTATATAAATACAGTTTGCACACAAAAAGTGCGGCGGCGGACGTTGGAGTGGGTATTCACGCACCGTTTCAGGGAGTTGTTTATGAGTCTGTCTTTGGTTCAAAGCCGCGTCTTGCTCGGGCTTGACGCCTTGCAAGTGACTGTCGAAGTCCACATGGCCAATGGTTTGCCCAGCTTTACGCTGGTGGGCCTGGCCGACGTGGAAGTAAAAGAGGCGCGTGAGCGGGTACGCTGCGCCATTCAGAACGCGGGGCTAGACTTCCCTCACAACAAACGCATCACAGTGAACTTGGCCCCGGCCGACCTGCCCAAAGACTCGGGCCGCCTGGATTTGCCCATCGCCCTGGGCATTTTGGCGGCCAGTGGGCAGATTGACGGCGTGCGCCTGGCCGATTACGAATTTGCCGGTGAACTGTCGCTTTCAGGCGCGCTGCGCCCGGTGCGCGGCGCCTTGGCCATGGCGCTGGCCCTGCACACCGCGCAGGTCAACAAGCGCTTGGTTTTACCCCCAGGCAGCGCTGAGGAGGCAGCCTTGGTTCCCGGCACCCAGGTCTACCGCGCGGCGCATTTGCTCGACGTGGTGCGCCAATTCGCCCCAGACGGGGCATTGGTGCCGGAACCGGACGGGATGGATGGCGAAGGCTGGGCGCGGGTGTGCCCGGGCCCGGTTCTGGAGGGCGGCGCACTAGCGGATCTGTCGGATGTGAAGGGCCAGATAGGCGCCAAGCGCGCACTGGAAATTGCCGCCGCTGGGGGACACAGCCTGCTGCTGGTAGGGCCACCCGGCGCGGGCAAGTCCATGCTGGCCCAGCGTTTTGCCGGACTCCTGCCGCCCATGGCGACCGACGAGGCGCTGCAAAGCGCGGCCATTGGCAGCCTGAGCGGGCGCTTTGACATCCGGCGCTGGGGCCAGCGCCCCACCTGCAGCCCGCACCATTCAGCCAGTGCGGTGGCCCTGGTGGGCGGCGGCTCGCCACCGCGCCCTGGCGAAATCTCACTGGCACACCACGGAGTGCTGTTTCTCGACGAGCTGCCCGAGTTTCCCCGGCATGCACTAGAAGCCCTGCGCGAGCCATTGGAAACCGGCACCATCACCATTTCCCGCGCCGCGCGCCGTGCCGAGTTTCCGGCGCGCTTTCAGCTCATTGCCGCCATGAACCCCTGCCCATGCGGCTACCTGGGCGCCACCACACGCGCCTGCCGCTGCACGCCCGACCAGGTTAGTCGCTACCAGAGCAAGCTCAGCGGCCCCCTGATGGACCGCATCGACTTGCATGTGGAGGTGCCGGCCCTCCCCGCGCACGAATTGCTGGGCGCGGCGGCAGGCGAGTCCACGCAGAGCATTCGCGCGCGCTGTACCGACGCGCGTACGCGTGCCGACGCACGCCAGGGCAAGGCCAACCAAGCGCTCACAGGCGGCGACATTGACCTGCACTCCGTCCTGGAGCCAACCGCCGCCAAGTTCTTGCAAAGCGCGGCGGCGCAACTGGGCTGGTCCGCGCGCGGCACCCACCGGACACTGAAAATTGCCCGCACGATTGCCGACCTCGCCGACTCCCAATCCACCGCCCTGGCCCATGTGGCCGAAGCGATGCAATACCGGCGGACCTTGAAAAACGCTTGAGAACGGACGGGAGAGCTAGGATTTAGGCGGGACAATAGGCGGTTTGGCGCTTCTTTTTTGGCCACATCCGAACCCATACCCTGTGTCCTACGCCCATATCCTGCAAGAAATCTTTGGCTACGGGGGCTTTCGCGGCCCCCAGCAAGACATCATTGAGCACGTCGGCGGCGGCGGCGACGCGCTGGTGCTCATGCCCACAGGCGGCGGCAAGTCGCTGTGTTACCAGATACCCGCCATTGCCCGCCAGCGTGCGGGTCATGGCGTCACCATCGTCATCTCGCCGTTGATTGCGCTGATGCACGACCAGGTGGGCGCCCTGCACGAGGCCGGTGTCAGCGCTGCGTTTTTGAACTCCACGCTGTCGGGCGAGGAGGCCTATCAGGTCGAGCAGCGCCTTTTGCGTGGCGACATCACCCTCCTGTATGCAGCACCTGAGCGGGTGACCACCGCGCGCTTTCTGGCGCAACTCGACGCCTTATTTGAGCGCAACCGGCTCAGCCTGTTTGCCATTGATGAGGCGCACTGCGTGAGCCAATGGGGCCACGACTTCCGCCCTGAGTACCGGGCGCTGACGGTGCTGCACGAGCGCTATGCGGGCGTGCCGCGCATGGCGCTGACGGCCACAGCCGACGACTTAACGCGCGCCGACATTTTGGAGCGCCTACAACTGCAGGACGCGCGCGCCTTTGTCAGCAGTTTCGACCGACCCAATATCCGCTACACGATTGTGGAAAAGCGCGAAGCCACGGCGCAGCTGCTGCGCTTCATCGAGCGCGAGCACCCGGACGACGCGGGCATCGTCTACTGCCAGTCGCGTAAAAAGGTCGAAGACATTGCCCAAACCCTGTGCGAGGCTGGCATTGACGCGCTACCCTACCACGCCGGGCTAGACAGCAAATTGCGCCAAACCCACCAGGACCGGTTTTTGCGCGATGAAGGCGTGGTGATGGTGGCCACGATTGCCTTTGGCATGGGAATTGACAAGCCCGATGTGCGCTTTGTCGCCCACTTGGACATGCCCAAAAACATCGAGGGCTATTACCAAGAAACCGGCCGCGCTGGGCGCGACGGCCTGAGCGCTGACGCCTGGATGTGTTACGGCCTCAATGACGTGGTGAACCAGCGCCGCATGATCGACGAAGGGCCGGCCGACGAAGAATTCAAACGGCTCATGCGCGGCAAACTCGAAGCCTTGCTTGGGCTGGCAGAGGCCACCGACTGTCGGCGCACTCGTTTGCTGGCGTATTTTGGCGAAACCAGCCAGCCATGCGGCAACTGCGACAACTGCCTGCACCCGCCCGCCGTGTGGGACGGCACGCAGGCGGCGCAAATGCTGTTGTCGACCATCTACCGCATCCACAAGCTCAGCGGCATTAGCTTTGGCGCGGGCCAGTTAATGGACATCGTGCGCGGCAAAAAGACCGAGAAAGTGGCACAACATGGCCACGAGCGCCTAAGTACCTTTGGCGTGGGCGCCGCTTTGAGCGAGCTGCAACTGCGCGGCGTACTGCGCCAGCTGTTGGCTATGGGCGCGGTGATGGTGGATGTACAAGCTTTCAACACCCTGGTGCTGACCGAGCACTCGCGCGCGATTCTCAAGGGCGAGATGCAAGTGCGCTTGCGGGAATCGGTGTCACTGCCGAAGGCGATGAAGGTGAAAACTGTAGGCACACGCAGCAGCGTGAGGGCGCCCATTGAGCTCGACGGCCTGGCTTTGCAACGCTACGTGGAACTCAAAGCCTGGCGCGCCGAGGTGGCCCGCGAACATAATTTACCGGCTTATGTGATTTTTCACGACGCCACGCTGGCAGCCATTGCCGAGCGAGCGCCGCAGTCGATGGACGATTTGCAGGGCATTAGCGGCATGGGTGCCAAGAAGCTGGAAGCTTATGCGCACGAGGTACTGCGTGTGGTGACGCTGGCTGCCTAGTCTGCAAGGGATGCCCTCGGGACGAAAAAAGCCCTGCCATTAAAGAGTGCGGCGCGCGCGCGCCGCTTGGGAGACTCTACCTGCCGGAGAAGTTGCTTTCGTAGGCCATTGCCGCACCACTGAGCGTGTTTTGCAGCCGCTCGATTGCGCGTTGGTGGCGAGCGCCACAGCCGACGTCGGCACTGTGTTGGCGGTGGTGCTGCATGAGCGCCTGCAGCTTGGTACGGCACACATCCAACGCGCCCGCAAAGTTAAGCGCAATATAGGCCGAATGGTCAGCCCGCGTCTGGCGGTATTCGTCGGACCAGTAGCTGAAAAGCTGCCACTTATAGGTGCCTTTTTCAGGCATTTCAATCGGGGGTTTTCGCATATACGCCATCGTTAGGGATATTTTTGGGTGGGCTTGCTACAAATCCAGAGAACTTTTTAAACTTTCCTGCAACCGGTCGGCATTTCTTCTTGGTTACCAGGGTATTCACCTATTCAACGTCAACCGGTTTAACCTTTACGCGCCACCGCTGCCATCGGTTGACACGGTCAACGTAGTTTTTTGTAAGCGCCGGTCTTTGGTTGCGGGATGGATGGCAAACGGGGGTTCCCAGTGGCTGCGAACCAGCGCCGAGCGGCGTCTTCGGGGCGGCTTGGGATGCCGTGCGGGTAAAATTTAATTCTTGCGGTCAGCGTTTGACTGCGCATATTTTTGAAAGACCCGCCATGTCCGCTCCACACGATGCACACCCCGATGATGAACACGCCACAGTTGATGTGGTTGAAGAAATCGTACCCATGATGCCCATTGTTTTGCCCATCGCTGGCGCGGTGTTGATGTTTTTACTGGCCTTTATCGCCGTTAGCATGGCCTAATGGCCTCACAGGCGGGAAGTTGCGGCTTACTCACCAGAGACGCTAACATGGGCGCCCGCCTTACTCATGGGGCTGCGTAGGAGTTTCTTCTCATGTCCCGCTTGTCATTGGCCATTTGGCCCCAAACCTTTTTTTTCACTCTGCTTATGGGTTTTCACGCAGCGGGCCATAGCGCTACGACTGCAGTGGCGGGCACTGATGCTGCCAGTGCCGCATGCCCCAGTCTGCTGCAAAAGACGTTCAATAGGCTCCAGGATGATGCACCCCAAAACCTCTGCCAGTACGCTGGCAAGGTCTTGCTGGTGGTCAACACGGCGAGTCATTGCGGCTTCACTGTGCAGTACGAGGGCCTGGAGAAGTTGCACTCGACGTACAACGATAAAGGCCTGGTCGTGCTGGGCTTCCCTTCGAATGACTTTGGCCAGCAAGAGCCGGGCAAGGGAAAGGAAATTGCCGATTTTTGCTTCAACACCTACGGTGTGAAATTTCCCATGTTTGAGAAGTCTTCCGTCAGTGGCAAGGCGGCAAACCCTTTGTTCTCCGATCTGGCAAAAGCGGGCGCAGGCGCTCCGCGCTGGAATTTTTATAAGTACCTCATCGGGCGCGACGGCAAGCTCATTGACAGCTACTCCAGCATGACCAAACCCGACAGCGGCGCGCTGGTCGGCGACATCAAAAAGGCGCTCGCACAGCGCTGAACCCGTTTTGAACGGCGAGCGCCCCTCGGCTGACGCGCCCCTGTTACATTATGCGAGTTATGCATAACATTTGCATGTAATCCATAGGTAACTCGGGGACCGCTTCTTAAAATCACAGGTTCCTCCAGCGTGCGCGCCGTGCGTGCGTCGGTCAGCGCGGAACCAGCCGTTTTCTCAAAGCCCTGCTGCAATACCCCGTTGGTTTTTGAAAAAACGGATTTTTAAACTTAGGAGCTACCGATGAACGCACCCGTCATGCCAGGACTGAGTCTCAAGACTCCAGACTTCGTGAAACACCCCCGTCTGATTGCCTGGGTGGCCGATATGGCAGCGCTGTGTAAACCCGCCGCCATCCACTGGTGCGATGGTTCGCAAGAGGAGTACCAGTCGCTGTGCCAGCAACTGGTAGACGCGGGCACTTTCACCAGGCTTAACCCGGCCAAGCGACCCAACAGCTTCTTGGCCTGCTCAGACCCGAGCGACGTGGCCCGCGTAGAAGACCGCACCTATATTTGCAGCGCCTTGAAAGAAAACGCCGGCCCCACCAACAATTGGATGGAGCCCAGTGAGATGCGCGCCACGCTGAGGCCCTTGTTTGACGGCTGTATGGCCGGGCGCACCATGTATGTGGTGCCCTTCTCCATGGGCCCTTTGGGCTCGCACATCGCCCACATTGGCATCGAGATCAGCGACAGCGCCTATGTGGCGGTCAACCAGCGCATCATGACCCGCATGGGACGCGCGGTTTATGACGTACTGGGCGCGGACGGCGCCTTTGTGCCCTGCATGCACACCGTGGGCGCGCCGCTGGCGGCAGGCCAGGCCGACGTCAAATGGCCATGCAACAAGACCAAGTACATAGTGCACTTTCCGGAAACCCGTGAAATCTGGTCGTACGGCTCCGGCTACGGGGGCAACGCTTTGTTGGGCAAGAAGTGCTTTGCGCTTCGCATAGCATCGACTATGGGGCGCGCAGACTCCCAGGGGCCCTCCGGTCGCCCAGGCTGGCTGGCCGAGCACATGCTTATTTTGGGCGTAACCAATCCACAGGGCAGAAAGTACCACGTAGCCGCCGCCTTCCCCAGCGCGTGCGGCAAAACCAACTTTTCGATGCTGGTGCCGCCCCAGGGCTTTAACGGCTGGAAAGTGACCACCATTGGCGACGACATTGCCTGGATCAAACCGCACGCCGACGGCAAGATGTACGCCATCAACCCCGAGGCGGGCTACTTTGGCGTGGCTCCAGGCACCAATTACCACACCAACCCCAACTGCATGGCCAGCCTGGGCCACGATGTGATCTTCACCAACGTGGCGCTCACCGACGACGGCGATGTCTGGTGGGAGGGCATGGAAAAAGACACCGGCACCACGCCGGGTCATTTGATTGACTGGCAAGGCAAGGACTGGACACCGCAAATCGCCAGCGAGACTGGCGCCAAAGCAGCCCACCCTAACTCGCGCTTTACCGTAGCCGCTGGCAACAACCCGGCGTTAGACGAGGCCTGGGACGCCGCCGCGGGTGTGCCGATCGACGCCTTTATCTTTGGTGGCCGACGCTCCACCACCGTGCCACTGGTAACCGAGGCGCGCAACTGGGTTGAAGGCGTCTACATGGCTGCCACCATGGGCTCGGAAACCACTGCTGCTGCCGTGGGCCAGCAAGGCGTGGTGCGCCGCGACCCGTTTGCCATGCTACCGTTTACAGGCTACAACGTAAGCGACTATTTCCAGCACTGGCTGGACATGGGCAGCAAGCTCAGCGCGTCGGGCGCCAAGCTGCCAGCCATTTACTGCGTCAACTGGTTCCGCAAAGGCGCCGATGGCAAGTTTGTCTGGCCGGGCTATGGCGAAAACATGCGTGTGCTGAAGTGGATGATTGACCGCCTGGAAGGCAAAGCCAAAGGCCAGGAAACCGGTTTTGGCATCAGCCCGGCTTACAGCGAAATCACCTGGGATGGTCTGGACTTCACACCCGCCCAGTTTGCCACCGTCACCAGCCTGGACAAAGCCGACTGGAAGCAAGAGATTGCGCTGCACACAGAATTGTTTGGCCAGCTCGCATACCACCTGCCCCACGAGCTCAGCGCCACCAAGGCGCAGCTAGAGCAGCGGCTCGCAGCCTGATGCAGGGGCAAGGGGCTTTTGGACCCAAGCGGGGGCCAAACAGCCCCTAGGGATAAACCCGCGATGGCGCCTGATCAGGATTGGCTGATGAGAGGCCGCGGCAAGACCTGCGGTTGGTACGCTTTCCCAATGAAGAATGCACCAATTCGCACCAATGATTGGCACCGTAAAGGTGCAAATAGCCCCATCCAACTGGCACTATAAAGGCATGAATCTGGCACTACTCGCACTGCGCATCAGCATACAAACTCACAAGCTGACGCGCTTAGGTTGTGTCAAGAGGTTTAGCATGACCCTGCGCCTTACGCACATTTCTTCCATGAAAGGTATTTCCATGAAAAAGACGTTTCTCCCCATACTGGCCAAGACGCTGCTCGGCGTGGTGCTGGCCACCGGCTTGGTCAGCGCATTCGCGCAAGCCAAAAAAGAGGTGACCTTTGCACACCAGGACATGCAACTTCCGCTTCGCGTTCTCATGGACGCTGAGTTGGAAAAGGCAACTGGCTACAAAATCAACTGGCGCATGTTCGGCGGCGGTGGTGAAGTCATCAAGGCCATGAGCTCCGGTGATGTGCAAATCGGCGAAGTGGGCTCGAGCCCCTTGGCCACGGCCACCAGCCAAGGCCAAGACCTGCGCTTGGTCTACATCTTGGATGACATTGCCGCTTCGGACCAGTTGGTGGCGCGCAATGGTTCCGGCGTGAACGGCTGGAAAGACCTGGTAGGCAAGAAAGTAGGAACGCCTTTCGCGTCTACCGCCCACTATTCCCTGATGGTCGGCTTGCGCCTTGAAGGCGTTGATGCGAAAAGCGTGAACGTGATGAACCTGCCCCCACCCGCTATTGCTGCGGCATGGGAGCGTGGTGATATTGACGCATCCTTCATCTGGGACCCGGTTCTGTCCAAAATCAAGCGTAACGGCAAAGCCATCGCCACTTCCGGCGACATCGGCAAAAAAGGCTACCCCACCTTTGACGGCTTGGTCGTCGATGCGAAGTGGGCAGCGCAAAACCGTGACTTCGTGGTTGCTGCGATCAAAGCCATCAGCAAAGCAGACGCCGATTACCGCGCCAATGCTTCTAAATGGTCCGTAGGATCGCCTCAAGTCAAAGCCATTGCCAAGTGGACCAAGGCTGACGAAAAAGACGTGCCTGATGCCATGGCCGCGTTTGTTTTCCCCGACACTACAGCGCAACTCTCTAACGCCTGGTTGGGCGGCGGTGCTGCCGGCGGCGCGGCTAAAACCTTGGAAAACAGTGCCAAGCTGTGGAAAGAAATCGGCCGCATCACCGAAGTCAAGCCGGACTACAGCGTTTTTGTGGACAGCAGCTACCTGCGCGACGCACTGAAGTAATCTGCGCCAGCCATGGCAGGGGCACAATCCCCGTCATTGGCTGCGAGCTGGCAGAGGGGCAACTTGCAAAAAGTTTGCCCCTTTTTTCTTGAATTTCTGTTTTCTGCGGACTGTTATGCCCACATTGCAAATCAAAGATCTGACGGTGAACTACGCCGTCAAAGGCGGCACTCTGCAGGCACTCGCGCCGGTCAACCTGGAAATGCAAGGCGGCGACTTTGTTGTGGCCCTGGGCGCCTCGGGCTGCGGCAAGACCACGCTGCTCAATTGCATTGCCGGCTTTCTGCCGCCGTCCAGCGGCGAAGTGCTACTTAACGGTGAACACGTTGAAGGCCCAGGCGCCGACCGCGGCGTGGTGTTCCAGAAGCACGCACTCATGCCCTGGCTCAGCGTCATCGACAACGTCTGCCTGGGCCTGCGCATGCGCGGCATGGGTGCTGTCGAACGCCGCCGCATTGGTGAAGACAAGCTGGCCTTAGTCGGCCTCGAGAGATATGCCGACCGGGCGGTCTACGAATTGTCGGGCGGCATGCAGCAGCGTGTGGGCATTGCTCGCGCCCTGGCCAGCGACCCCGAGGTACTGCTGATGGACGAACCCATGGGCGCTCTGGACGCTTTCACCCGCGAGACGGTGCAAGAAATCCTGCTGCACGCCTGGGTCAAGTCCAACAAGATGGTGTTCTTTATTACCCACTCGGTGGAAGAAGCGCTGTTCTTGGCCACTCGCCTGATCGTCATGAGCCCGAGCCCAGGGCGCATCACCCATACCTACGACGATGTACCGTTCTCACGCCAGTTTCTGAACCATGGCGACGCGCGCAAAGTCAAGTCCGAGCCAGAGTTCATCCGCATGCGCGAAGAGGTACTGTCCATCATCCACCAACGCGAGGCCGCCCATGTCTAAGCCATCTACTGAAGCGCTCAAAACCAGCGCCTTCAAAATTCCGGGCGAGGGCTCCAGCGCTGTTATCACCACCATCACCATCGTGATCATGGCGGCGCTGTGGTTTCTGGTGACCAATATGGGCTGGATCAAGCCGATCTTTCTGCCCTCGCCACAGGCCACTTACCAGCAGTTTTATGAATACCTGACCGGCCTTGCAAACGACAAACCGCTGTGGCAGCACTTTATGGCCAGCATGCTGCGGGTGTTTGCTGCCTTCTTGCTGGGTTGTCTGACCGCTATTCCGGTGGGCATTGCCATGGGCATGTCGCGCTTTTGGCGCGGCATTTTTGATCCGCCCATTGAGCTGCTTCGCCCGCTGCCGCCGCTGGCCTATTTGCCGCTGATCATCATCTGGTTTGGGATTGACGAGTTTCCCAAGGTGCTGCTGATTTACCTGAGCTGCTTTGCGCCGCTAGCCATGGCCGCACGCTCAGGGATGCGCAGCGCCTCGCAAGAGCAAATGAACGCCGCCTACTCCATGGGCGCGAGCTACAGCCAGGTGATCCGGCACGTGGTGCTGCCTGCGGCCATGCCCGAGATATTGGTGGGCATGCGCATCTCGATTGGCTTTGGCTGGAGCACGCTGGTGGCCGCAGAAATGGTGGCCGCCAATGTGGGCCTGGGCCAGATGGTGCTCAATGCGTCTAATTTTTTGCGGACCGACATTGTGGTGATGGGCATCATCGTCATCGGCTCGGTGGCGTTTGCGTTTGACCTGCTGATGCGCTGGGTCGAGAAGAAAGTTGTACCTTGGAGGGGACGGATGTGACTGCTGCACCTGGATTTTTTAAGCCCATTACCGGCTCGGTGATGCCGCGCTTTGCCGGCATTCCCACACTCATGCGCCTGCCCTATGTGCAAGCGCACGACCCAGAGTTTGCCGACGTGGAAATCGGCCTGGTCGGCATACCGTGGGACGGGGGCACCACCAACCGCCCGGGCGCCCGACACGGCCCGCGCCAGGTGCGCGACATCTCCACCATGATTCGCAACGTCAACCGCGCCAGCGGCATCGCACCCTTTGCGCTGTGCAACTGCGCCGATCTGGGTGACACCCCGGTCAACCCGGTGGACTTGATGGACTCGCTCTCGCGCATCGAAACCTTTTTCACCGGCGTCTGCGGCGCAGGCATCGCGCCCTTGTCGGTGGGTGGTGACCACTTGGTGTCGCTACCGGTCATGCGCGCCATCGCCAAGCAAACCGGCCCACTGGGCATGGTGCACTTTGACGCCCACACCGACACCTGGGACGGCTACTTTGGCGGCTTCAAATACACGCACGGCACGCCGTTTCGCCGCGCAGTAGAAGAAGGCCTGCTCGACCCCAAACGCACGGTGCAAATCGGCATTCGTGGCGCGCTCTACAGCGACGCCGAAGACACCTGGGGCCAGGAGCAAGGTATCCGCGTGATCGACATCGACGAGTTCAATGCTATGGGCGTGGAAGCGACGATTGCCGAGGCGCGCCGCGTAGTGGGCGATGGCGCTACCTATGTCAGCTTTGACGTGGACGCGCTCGACCCCGTCTACGCCCCCGGCACCGGCACGCCCGAGATCGGCGGCATGACTACGCTGCAAGCGCAGCACCTGGTGCGCGGCCTGCAAGGCCTGAACCTGGTAGGCGGCGACGTGGTCGAAGTCTCGCCGCCGTTTGACCCAAGCGGTAACACGGCCTTGGTCGGCGCGACCATGATGTTCGAGATTTTGTGCGTGCTGGCGCAGAGTGTGCGCACGCGCAAGGGCTGAAGCTTAGAACACGTCGAAAGACCCGCCATGAACCGCAAGCACATCAGCTCCGGCTCACGCTTTGAGACCGAAATCGGCTATTCCCGCGCCGTGGTGGCGGGAGACTGGGTGTTTGTGTCGGGCACCACCGGATTTGACTACGCCACCATGGCCATTGCGGACGACGTGCGTGAACAGGCCGCGCAGTGCTTCAAAAACATCGCCGCCGCCCTGGCACAAGCGGGAGCCTGCCTGGACGACGTGGTGCGCGTGAACTACATCCTGCCCCACACCGCCGACTTTGAACCCTGCTGGCCGGTGCTGCGCCAGTACCTGGGCCAGGCGCGCCCAGCGGCGACCATGGTGAATGCGGGGCTGTTGGACCCAAGAATGAAGATTGAAATTGAGGTAACGGCGCTGCGGCGGCAAGTTGCCGCTTAGCCTGCTGACGGTGCCATTGCGGGTTTGACCCCCATCGGCTGCACCACCGCCCCCGGCGCCATGCTTGACCTGCTCGGGCGTGTTTATTTAGCCTCGGCAATCGCTTTCTTCAAGTCCCGGTACTCCTCGCACGAAAAAGGGCAAATTTTGTCCAGGCTGGCGAGGTGTTCTTTGGCTTTGTCTAGCTGGCCCATCTGAACGTAGGCGATGCCGATGTATTCATTCGCGCCTTTGTGCTTGGGGTCCAGCGTGAGTGCCTTTTTATAGGCCACGAGGGACTCGTCGTACTTCTTAAGGTTGCGCAGGCTGTAGCCCAGCAGGTTGAAACCGTCGGCGCTACGCGGGTTGGTGGCGGTATAGGGCTCAAGCACGGCAAGGGCCACAGCCCAGTCTTTGCGGGCAATGGCGGATTGGGCTTTTTCAAGCTCGGTGTCGCGCGGGGCGGGCGGGCTGGTGTCGGCGGCAAAGGCAAAGCTGCTGGCAAGCAGGCAGGCGGCGAGCATGAAGCGCATCATAGGCATGGTGGTTTTTCCTGGGGTTGAAGCTGGGCAGGGCCAAAGAACTGTATCGGGTTTGATGATCAATCGCCCTTGGCGGTGCGATAAGCCCGCGCCGGATCCAGGAATATGCAGCGCGCACGGGCGCATGCTTGGCGCTAGTTGCGTATGGGCACCGCTTTGCTGTACGCGAAATACAGCTCGTCACGCACCCAGCCCAGGGCTTCGTAGGCGGCTTGGGCGGGTGTGTTGGTTTTGGCGGTGGTCAGGTCCAGGCGGCACATGCCGTGCTCGCGGGCGGTTTGCTCGGCGGCCAGCAAGAGCTGGTTACCCACGCCCGCGCCCCGGGCCTCTGGCGCCACATACAAGTCGTACAGCGCGTAAATGGGCTTGGCCTCCAGCGAGCAAAACGTGGGGTAAAGCTGGCAAAAACCCAGGGCGGCGCCTGTAGCGTCACAGGCCAGCAAGACCACCGACTCGCCGTTTTGCATGCGCTGCGCCATAAAGGCGCTGGCCAGGGTCAGATCAGGCGGGTATTGGTAAAACTGCCGGTAGGCGTCAAACAACTGCGCCACCGGCGCCAGGTCGGCCAGCGTGGCTGTACGAATGTGGGCGCTCGTCATGCCAGGCGCAAGCTCACCCGGCGCGGGGCGCCGCGCGCGCGGGCCAGTTCGTCCACCGCCAGGCCCAGGGCTTTAATGCCGGGGGCGATTTGCTCAGCGGCAATCGAAGACAGGCGCAGCCGGAAGTAGGAACACGGATAGGGCGGGTGCATGAAGAACACCTCCCCGGCCTCGATCAGCACGCCGTGGTTGCGGGCGATCAGAGCCAGCTCGGACGAATCCATCCAGGCCGGCGCACGCACCCAAACCGAGGCGCCGCCCGAGGGCAGGGTGAAATCAAACTCCGGCAAATGGGTACGCAAGGCGCGCGCCACCAGGGCCATGCGCTCTTGCATGGCCTGGTTGACCCGGCGGGCGTGGGCGTCGTGGTGACCCAGGGACAGAAACAGCGCAAAAGTGTGCTGCAAAAACGCGCTGGGGTGGCGGACCATGGCGTGGCGAAGGCCGCGCAGTTCGGCAACCAAGGCACGCGGCGCCACGATATAGCCCAAGCGCAAAGAGGGCGACAGGCTTTTGGACACCGAGCCCACATAAATCACGCGCCCCACCTTGTCCAGGCTTTTGAGCGCGGGCATGGGGTCACCCTCGTACAGATTTTCGGCCTCGTAGTCGTCTTCAATCACCACAAAGTTCTGGCTTTCCGCTAGCTGCAATAGCCGTCGGCGGCGCTCCAGGCCTAGCGTGCCGGTGGTGGGGCTTTGGTGCGAAGGAGTAACAAACACGTAGTCCAACGCGGGCAAGCGGTCCACTACCAGGCCCTGCGCGTCCACCGGCAGCGGCACGCACTGCGGCTGGCGCAAGGCAAAGCTGTTGCGGGCGTGTGGGTGGCCGGGCTCTTCAAGGCCCACGCGTTGGCCAGCGTCAAAAAGGCCTTCGGCCAACAGGTAGTAGGCGTGTTGGGCGCCCACCGTGATCAATATCTCTTCGGGCAGGGCAAACACGCCGCGCTTGGGCAGCAGGCGCAGGCGGATTTGCTCGATGAGCTCGGGCACGTCGCCCAGCTCAAAGTCAGGCGTCCAGTGCGGTAAGTGGGCACGCGCCAGGCTGTGTATGCAGCACTCACGAAAGGCCTCGGACGGAAACAGCTGCGGGTCGTAGGTGCCGTAAACAAAGGGGTAGGCGTAACGCCGCCATTGGTCGGGTTTGGCCAGGGTGCGCTGGTCCGACAGCGAGCGCAGCACGCGCGCCGACCAATCGGGCTGCGCGTGCACACCCGCGCCACTGGCAGGCGTTGGCGCCAGCGTCGCATCGCAGCGGCCGCTGGGGCGGGCGGGCACGGCGTGCGCCTGGTTGGTAACAAACACGCCGCTGCGTGGGCGTGACTCGATAAAGCCGTCGTCCATCAGGTGCTGGTAGGCGGCGGTGACGGTGTTGCGGCTCAGGCCCAGCACCCGGGCCAGTTCGCGCGACGAGGGCAGCAGAGCGCCCACCGGCAGGCGGCCGTCCAGAATGGCTTGCACCACCGACAAGCGCATGCGCTGCTGCAAGGGCAGCGCCGGTTTGTCGGGTAAAGCGAACAGGCTTTCCCATTGGGCGTCTTTGGTGCGGTGGAGCTGGGCCATGGTCGGGCAATCTGGTTCCAAGTCAGTATACGCAGGGCCAGACAGAGCCAGTGCGGCCCAACCAGGCTTGGGGCTGGCTTGGCCGAATCTGCCCATCTGGCTCTAGCCTGATGGTGCCAAGCAGCCTATCCTGCGTCGCTTGTCTGCAACCAACTTGGAGCCCTCCTTGACCACCGCCACCGTTACCGAATCCACCCTGGCCGCCTTTAGCGACGCCTGGAACCGCCACGATGTGGACGCCCTGATGTCTTTCATGAGCGACGACTGCGTGTTTATGACCGCTGGCGGACCGGACGCCTGTGGCGCCCGCCACGTGGGCCATGAGGCGGTTGCCAGGGCATTTGCTGGCGCCTGGGCCGCCTTGCCGGACGCGCAGTGGCGCAAGGGCGTGCATTTTGTGCAAGGCGACTTTGGCGTCTCGCAATGGACGTTTACCGGCACCGCCGCCGACGGCACGCGCGTGGAAACCGATGGCGTGGACATCTTCACCTTTAAGGACGGCAAGATTGCGGTGAAAAACGCGTTCCGCAAGGCCCGCCCCAACCTGCCCGCCCTCAGCTAGTTGGGCGCACCGCCATGACTACCGCCTTGCACACCCAGGGTGGCGACACCCGCTACGACCCGCAATACGACCCGCTGGTGGCCGCCAACCCCGGCGCCGGCCGCGAATACGCACCCACTTACTGGGTGGCCAGCGCAGGCACGCCGCCCGAGGACGACGGTCCGGTGACGCAGGACTTTGACGTGGACGTGGCGGTCATCGGCTCGGGCTCGACCGGCATGTCTACCGCGCTGTACCTGGCGCAAGACCATGGCATCCGCGCCGCGGTGCTGGAAGCCAACCAGACCGCCTGGGGGTGTTCGAGCCGCAGCGGCGGCCAGGGCCAAAACGCCAGCGGCCGGCTAACACGCTCGCAGTGGATCGCGCGCTGGGGCCTGGACACGGCCAAAGCACTAGACACCGAAATCCGCACCGGCTTTGAGAACTTCAAGGCACTCACACGCGAGATTGATTGCGACGCCTTTGACGGTGGCCATTTGTACGTGGCACACCGCAAAGAAAAAGTGGCCTACCTGGAAGAACAAACCCGGGTACGGCGCGACATTTTTGGCTACCAGGCCAAGATGCTGACGGCGCCCGAGCTGCGCGAGCAGTATTGCGACGAGCGCGACGCCCATGCGGCCATGTGGGAGCCCGATGGCGTGGGCGTGCACCCGCTCAAGTTCACCTTTGGCCTGATGCGCAAAGCGCGGGCGCTGGGCGTAAAGGTGCATACGGCCAGCCCGGTCCAAAGCTGGCAAACCGTGGGCGGCGTGCACCACCTGCAAACCCCCGGCGGCGTGGTGCGTGCCAAGCGTGTGGCAGTGTGCA
>Ga0164294_10001336_pt1 | contig 22926 bp, 24 predicted proteins | sample GEODES005metaG_FD_111479 | JGI IMG/M metagenome (GOLD analysis project Ga0164294, IMG submission 111479) | Oligotrophic lake water microbial communities from Sparkling Lake, Wisconsin, USA - GEODES005 metaG | ecosystem: Environmental > Aquatic > Freshwater > Lake | place: USA: Sparkling Lake...
CCGGGCCGCAATAATTACATGATAGATTACAGGTGGTATTCCATCTTACATCTACTATAACAGGGTAGTGATACTGTGACCCAGTAGTGGTATAATCAATATCTTGATTTTGATCATTATGCCAGTTGCGTTCAGAATGAAATCCAGATTTGTGTGCTTGCACACAGTCAGAACAGTATGAATGCGGTATTCCCTTTGAAAGAGACTGTCGTACTTCTTGCATGAAGTCTCCGTTAAGGATTTCAGTAATACTGTTGGTGTTTAAATTGCCATCGATGGGTAGCTTACCTGAACAACAAGTTTTAACTTCACCTTGGGGATTTATGTGTAAACCACGCCAAGGAGCGGCACAGTAGAAAGTATCAGACATTCCGTATTTAAAGGCGGATTAGTTGCACCAGGATGTTTTGGCTTCGCCGTAGTATTCGCGGGCAAAGCCGTTGGCAATCAGCTGTTGGCGCAGGCTAACACCGTTTAGTATGACATCGCCCAGCACACGGCCGCCATATTTGTCCCAGTCCATAATCACAACCTGTCGTGTTTGACTGTTGGCAATCAGTTGCTTGGTAAATGCCGAGGCAGCTTCGCCACGCTGTGCTTCACTTGGACATTGGGCGCGGAATCCTTTTTCAGGAGTGTCTACACCAAATACACGAATGCTGAGCTCGGGTTTGAGTGGTGCAGGCAACCAAGTGGCTTGAATGCCTACAGTGTCACCGTCAATTACTCTAGTGATCACAGCGTCATAGGTCACGCCTGGTCGTTGTTTGGGTTGTGATAGTGCCAAGCAAGGCACGATGAGTAAGAGTGCGAGTAGTTTTTTCATATTGAAATTTTAAGTTGTGATCACAATAATCTCACCTGTGGTGGGATTGTAGTACATGGGTGAGAATCCTGCAGGCACTGAGCCTGATGTAGGTGCGGCAAAAGTTACACTGGTCACTGCTCGCACAGGCTTCACTGTGAATGTGTTGGCTGTGGTTTGATTCAAGTTGGCGTTTGTAGCGTTTATAATGATTGAATTGTTGGCTTGTGAGGTGCGACCAGCAAGGTAGCCAACAGCTACTGAATAGTTACCTTGTCCTGTTTCGGCTGCACCTGTTCCAATGGCCACTGCTTGAGTACCTTGTGAAGTTAAGCCGGCATTTTGACCAATAGCCACTGATTGAGTACCTTGTGACGAGGATCCGGCCTGCGTACCAATGGCTATTGTGTTGTTTCCTTGTCCCCCGGCACCATAGCCTACGGCCACTGCATTGATACCTTGATTGGTTAATCCAGCAATTGCACCAATAGCCACTGCATTTTCACCTTGAAGGGTTTCACCAGCCCGACTGCCAACGGCTACTGAATTTATACCTTGAGTGTTATATCCGGCACTATTTCCAACTGCTACCGCGCCAACACCTTGTGAGGTTACAGCAGAACGCACACCAACAGCCACTGCATTATTGCCTTGTGACGCGGCTCCAGCCTGCGTACCAATGGCCACTGTATCTATGCCTTGTGCGTTGCCGGCCGCGTAGCCAATGGCCACTGAGAAGTTACCTTGAACAATGCCAGAGTTGGTTCCCAGGGCTATCTTACTAGGACCACTGGCATTGTTTTTATCGCCCAATGTAGCCCAGGTTGTTGTAACAGCTGATGCTACCAGGGTTAATTGACCGACGTTGTTACCTACATATAACAACGGCGGATCTGTTTCAAGATTTACTACAAGTTCGCCCGGTCTAGCATTGCCGTCATAGTTGACCAGTGTTACTTGAGCGTTGTCTTTCATTGCGGCACGTGAAATGCCGGTTATGTTGTTGTATGGTGGTGGTGGATTTGCCATTTTATTTTATTGGATATTTAAAAAATGCCATTGGTATCAATGCCAGCATTGCGTTTAATTGATGCTAGTTCATCTGCACCGTCTGCACATTGCTCGTCATGAGCATGGTCTACTCCCAGTAGACCCTTGACCAATTCCATTTTGCGTTGTAGTGGAGATACCATGGGTTCATTATTGGCACCTGCGTCCGCATTGTCAACGTTGTCAACTTCTACACCAGCACTGGCAGGGCTCATCTCAGCACGATTTTGTAGTCGCTCGTCGGCAACGCCTGGGTTTTCTTGTTGATCAATTGCGTCGGCAGCACGTCTTAATAGGTCGCTAATTTTCATCTTGGGTATCCTTTGAATGCTTTTATCGGGCTGACTGTGTCAACAAAAGTTGGTTCGGTACTGGCGGGAGTTGACACCAGTCGTTTACCACCGGGTGTGTTGGTCATTTGCAATGCGGCATCAATAATTTGATCTACACTAGGCGCCATGCCTGCAACAATACCGTGCTCGCCAAAAGCTGTTTCGTCGTGCCATTCGGGCAAGTTGGGGTTTACTTCATCTTTAACAGCGTCGCTTCTTGCTCGTGCAATGGCCACACCAAATCTATAATTTCTATATGGATCAGCGGCGCTGAGTCCCGGGATTACATAAGTGTAACGCATGGGGTCAGCTTGCTCAGGGGGCAACTTGGCTGCCTGTTCTGTAATAAACTCACGGGCTCTCATCTTGGGTAGCCTTTGAATGATTTTACCGGACTGACGATGTTTACGGCTGGGTGTTCTTCACTTTTTAGATCGCCCTTGTTTAAATCTTTGTATTCAGCGCCAGCGGCCTTGTAACCTTTGATCAACATCTGTTGTTCTTCTTCGGTGTAAGGGTGGGCACTACGATCTTTACCAATCCAAGATTCACCATCAAGATCAGGAACAAATGTTCCATCAGTAGATGCCACTGCCATCATCACACGATTTAATGTGTATGTGCTGTCAGTGCGTGATGGATCAAAAAATAAATTCAAGCCAATAGTGGGATTCTGTTGGCGTCGAGTAATTTTACCTCTTGACTCATGGATAAATTCTGTTGCTCGCATGGATTAGACTTGTCTTACTGCGTACTTGCCTGATGTAGTTGTGCCTACTTCTTCAATTGTGCATGTGCCCACAACTGTGAGTTGATTGCCTACTCCTACAAATACGTCCCTAGAACTGTTGGCTGGGATTGATGGTGGGGCAGAATATAAATTACCTGTAGAACTAGGATACAAAATATTAACTTGAAAAGTCACAGGACTTGTGCCCGCATTAATTCTGGCTTTGTCTGTGTAAATTACTTGATTGGTAGCACTAGTGTATACGTTTGCTTGGCTCATTGATTATGTTCCTTTATTAATGTTGGCTAATTCTAATACACGATATAAATCTTTAGAAGACTCAGACAACTCTTTGTCATGCCCGTACTCATCAGCAAGCCGCTTAACTACAATTTCTAAAATTTCTTCAAAATCATCATCGGGGTGCAACCCATTATCTGTTGCCGCAGTGTCGTACATGTTGTCAAGAATCTGAGCCACGTACTTTTCTTCTGAGGTACCCGGACGAGTCATAACATCATATGCATCTAGTGTTCCATTGATGATGTCTTGTATCACTTGATCAGCTTCGCTCATGCCTTCATCAATGACGCCTGACGTTGGGCCTGTGGGCTCAAGTGCTAGTGTTTTTGCAACTAACTGGCCGGCACCCTCGTCTTCGTTGGTGTAGCCCATGGCTCGATTATTTCCCACAGCCCCATACCGACGTATGGTCTCCAGCAACTGGCGTGTTTTTTTATCGCCAGCTATTGGAGCACAAGGTTGAACCTTGGTCTCTGCTATATAATCGCGTAGACTTTTCATTATGCAATTCGCTTGTATAAATCAACAACATCGTTGCTCTCGGCCATTGCACCTTGGCGAGCAGGCTGGCTGTTGATTGGGGCACCAACTGTTTGGCCAGTATCTTTACGACCATTTAATCCACCACTAAGACCATTCACCATGTAGTCGGTGTCTGCGTATTCAGTGTTGTCAGCGGAGTTGGCTAGATCTTCTTCAACATGATCGCATCCGCAATCACTTGATCCACAACCGGGGCATACTGCGCCGTAACCTTGACTTTGGCCACCAACACCAGCCAGGTTTAACAACTGGCTTAGTTTAACTGCATCTTCATCTGTGGCTGTGACAGTAAGACTTTTCTTGCCGTCTTGGTCAGCACTCATGTTAACACTCATGCCTTCGTTGAGAACCGTTTTGAGTTTAGAGTTAAAGCTTTCAGCTATAGTACTTTCGTACACCCCTTTACCAAAAGTCATGCCGCCTGAGCCTTTGCTTGCTTTGCCGCCCGCGGCAGGTGCTACACTTCCAGACACTGTGTTTTCTTCAACTTCATCTTTTTTCTTTTCTTTACGATCTTTTTTGTCATCGTATTCAATATCTTTTGTGACTTTCTTGCCAGCTTTTTCGGCTCGGTTGTCATCATGACCTTTGTGGTCTTCATCGTGCTCGATGTCTTTGGCAACTTTCTTGCCAGCTTTTTCGGCATGCTGATCTTCTTTGTCTGTGGACTCTTCTTCTACTTTGCCAGACTTCTTAGCTTTCCAGGTAGTAGCATACGCAATAGCTTTGTCTTTGCCGCTTAGATTACCGTCCTTACTCAAGGATTTTTTAATACCTTTAACCATGCGTTCGGCCTTTTCGCCGGGAGGAGCTTTTTCTTCAACTGGTTGTGCGCCTTGGCTCAACTTGTACTTGAGTAACTTGATTAAATCGTTCCATACTTCACGACCCTGTGGATCAGAGATGAATGACTTAAGACCAGTTGCCAATTGCCAGGCTTTTTGTAATTCACTACCAGAGAATGATGCGGCTTCTTCAAGGTCACCTTCGCGAGTCATCAGCTTTGACTTGCCACTTGGGCCTTTGGCACCAATTCTCTTGCCAGGGCCTTGGCCATCTGGGCGTCCAGCTTTACGTTTAGGTTTATCGCCCGACGCTGATTTACTATCATCTGTGCCTACGCTGTGGCCAGTGTTGGGATCAACTCTGCGTGTTACTTTGCGGCCAGTTGCTGTGTGTTCAATGTCATGCAATGCACCACGTTCAGTACTACCAACCTTGGGCTTGTCAGCACGTGGCTTTTTGTAGTTTGTGAATGGGCTGAGATCTTCTTTTTCTTCCATTTCGGCACTACGGCCCATGCCACCACCTAGTGCTTTCTTCATGGCTTCTGCAGCCACGTCGCCTAGCATTTCGTCAACTTCTTTCTTGGCGCCGGCAATCTTGTCGGCAAAAGTAATTTTGTTTGCGGGGGGTGCTAGTTTAGCAAATGACTTTTGTTTTGGAGTCATTGTAAATGCACCTTCAACCATGTAGTCGGCTGTGCTAATGGCATCATCTTGACTTTGCGTGAAGTAACGGCTTTCCACAACTTCTTGTCCTTTGCTGAACACACGCACATGGAATTCGTCATAGGCTGTGTCACAATACACCTTGACTGTTTGGTCAGCACCTTCTTTGACAGCAATCAATTTGATTGATTCAGTTGTTTGTGCAGGCTTTTTACCTCGCAAATCGTTCTTGCCTTTGCCGTCTGCCGCAAACGCTGGAACACTTTTACCATTTACTTTTTTCATTGGCATTGAGGCTTCGTCTAATGTTTTTTTACAATCAGCTACCATTTGTTTTAATTCAGTCTGATCACAATCAGGATGCATTTTACAAATTTCTGCTACAGTCTTTCCATCTTGACACATTTTTTTAACATGTGACATTGGTGGACATGGCTTTTTGTCATTGGCCGATTCTCTAACTGGATATTCTTTTCCGCCTACTTTGATCTTTTCGCCAGGTTGGATACCATCGGCTTTGGCATCAACTACTGCTTTGCTAAATCTATTGCCTTCTTCCATGTCGGCTTCATCCATGGGATTAATTTTACTGAGTTTATCTTGCAAGGCTCTCATACCTTCGGCACTGGTAGGACTTTGTGTGCGTTCTTTTTCTAAATCTGCAGTAGTCAGTTTGTTGCCAGGACGATTCACAGCAGGGATTTGACTCTTGTCAGGACCGCCTTGATATGCGCCTTCTTCCACTGTCTCGTCATACTTGTCGTATTTTTTACGAATTGGATCTAAAGACTTGCCTTCGCGACCGGCTTTGGCCAAGGCTTCCATACCTTGTTTGCCGTATTTTTCGTAGCCTTTGGCAGCACGGCTCATGTCGCGCTCATTGAGTTGAGTATGTGTGAGTTCGGGGGTAGCACGGATCTCGTCCAGCTTTTTGTTTAAGTCGTAAAAAAATGTCATGTTGTTTCCTTATTTTCTAAAGCCGGTTGCTGGCTTGGGGGGTCGTTTGACTGTTGTCATGGGGCTTTTAACGCCCATAGGCAAATCATTTGTTGTCTCAGCAGGAGGAGTCTTGCCGCCAGCCACTGTCCATTTTGCATCTTCTGCAGAATTCTTGACCACTTGTTTGTCTTTGCCAACAGCGGCATAGTCTTTCTTGAGGTCTTTTTGTTCTTTGTTATCGGCAGGGTATGGACTGTTGAGTAGGTCTTTGTTTTGATCTTCGATGCCCAATAACTCCTTGTCCATGCCTTCGGCCCAGTCTCGTTGAACAATGCAAATGCGATTTTCATCAAAGCCCAACAGTCTAGCAACTTGTTGAATCTGCGGAGGAGTTACAGGGTAACGAAATGTCACATCCATCATGTTTACAGACTCGTTAGGAAAATCTGGAAAGTCCAGATGTCGACTCATGATTGGAGTCGATTTGATCTCGCCTATTGATGCGGGATCAAACTTTTTGAGTTGATCTTTGAGTTGTTTAACAAACTCAGCGGGCACGTCACCTACAATTTTGATTCGATAATCAAAGGTTTGGGTGCTTTCAGTCAAATATTGTGCAAATGTTTTCATTTGTGGAATCCTATATGTTATTTATCGGTGTTGGGCTTTTCTGCATCGCGTGATACTAGGGCTCGTAGCAGTTCGTTACGATCTAACACACGACCTTGACCGGTAGGCACATCAGCATCTTCCCCGGCCGCTGATTGATCCAATTTGGCTTTTTTAAGTTGCAAATCAATCATCTTGAGTTTTTTGTTAAGTTTGGCGGTTTTAGCAGTGATTGCATGTCCCAACATTGCACCAGCAACTGCAAATATTTCACTGGCATATCGGCTATCAACTTGCATGCCAAGATCCATGAGGTTGTCAAAGCTTTCAGTGGCTTTGGTTGCCAGTGCATCCATCTCTTGGTCTGATGCTTCTAGGTCACGCACTGCTGGCAGAGCCTGCTCAATCTTGTCTAATGTAACAAGACTCTCAGGTAATGTAGGTAGTGTGGATTGAAGGTCGCTGTCGGGTCTAGTAACATCAGTATCTAATATGTCTGACGTGGCCTCAGAACCGGGCAGATTAAATAATTCTTCAAGATTTCGGTTGGATGCAAGATTCATGCGGTATTTACCGCTTTTTACTACCATTACGAAACAAAGCATCTTCGTTTAACACACGAAATACAATTCCTGCTTTGCTACACCAGGCCTGAGCAGCGGCCCATTTGGCATGATTTATGGCTACTACCATACGGTCACGCTCGCTCATTTTGCCTTCGATCACACTTTGCTTACGTGGCTTAATCTCAACAATCTCAGTGCATACTTTGTTGTTCTTGGTTCTATATCGCATGAACACGTCGGGTATATAATTTGTTATTTTGCCGGTAAAAGGATGTATGTACTTGATAGAGATTGCTTCACTGGCCCACTCTAACACAGCTTCGTTTTGATCACAAAATTGGAAAAAACTCCATTCCCAACCTGACCGATAACGCGGATTTCCTTTGCCCACATATTTCTTGGCGTTTAAAGGAACAAAAACACCTTGAGCAAAATTTGTCATGGCAAAACGTTACGTGCAGTATAGTAATTGGGAGTTAACACTGAATTCACGCCTAGTAGTGTGCTAGGACTGCGGAGCCCGTTCAAGTAATAGGCCAGGGTAGCTGACACATGGATGGAATCTTGACCTTGCATTTCTTGCAACAATGTCAAGACTGGAGTACCAGTTTCTTGTGCCACACGAAACAGTGCTGTGGTAAAGTTTTTTGCGGCGTCTTTTGTTTTAAAAACACTTTCAAAATAGCTGTTGACCACATCGTATTCAGCCACAGGTACATTGAGTTCAAAAGAATAAAACTGATCAAATACTCGTACGGTGGGATCAATTTTGTCGTTGGCTGTGTTTACTGATCCCATAAATTAACCTTTTGGTGGTGTTGGAAATATTGGGCGTCTGAGTGCGTTAGATAATTGGGTTGTGTCAATTCCACCCGGGGTGCCTTGGATGGTACTTCTAAGCACACCTTGTACTGCATCTGTAGCTGTTTGATTAACAACTGATTTTAAATTGGCGCCCTTAAAGGTGTTGTAGACTGTTCCAGCTTTCTGTACCGCACCAATTACACTGCCCACACTGGGGTTTTGTAGATCAGATATGATACCTAGGCCCGCATCCAATAGTCCACCTTGACCTATTATACTACGAGTACCACCTGGACGGGTCAACGGGCTTTGTCGTTGATCGTAATTCCCTGGCGCGGCAAATCCAGCAACGTTTGTATCTGGTCGAACACCGCCTAGGCCGCCTGAGTAATATTTCACAGTCTCATAATTGATGGTCATGTTGTTTTCCATCACGCCACCGCCTTGACTGTAATCGTACGTGTCGTGACTCCACTCACTAATCATGGGATTAATTAACACATAACTATTCCACTTGTGTTGATTCAATCCATATATGGTAATATCAGCAAAGAAAGGTGGTTTATTTTGTGTACCATCGTTATATGATTCACCAATGTAGCCCCAATCGTTAACTTGTCGATCGGCTGAATAAATGTCTCGCCCATTATAATCAAAACCATTACTTAGTGTGGCACTAGTTCCGAGTGTACCAGCTGTGGGTGCAATGTTTTGATATTTTTGAGTAGGGTCTTTGTAATAATAACTGTAGTAGTTGTACCACAATGTTCGTATAAGGTCGCCTTGGTCGTCATGAAATCTCATGTTGACGGGCTGGTATTGAATTTTCTTTTGAACAATACGTTTACGATTATACTGATTAAGTACTTCGGTGTCAATACTGAATTTAGGGAGATCTATAGTCTTGATCAACATCCCAATCGTTGATGTATCAGGGGTTGAGAATATATTTCTTAGTGCAGGAATTTGTACAGTGTTTAAATTAAAGTAAACATGAAAAAGATATTTGAAGCGAGGGCTGTTTGAATAGCCGTCGCTTCTAAATGTTTTACTAGCGTGGGTATAGTCTTTGACGTAGTCATTGCCAAAGAAGGCTTTGAGGAAGTCTTGACCAAACGCCATGCGTTATTAAGTTCCTGCAGTACCGGTACCAGTGACCACAGAACCAGCCAACCGTGCCACTTGTGCGCCGACACCAGAACCCAATGGGGTCTGAACAGCGTTATCAAAGCGGATCTGCATGGTGATAGTCACAGCCTCACTTGAACCGTAGTTTAAGTCATTGTAGTTGACCTGGTTCAAGTAGCAGCCATAAATTTCCCAAGTTTCTAATACTGTGGGAGTTGATGTACCATTGCCACCGTCAAGAATTTCGCAACGTGTCAAGAACTTGTAATCAATACCAGCGGCAGCACTTGCTTGTTCGCTGAAGTCCAATTGTTTTTGCAATTGTTCACCAACTAATCGTGCAACTTCACCCGACGCATCGTCACGTAAGTTAACAGTAAGCATATCCCAAGTGTGCTTACCAGCCAAGTACATACGGCTGTTGTAAATCTCAATTGGGATTTCGTCAAACGTCACCGAAGGGCGAGTGAAATCAATCACTTGCTTGGTGAGTTCGGTTCGTGGGGTAGCCACACCAAAATTCTCAAATACCACTCGGAAGCGATACTTGAGTTTAGGCATCAACAACCCTTGATTAGGGTTGCTTTGATCGCTTGCCAAAGGCACCGTCATTCTAGTTAGTGATGAAACAGCCATGTGTTATCTCCTGTATACTTTATTTATGCTCGATTAGACCGCGTTTGCTGCGGCAGTATTGCCGGCTGCGATCTCACCAGTGTTCTTGATGCGCACTGGTATGTAGATGAATTCAACTGCTTTCACGGGCTCAATTGCAATGTCCATGTACAGTTCGTTTCTATCAATACGAGCTGGAGAGTTGTTAGAGAGATCACAAACAATTAGATAATCGTAAATGCCCCGTTTAGCAACCAAATCAATCATGAGTCCATCAACTGCATTGGTGAATTCATTACGTGTGATTTGGTCATTAGGTTCAAATACAAATGTCTTGCCAATTTCGTTTAGGCGTCCACGTATATAAGCAACCAAACGTGCAACGTTGATTCGATCCATAGCACTAGTAATAGGACTCTCAGTTTTGTTACCGTAGTTGGTGATACCAACACCTGGAATAAAGGTGATTGGATTAATCTTGTTTATATACAATATATCACGCAGGCCTTGACCTGTAGCAATTGTAACAAACTCACCAGTTTGTGATTCAATATAACCAATTGCGTCAGCATTATCAATAACACCGCGACGCACACCAGCTGGTGCTAACCAAGGGAATGCCACTTCATCGCTACGTACAATAGTACGCAACATCATGTGACTCGGTGGTTGTACCACAACAGACCCAGTAGTATCAACTGTCTGGCAGCTGGGATAGAATACACCAACGTATGGATCACTAATTGTTAAACCATCACCTGTAGCGTAACCTAAACCACTATTGTTATTAGCCCAAGACACAATATCTGCACCTTGTGGTCCTAAGCGCATTGGAGTATCACCTACAATGAATGCAGTGTTGCTACGTTCATTATTTAGAGCTACCATGTTAGGGATCAGTTCAGGATAAGCAGGTGTAGCAATCAAATTAAACACATTTTGTTCTTCACGCAATGTGTCTTGAGTATCAATTGCACTCTTCATTGCCGCAACAATCAATTCACGTTGAGACATTCGACCCATATATGGACTACCATCAGCACGATTTCCTGCGGCAGTTACCCAAGCATTGGTCTCTAGTGTGGCCCAGAAAGATGGATTAGTAGGCAGGTTGCCAGTTGTTGGGGCAATTGCTGTGTAGATAACACCTTCATACAATGCAGGCTCGTTAATTGAATAACTAACCGCATTGCTATAAGCATCAACTGAGAATGCAGTTGGATTGAAATAACCAATTTGGAAGCTCTTTACATTAAAGCCGCTACGACGAGTATTCCACAACAACATGCCTTCAGGATATAGTGTAGGATCTGGTGCGTCAAGGTCAGTATAGTCACTTGTTAGTAAACTAGTAATAGTTGGGAAATTGTCAGTAATAGGATCAGTTACACCATTAGGTGCCCAACGTGCATCGGCAAACAACACGCCATTGCTGGTTGTTTGATCAACATTACTAATTGTCACCCATTGTGATGCTCCATTTACTAATTCCCAGCGTTTGATAACTGGGTATAGTTCTAGGTTGCTAGTGTCAATCCAAAGGTCGCCGTATACTAAATCAGTGTCGTCACTTTGCGTTGTCGGTGCTGTAGCTGAAATTGCGGGGCCAGCTGGATCAGTTTGTGTCAAGTTATAACCACGGATGTCTAGGTCTACTGTTTTGTAACCTGCCCAAGCGCCATCACTTTGAATCATGATGTCCACTTGATTTGTAGCACTGTAGTACCATAAACGGCCGTCAGCAGGATCTAAACTTGGTGCACTTGCACTAGCAGTATAAGTTAATTGTACCCAGTTGCTTAGTTCTAAAGAGCCAGTTAAATCACCTGTACCGTCTGTAACACCAGTCACAGTGTCGTTAAATCCAGCGTCAGTCACTGCTGTACCAGTAGACAAATCAGTCAACACAATCACGCCGCCTAGGGCATGTGTAAACACAACTGCACCATCTGAGTCAACTGACGCTGACACATTTGGTACGCCAGCTTGTGACACGGCTGTTATAAAATCTGCTACTGCTGTACCACTTACAGTAGCAACAACTGGCGTAGTCAACGTTGAACTGTTGGCAGTGCTTGCTGAGATTTCAAATGTATTACCACTTGTAAAAGTAGGATTGGTGTCATCACCAGTAATCACTGTTGGTCCGGATGTAAGTCTACGTTTGATGTCGAACGTAGCTGTGTTGTTATACAACGAGCTTTCTGACAATTCTGGAGATACATTATATTGTACATATAAGCTGTCGGTAGGGATATTTTTTCCACCACCTGCTGGGTCAAGTGCTTTGTTTGCGCTTTGATCGTTTTCGTAGATAGGTGCACTTTGAGTAACAAATGCACCCAGTGTTGATGAATAGCGTTTAACTGAAAAGTTTGCACCGTTATTAACCGCAGTCATCATGTTCCATACAGAACCTGTAGGACGAGGTTGAGTTTGTGCACTGCCCCATTTAGGAACTGTGTAGTTGGGGCTTTGTTGTAAAGCAGGAGTATAATAGGTATTAGCTGTTAAACCTAGTGCTGTTAACAAAGCAGACGTGCTACTAGCAGAAACTTGCAGAACGCCGCCGGCAGCAGTAGAACCATCGCTCTCGGCTGCGCTGTTGGCAAACAAATTAATGCGATTGCTACTGTCAACTGTGGCAGAGATGCCAAGATTAGCAGGTAGTGCGTTGATTGATGCAACCAAGTCGTCTAGGTAGTTGTTTGGTGAAACCGATACTGTAATAGTATTACCGTTAAGCACAATAGATCCAGCTGGTAAGGTACCAGTTACAGACTCAGTGCCTTGCACTGTGGGCCATGATTGTTTCCAAGCATCAGAACCTACTACTACCCAGTCATTCAAAGAGTTTTTGTAGTAAATTGGATTGCTTGAATTGGTAGCAACCACAGCGTAATTACCAATACTACCAACATCAGCACTAGGTGCACCGGAGGTAAGTTGAGTAGTGCTAGTAAGTACCAATGGGGTTTGTGGGGTGTATGATTCGGTAGTGGCATTCCACTGGAATAGACCCCAGTTAGTAGTAACAGTGTCTAACCAATAAGTGCCGTTAGCTGGAGAACCAAGTGGTCGAGTCAAGCTTGCTGTTAGTTCAGCAAGATCGATATCCGCACGTTGAATATAAGCACGATTTGAAATGCCTAAAACTGAGAATGCAGCCAACAAGCCATATTCATTGAGCTCATATCCATTGATAGGAGTGCCAGCTGATGTTTTGTAGAAGAACGGGTTACCGAATGTGGCAGCTAAATCACGCTGGCTAGTAACTAAATATACTTTGCCAGCATTGACTTTAAGGGTGCCTGCAGCCACTCCAGTGCCGGTTCCTGAAATTTTGTTTTGCGCTGTGGCCAACAAAATGTAAGGTACCGAACTGGTAGCAGCTGGAATGTAATTCGACTCGTCTACAACGGTTACTTGTACGCCGGGAGAAACTAGTGCCATAATTGAATCCTTAATAAAAAATTGCTAATGATATTTACCGTGAACGGCAAAAGAAGTCCCCGTTGAGGTGCCTATATATAGGTTTGTTTGGTAAATAACAGTATGAGACCTTTATGTACTGTTTGCAACGCTCGTCCTCGAGCCATAGCCTATCACAAATATGATCGAACATATTATAGATCCAAATGCGATGCCTGTATTCGTAAAGGGCGCAAACTCAAACCAGTTTCTCCAAGGTGGCATCTGGCAGGGTACAAGAAAAAACCCGCATGCGATCGTTGCGGGTTTAAAGCCAGGTATACTGGCCAATTGTCAGTGTATCATGTTGATGGTAATCTCAATAACTGTGAATTGCGCAATCTCAAAACAGTATGTTTAAATTGCGTTCAGGAAGTTACAAAACTAGATTTGCCTTGGCGGCTTGGAGATCTTGAACCAGATCATTGATCTGTTTAAACAGATCATCAAGAGTTCCGTTGTTGTCTAGTACATAATCAAACCCGGTACCAACCCATGATGTTTCGCTGGCATGTACGTTGTGGGTTTCCAGTATTGCTTGTGCATCTAAATTGCCCAAGTTTGCCCTTACAGCAAGTTCGTACCACCAAGGCTCTTCGCCCCTAGATACCCTGATTACATATCCGCCACTTTGTTGGATTCCGCGGATTTCATTAGGAAAGCGACAATCACTAATGACTACGTTGTCTTGACTGTTGCGCAGTTTGTTTTCTAGACTAGCAATCCAAAGATCATCGTGAAAATAGTTGCGTAAAATATTGGTACCCCAGTATTGCAAGATCCAGCGTGGGGTTAAATTGGGCATGCCTAGACGTTCTGCCCACCATGGATCTACTTGTTCACGCCACTCGCGACTTTGCTTGGTGCGCCCTTCGATGAGGGTACGGTCCCAACCAAATACCAAGCTCACAGCATCTTTAAGAGTGCTAGCAAAGCTGTCACGCCTAAACTCGTGCACATTCATTAGATAGTCTGCTACTGTATCTTTACCTGATCCGATAAATCCACATATTCCAACAATCATACCAGTTCCTTGACGTTTAGATATTCTAGTGTGTCCCACAACAACAAAATTTGTCTACGACAATCTTCCAAGGCATGATGGCTAGCTGGATATTTGTCAAGGCCGGGGCATAGGCTGTACACTGTACGTGCATCGCGCACAACGTAAAACTGCCAGGGCAAGGCAATGTTGTAGCTCTTGTAAGCATGCTCTAGGATGTTAGCATCAAACGTGGGACCATTTGCCCAAAATCTTTTGCTGTGCCAGATATATTTGCCAAGTTCCTGGAGTGCCTGTTCTAGAGGAATTCTGCCTTCTTCGCCAAAGGCTTCTTCTTGTGCTTCAGGAGGTTGAGTGGCCCACCACGCAATGGTATCATCTTGCACTCTGCGATCGGGTTGACTACCGGGATCAACACGAGCATAGTAGCTTCGCATGGACTCAAAATCCTCACGCTCAAGTGGATTAAAACACTGAGCCGCAATTGTAAGGATACAGGCTTCTGGGCCTGTACCGCAAGTTTCAATGTCAATCATAATGTCTGCCATACAGTAAGTATAACAGAATTTTAGATAATAGTCTAAAGTAGGTTAGCCAATTACAAAAGTAAGTGGCTGTGATCCGTCCACATAGAGTTTGAGATCTTCTATGCATCTGTCCATCATGGCCTGGCCTTCTGTTTTCATTTGGGCGCCATTTAGAGTGCCGCCGCCTTGTGGGCCAGCAATGGTCCCAAACTTTTCACGTGCTTCACCAATGATGTATTTGGCGGCGCCTACCATATAATCACGGAACCATTGACTAATTTGATAATCGCTTAGTAACGTTATTTCTGGGCGTAAATTGTATGTCCAAAGCAATACTACTTCTCCAGTGCCACGAGGGTCACGAATCAACTGTAGTTTTTTGGTTACTGGATTCCATGTGTAATTGATAAAGCCGCCAAACATGCGTGCCGCAAGTTCAACATACTGCTGATAGAAATCGTATGTAGCAAGGCCGCCCATGGCTTGGTTCATGTTTAACAAATACACATTGAGTGTGGCGGCGCCAAATGGATCAAAGCTGGTGCCACCAGATCCAGTTACGCCAATAGTTTTACGAAAAATTTGTCGAACTGTGACAACTTCTTGTGGCAAGGTGTACACATTAACGTTGTTTTCTAACTGCATAAAACTGTAGCTCTCTTCATATGCATTTTGAGCTCGTTGTCGATACACCCCTAGGGTGCGTTGGTATGCGGCTTCGTAATGTGATGGATCCAACTCGATATCAATTATTTGATCACCAAGTTGGAGTTGTACGTATTCTATCAGTTGTTTTTTAAGCGGGTCTAGTGTTTCGTCAGCCATTAGGGACTCCTGTCCCTAATATTTACCAACTCTTTAGAATGATCAAGTTCTCTGTACCACGTCCGTTAAACGGTGTTTCTGTAGTGGTCAAGTCCTTGTAAATCTTCCTAGCGGCTGGCTTACCTGCGGCTCCTAGTGCTTTGAGTACATCTGCTGGTTTGCGTAGAGTTTTTTGCTGACTTTCAACTGTACTAAACCCAATGATTGAGTTGGACTTTACAGTAAATGCCTGAGCATGACTATCAGCAACAAGGTGAATCAGCTTGCGTTTCTTGGTGTCATACAACCAGGCTTCTGCTTTGTCCACTAGGCTTGCGGCAGGCAATCCCTTGAGTTTGAGCTCTGCAAATTCCATAATGTGTTTGAACTTTGCGGCTCGTTTTTCAGGCGGCACTGCTTTGACCTTGCGTGGCTTGCGCTCAACCTTTTTAATCTGCACATACGCACCACAATCCGAAATCACAAGCTCACAGAACTTCACGCAATTCTTTAACTGTATCTTGGTCAAGTAATTGTAGCCCTGCACCAAGTCCGCATCCTTGCCCTCAACTGCGGCATCAAACTCTGACAACTTGCGTGTCCAAATTTGTTTGATGTCATTTACCATTTGTGGAGCAATGTTTAGACTGCGCATGAGTACCACGGGTTTGTAGTCTGCCGTGAGCTTGGCACCTCCTGTGATAAAGTCGTCAAACAAGCCGTCCAATTCACCTGCACATTCTGATACTTTCTCACGCAGTCGATCTTGGATGGTGATTCGTGGTGTAGAATCTTCTACTACAACTTCTTCTGCTATTTCAATTTGTTTTGTTTCTAACAATTCTCGAAGCAAATTGTCTAGTTTGATTTGCTCATGATCGTTTAGTTCTAATCCCACCATGCTCATGCGGCACAACCAGCCTGTTGTGAGTCGAATTGCACTGTCCGGCACCCCACGTAAAAGACCGACATCATTCTTACGTCCATGTAATTCCAAATAGTTAACAATCATGTCACGTGCATCTTTCTTGCCGTAAAAATAATTGTACCACGAGAACGCCTTGCTTAGAGCACTAAACCGATTATCGGTGGGCTGGATCTTCCATGTGGGTTCTGGGCCCATGACATTGGTATCTGCACTACGTGGGTTTAACAATTTTACAGACTTTGTTGCTACTATCATGTGGGCTCCTATATTTGATACACTTTATAATTATAGCAGTGATTGATTTTGCTGTCAATCACTGCTATAAATGTTGTTTTTAGAACACAGTGCCTTTAAACTGCTCGTAATCGTAAAACGCTACTAAAGTTTTACCGCAAAAGTACACTGTGATACCGCCCAGATCGTCCCGCATGTCGTAGCTGGTGAGCTCAGTGATGATGGCATCTGCACGAGCCTCAAGCTGGTCCATTTTATCTCCCTCACCAGCATTGTAGCTTTTGATTGCCTCGGCTTCGTAATCTAAAGTGTAAACTTTAGTGTTATTGATTAAATTTGACTGTGCATCTGTAAGCATACGGACTCCTTTGTTGTTAAGCTCTAATTATAGCAATTTGCGTATTTCTGGTCAACCAAATTTTCTATAAATACATCACTATGCCAAGACTCAGTATGTGGCGTCCCAATAGGACGAATGATTACAAATTTTTTGATAAAACCATCTCGGAAATGTACACCGTAGGCGGGCTAGATCTCTATGTACACAAATACCTAGGGCCAAAAACTGCAGGCGAGGACTCGCTTGAAAGTGGCAACTATGATGCCACACAACCACAATACCCAACAGAAGATCCGTTGTTTATACAAGATTTGTTGCTGTTGGAAAATCGAGATAGAGCTTATGATCCAGACGTGTACCAAATGCGCGGCGTGTATCGATCACAAGACATTGATTTTGATCTTACCCAATTTGGATTGTTTTTAAACAATGACACATTGTTCATTACCTTTCATTACAACGACATGATTGACACATTTGGGCGCAAGCTCATGAGTGGCGATGTTTTAGAAGTGCCCAATTTGCGTGACATGAATCCGTTAGATCCTGCTATACCCCGAGCACTTCCTAGATACTATGTTATACAAGATGCTAATTTTGCCAGCGAAGGTTTCTCTCAAACTTGGATGCCACACTTGTGGCGAGTCAAGGCCACCCCCATGGTCAACGCACAAGAATACCAAGAAATTATTAACAAACCATTTGTATCAGAACAAATTTGGGATCCAGGTAACTTCTATCCAGCAGGCAGTATTGTAAATTATGGCAACAACTATTTCAAAGCCAAAATAGATACACCAGTGGGTACAGAAATTACAGACACTAATTATTGGGAACCAATTGATCCACCAACAGAGGCAGATGTGGCAAGTACTAGACCTAAAGATCTCGAAATCAACGATGCGTTGCTAGCACAAGCGGAACTTGATGTTCCATTGTCTGGATACGATACTGTAAAATTTTACATATTTCCTACTAATGAAGATGGCTCACCAGCTGATCCTTCGGGAGTAACTGCCGACGGTTCTACTAACGAGTTCCCCGCAACAACCACTACCACCACGCCAGTTCAATACACCACTGGTGAGGTTAATCGTACTGGTCAGACACCTGTAAATGCCACCATTGGCATAGCATTTCCAACTGATCCAGCAGTGAATGACTATGCATTGCGCTTGGATTTCTTCCCTAGTCGACTTTATCGTTACGATGGCAGCGACTGGAATATGCAAATGTTGGGTGACTCAGATACAATTTCTTATACTGTATCTAATGTTCAGCCAGTTACTGAGACTACTACTATTACTGTAGACTCAACATTCATTAACTCATCTGAAGCGGCTGTGAGCCCAAGAGCCGACGGATACACAATGGGTTATCTCACTGGTGATGGCATTGCCCCTAACGGATTACCTGTAACCCCCGGTGTAAGTTTTCCGCCCAATCCAGTACAAGGTGCGTATTGTTTACGACTTGATTATTTCCCCAATCGGTTGTTCCGCTTTAATGGTGCAACCTGGGTCAAAATAGAGGACAATGTTAGAACAAATCTAACCAATGGTCCAATGAACCAAACTTTACGCTCGGGCTTTGTCAATAATACATACACTGTGTCAACTACTGACTTGGGTAACATTCCGAGTCGTCAGAGTCTCAGTGAACTGCTGAAACCTCGAGCTGACAACGGTGACCAAAATGGTAATAAGCCGCCCAACCCTAGACCGCCAGGACGCTAATCGATGCAACAATTTTTTTATGACGAACAAATACGCAGATTCTTGTTGCAATTTGCTCGGATTTTCAGTAACTTCCAAATTGAATATGGTAGCAACAATCCCAATGCCGGGACTTTGATCAGAGTTCCTGTGCGGTACGGTGATGCTACTCGCCAAGCTCAGACTATACTACAACAAAACTCTGCTAGTGCATTACCTTCAACTCCGTTGATTACTTTTTATATCACAGGCATGGAATATGATCGTCCAAGAATGCAAGAACCTTACTTTGTAAGCACACAACAAGTACGACAAAGAACGTACGATCCCACAACAGATTCGTACGAAACTACTCAAGGTAATGCGTTTACTATTGAACGTTTGATGCCGGTGCCTTACAAAATGACTATTAATTGTGATTTTTGGACTTCAAATACTAATCAAAAATTTCAATTGTTTGAACAAATTGCCACATTGTTTAACCCGGCACTGGAAATACAATCAACTGATAACTTTCTTGATTGGACCAGCCTGAGTGTGGTTGAATTACAGTCAACAATTTGGACCAATAGAAGTATTCCTATGGGCACTGAAAATCCAATTGACATCATGACCATGGTATTTTCTTTGCCTATATGGATTTCTAGTCCTGCCAAGGTCAAGAAACTGGGCGTTGTAGAGCGTATCATTATGTCAGTGTACGATGCACAAGGCGATGCGGCCAATGCCATACTGAATAATGATTTGTTATTGGGCACAAGGCAAAAAATTACACCTTATGGTTATCAAGTGTTATTGATTGGTAACAAATTGCAAGCACTAAAACAATCAGCAACTATTGTACCCGGCAACGACAACACTGAGACACAAGATAATCCTCCTAGCAATGAATTTTGGAACTCAATTGTTGGAGTATATGGTACCTTAAGACCTGGTGTGAGTCAAGTACGATTAGACAACCCTTGGGATGATAACGAGGTCATTGGGTTTGTCAGTTACGATCCAACTGATGATAGATTTTTGCTATTTGAAGTTGATCAAGATACCATACCACAAAACACATTGCCCCCAATTAACGCCGTGATTGATCCGTTGTTGTCTGGCCCTGGGGCAGGACTTCCGCCAGCTCATGTAGGACAAAGATATCTGTTGCTGAACGCAATAGGTAACTACGATAACCCAGTACCACCAACGTCCTGGGGACAAATGTCAGCCAAGGCGAATGATATCATTGAGTATGATGGTATATTTAACGAATGGGTAGTATCGTTTGAAGCAGGCGTACATTTTGATAATGTACAATTTGTAACAAATATCACTACTGGATTACAGTATCGCTGGACTGGCACGGAATGGGTCAAGAGTTATGAAGGTTTGTATCCTGGAGGAGAATGGAGTTTAGTACTGTAAATGCTGTTGGCGTTTGGTTTTATTGTGCCGATACTGACCGGTACTTGTACCTTATGCGTCAGGACACACGACACCCGGGAACCTGGGGACTGCCGGGCGGCAAAGTAGAAACAGGAGAAAGCCTACACGATGCCATGGTTAGAGAGTGTGAGGAAGAACTTGGATTCATGCCCGAGCACGTTGGCCTTGTTCCTTTGGAAATGTTTACATCGTCCGATGGTAAGTTTTGTTACCATACATTTTTTTCTTGTGTAGCCACTGAGTTTCGTCCGAACTTAAATCACGAACATATGGGGTATGCTTGGCTTGCGTCTGGATCGTTGCCGCGTCCTCTACACCCTGGTTTATGGAATACTGTGAACTTTGATGTTGTGCAAGCCAAATTATCAATACTAAAAAATCGATTGCATCCAACAAAATAGGTACAATGTACCTATTTTTTATATACGTCCTACCGCAACTTCAATAGTTCCTATATCCCCGTCAAAGTCTTCTAGAGCTTTGCCAATTACAGTACCAATCTTGGGATTGGCTTCGGCCCGTGCATATCCGTTGCCAGTAGACACCATCATGTCACCTTTGCGTGTTGTGCCCATTACCTTGGTTGGCACACGCCCTTGCAAAGCAATTGCCGCAGTGTGCGCAGACTCTAAGTGGCTGTTCATCAAGTAAGCCGGATCTGTTGTGACAACACCTGCTACTCTAGAGCACATGTCTATGTTGCAAAGTGTAACCTCAGCTGGCCCACCAAATGCCAACACAGTACCCGGTACGTATTCAGCATCCGCTGTGTACTTCTCTGCTAAGTCAGCATATTGTGCTGTGGTTGCCTTGGCAAACACTGTGTTAAATGTAACTGTTGAGCTACCAATATTACCAATGCCTGTTGTGGCACCGTTGACAATTGCTGTAGCGGCTGCCCCTGAGTTGACAGTAATTGCACCACTAACTGCCAAGGACCCAAGAGTACCAACACTAGTGATATTGGTTTGAGAAGCAGTGGTTAATGTACCCACAATGCTAGTACCTGATAAATTGCCGCCTACGATATTGCCAGTTACACTCAATGATGTCAACGTACCAAGTGATGTAATGTTAGGTTGTGCGGCAGTGGTTAATGTAGCTGTTGAGTTAGTTGCAGTAATATTACCAAAAGTAGCATTACCTGTGGTGTTCAATGTGCCAGCAATATTGGCACCAGTTGATGTTACTACAAAAACATTAGCTTGGCCGCCCGCACTAGTAGTAACGTTGCCATTCAAGAATGTTCTAACGTTGGCTGTGCCGTTTTGTATGGCAGTAGCATCAATGCCTGTGAGCTGACTACCGTTACCAATAAAGTATGATCCAGCAACATTACCAGCTGTGGTCAAGTTACCACCTGACACGTTGCCAGTTACACTTACTGTGGTACCTGTGTGGTTTGTACCACTTATGTTACCACTTGTAATATTGCCGGTTACTGCCAAACTTGTCAATGTACCCACTGAAGTAATGTTGGTTTGTGCGGCTGTGGTCAATGTGCCCACAATGCTGGTGCCACTTAGGTTACCCGAAGTGATGTTGCCAGTTACTGCCAATGCACCCAAAGTACCAACTGAGGTAATATTTGTTTGTGCCGCTGTGGTCAATGTACCTGTAACATTAGTAAATGTACCTGTTGTACCTGACACATTGCCTGTACTTACGTTACCACTAGCAGTTAACGAAGTTACATAGGCTGCACCCCAATAGTTGCTGGTGCCACCCAGTGTCAATGTGCCATTGGCAGTTGGCATCACAGCAATATTGCTTTGCCACGACGTAGTGGCATTGTTGAATCTCCAAGTAGCAAGATTGTTATTGCCAACATCAATACCGGCATTGTTCAGTGCCGCACCTGTATTTTGATTGTTACCAACAGTGATATTTAAATCATTAGTTGTGATAACATTGGAATTAATAGTGGTTGTGTTGCCTTGAACAGTCAAATTGCCTGTAATCACTGCATCAGTGTTAATTAATAAGTTGCCTCCGGTGATATTTCCAGTTACACCAAGTGTACCCAATGTGCCTAGACTAGTAATATTAGTTTGTGCGGCTGTGGTCAATGTACCAGTCAAGTTAGTGGCAACAACGCTTGTAGCGCCCAAGTTGCCTGTGTTGGCATTGCCTGTAACACTTAGTGCACCCAAAGTACCGACTGATGTGATGTTGGTTTGGCTTGCTGTTTGCAATGTGCCAGTTAGGTTGGTGGCAACAACTGTGGTTACTCCCAGGTTGCCTAAGTTGGCATTGCCGGTACCATTGTTCAATGTACCGGCAATATTTGCACCAGTTGCAGTTATAACTAATACATTGGGTGTGCCGCCAACGCTGGTGGTAACATTACCGCCAGAACTGACCACTTTAACATTTGATGTGCCAGACTGGATTCCTGTAGCATCAATGCCGGAGAGTTGGCTGCCGTTGCCAAACAAGTAACTGGCTGTGATATTTCCTGCTGTGCCTAGATTTCCAACGTTGGCATTACCGGTAACACTTAATGATGTCAATGTACCCACACTAGTAATGTTGGGTTGTGCGGCTGTTGCTAGTGTACCTGTTAGTAATGTACTTGATATATTTCCTGCTGATATA
>Ga0164294_10001337_pt1 | contig 22921 bp, 20 predicted proteins | sample GEODES005metaG_FD_111479 | JGI IMG/M metagenome (GOLD analysis project Ga0164294, IMG submission 111479) | Oligotrophic lake water microbial communities from Sparkling Lake, Wisconsin, USA - GEODES005 metaG | ecosystem: Environmental > Aquatic > Freshwater > Lake | place: USA: Sparkling Lake...
GACACTTGCGCATTCGCAGTGCCAGCTAGCGCTAGGGTAAAGGCTAGCAACGCCACGCGTGCAACCAGATGGAAAGACTGGGGAAAAAATGTGTTCATAAGCTACTCGTCCAGCAACTGGCGGATGTCTTCAACGAGTGCCTTCCGGCCCTTACGGTCCAGACGGCCATAGACCTGACGCACGATGCCACCGCGGTCCACCAGGACTAAGGTTGGCAGGTCAAGCAGCGCAAGCCGGCGACTGACCCGCTTGGTGAGATCATGCATGATCGGAAAACCGACCCCGGCGCCAGCAGCGAACTCGCGTGCATCCGCCAGAGAATCGTCGAGGTTCACACCCACCACCGCGAGGCCGGCGCCTCGATAAGTGGTGTGCAGTTCCTGAACCTGCGTTAGCTGCACCTCGCAGCGGCTGCACCAACTGGCCCAGAAGGCCAACAGGACTACCTCACCCGCATATTCGCTAGTGCGCAGGTTCGCGCCATGCAATGCCTTACCCGAAAGCACCGGGAGGGGGTAGCCAATCCAGTCTTCCGGAATACTGGCGCGAGGCGGCGCCGGCAGCGCTGGCGAAGTGGTATTGGCCACTGGCGCCGCTGCCGCGGCAACGAGCAGCGGGAAACCGCACGAACTTGCAGCGCAGGCGGCCACTAGCCAGCCGAGCGCTAACCCGCGAAGACGACGCGGGCTAGCCATGGCGGCGGCAGTCCTGCAACTGGGGCGCCCCGAAGCCGCAAGCGGGTGGGTGGTTTGACGATAACAGTCTGACAAATTGTCACGCAATGGCTGGTGGGGTCAACCTTAGGAGGGGTCGATCGGTGGCTATATACTAGTGGGCGGACAGCGAATTGTGGGTGCGCCACACGTCGCCGAACAGCGACATTCCACCGCAGGAATCGGCAGCGTATCCTTAGGCATGAGCAACCGCCGCGTACGTAGGGTTTTCCCCGAACGACTGGCCGTCGCTGTGCAGCGAGGAACGATGCCAATCGAACGCCTTCACCGTCTGGCCCGGCCAGCGCTACTTGCCATTGGCATGCTGTGCGCGGCTCTCTGCCTCTCTGGCATCGCCGATGCCCGAGACGCCACCCCGGTTACGGTGGAGGTGGCAGACACTTTCTTAGAACTCCATACCGGGCCGGGACGCGGCTACCCGGTAACCCGTGTTATCCCGCGTGGCGATCAGATTGAGGTATTGAAACGCCGCACCGACTGGTACCTGCTCCGCGACGACCGGGGCCAGGAAGGCTGGGCCAAGCGCAAGGCTATGGCGCTAACCCTGCTGGCGCTGTCGGGCCAAAAACCCGACGACGGATTCCGCACGGCGAAGCAGCGCGCTGCGGAAATTGCATTAGCGGCGACTGCCGTCGCCAGCGAGACATCGACGGCGACGCCGGTGGCCCTGCCAAGCACACCGCCGACGACTCCATCAACGCCCATGGCAACGCCCATGGCAACGCTCATGGCAACCCCCATGACAGCGCCCGTGGCAGCGCCCGGCAAGGTTGCGCGCAATGTTTTCAACGATGGTAACTACCCCGACGCCGAGAGCCACCAATGGGAAGCGGGTGCAGGCGCAGGCCGGCGCGGCGATTCCAAGGTACTGCGCGCCACGCTGTCTTATCTGCTAGATGAAAACCTCACCGCGGATATCACCTTGTCGCAGCTACTGGATGGCTCGCGCAACGAGGACCTCGTCCTGTTTGGCCTCACCCACACTTTTCACCCCGAGCACCGTATTGCGCCCTTCGTGACGATGGGCCTCGGCGTATCGCGTCTACATCAGACGGGTACCCTGCCCACCGACACGCGCGAAGTGGGCTATGCGGCGGCAGGCTTTAGGGTGCTGCTGCAGCAGCGCCTCATGTTCCGTGCGGATTACCGCAGCTTCACGGCCTTTTCCGGCCGTGACAACCCCAAGGAAACGAACGAATGGAACGTTGGCTTCGTGTTCTTATTCTGAGCGGCGTCTGCGCCCTCTCTACCGGATGCGCCAGCCTCAACTTGCCGTCCTTCCAGCTGCCCTTCCTGCGTGACAAGGTGGCTGGCACGGAAACTGTGCCGGAAGAGGAAACGGAAGGCGCAGCGCCCGTGGCCGCCAGCGGCCCGCGCGGTGAATCGCCGTCGGTCGTGGCACCCGTCGTTAGTCGCCGGCAGGTTCGTCAGGTGAAGATCGACGCTGAGGACTTCGAGGTGGGCCCTTACATGGGGGTGTTGTCACTCGAGGAGTTCGGCATCCACCCTTCGTATGGCATGCGCCTGTCGTACCACATCTCCGAGGACCTGTTCGCGGAAGTGGACGTCGGACGGTCGAAGGGTGGGCTAGCGAGTTATGAACGCCTAACGGGCACTAACTTCTTTCCGGACAGTGGCCGCCAGATTACCTATTACGACCTGGGGGCCTATTACAACCTGCTGCCGGGCGAGGTCTTCCTGGGCAGGGGCCGCGCTTTGAACACCTCGCTCTATATCGGCGGCAGTGTGGGTGCACTGCGTTTCGCCGGTGACAACCGTTTCACCGCGGCCGTGGGCGGTGGTTACCGCGTCATGGTGAATGACTGGTTGTCGATGCGTATCGACCTACGCGACCGCCTCATGCGCTCGCCCCTCCCAGGGCTTGGCCGTGCTACGCACAACTTGGAAAGCTATCTCGGCTTTACCGTGTTCTTCTGAAACCCGTTCTTACGAAATCCATTTCTTCCCAACCAGGCAGCCACTTGATTGATTCCGCCTAAGCCTTCAGCCGTATCAACAGCGCACGTCAGCGCGAACCCGTCGCGCCGTGAATGGCTGCAGCAAACTGCCCGCAGCTTGGCGGGCCTTGGCGGCATTGCCGCAGTGGCGAGCGCCACGTGTATGCCACCGGCGTACGCGGGGTCACGCTTGGCACCGCAACCCGCCCCGCCGCTGCGCTTGCCAGTGGAAGGTCATGCCGGCACGTTTCAGACGCTGGAAGCGCTGGCCGGTAGGGTAGTACTGCTGAACTTCTGGGCCACTTGGTGCGTACCCTGCCGCCGTGAATTCCCGGTGTTGGATGCTCTCGCCAAAGAATTCACTGCCGACGGGCTCACTGTCCTTGCCATCAACGTCGAAGACACGGATGCCAACACAGACGTCACTGCCTTCATCGCCAAGGCGAACCCCAGTTTTCAGGTTTTGCGCGATGCAGACATGGCGCTGGCGCGTGCTTACCGCATCCCGGGCATGCCCGCTGTCCTGCTGGTGGACCGCAAGGGCCAACTGCGCTGGCAGCACTCGGGCTATGAGCCGGGCGACGAGAACCAGTATCGGCGGCAGGTGCGCCTGTTGCTGGCCGAATTGGCATGACCCTGCAAGGAACTCCATGCGTCGCCTGACTGCACTAGCTTTCCTCACGCCCCTCACCTTGCTGAGCGGCTGTAGCCACCTGTCCCTACCGCACCCCTCCCTGCCGCACCTCCGCCCTTACGAGCGCACCACCGTGCTGCACCCGGCGCTAGCCACCGCGCAGTCGCCCTTGCTCGCAGCCAATAGCCTGCGTTCGCGCGAGACCGAAGAAGGCGCTAGCGGCGCGATGTTGGAACCACCGGTGGAGGTGCAGGACCAGCGCGTCGACCTGGTGCAGCAACGCGACGATGGCTTGACGCGCGTGGTGGACGGCACCAGTCTGTTGGCTCGTGCCAATTTCGCTGGCAACTACAGCGCCGCCTTCACCGCCGGGCGGGAACAGGTACGCGAGTCCTCACCCGATGTGCAAGACCTCGCCGGCGGCATCTACCGCGAGAACCGTACACGCTATGGCCTGGAACTAGCCGTTCGTGAAGGACGCGGGCGCTATTCGCTGGCTTACCTGCGCGACAGCAGCGACGATGACGCCACCAAAACCTTGCGCATCGGCCTGACCCAAAAACTGTTTCATGACCAGACGCGTCTCACGCTAGCCTGGGACCGCACCGAGCAAGACCTTGAGCGTCGCGGAGACGCCACTTTCCGCGGCACCAACGAACGCCGTGGCTATGTCTTCGGCGTGAGCCATCTGCTCACCAAACGCCTTGAAGTAAGCGCCACCGTGGAAGGGCGCACTGCCACGGGCTACTTGGCCGACCCCTACCGCACCGTGCGTTACCTAGCACCCACCGCCCCTGGCGGCTATTCCCGCCAACCCGAACGTGTGCCGGACCAGCGCAGCAGCGACGCCCTGACCTTGCGCGGGCGCTATACTCTGGCGGGCGACAGCGGCCTTGGGCTGGACTACCGCTACTACAAGGACAACTGGGGCATCGCGGCCCACACCGTCGAGGCGCAGTACCTCTACCCGCTGGGCGAGGCGCTGCTGCTGGAAGCGCAACTGCGTCACCATCGCCAAGAGGGTGCCTATTTCCATCAGGACTTGCTGGCGAGCCGTGGCGCGGCCACGGGCTTCTATACCCGCAACCCGGCTCTCTCCGCCCTCCAGGCAACAGGCGCCAGCCTTGGCTTCCAGTGGAAATTCCTGCAGAGCCGCTGGAAGGGTATCGACGGCGGCACGCTATTCGGTCGTCTCGAGCACCGCCGCCAGCGCTACGACGATTATCTGGACGTTCGCAGCGGACTGGCCCCGGGCAGCGAACCGCCCTATCGCGGCCGCGTGACCCAACTGCAACTCGGTGCCTCGTTGCAGTTTTGAACAGCGTTGCACTACTCAGCGAACCTTGGCTGGCCCTTGCTGTCGATTTCTTCAACCTCATTTACTGACCGGAGCCATCATGCCTTTCCCTTTTGCTGCACTGAAGCTGCCCACGCGGCACCATTTCCCGGTCACCGGCCTGTTGGCCACCGCCGTGCTTGCGGTCGCAGCGTTGGCGCCTGCCAGCAGCGTCGCCCAAGCCGCTCCTATCGCCGCTCCTATCGCCGCTCCGGCCGAAGAAGCCCGTGCCCTGCTCGCAGTAGACGTCCTGAACGAAATGCAGTCCCTGCCGGAACTGCGCATTCCGGACACGCTGCTGCGTCGCGCTCAAGGCATCGCCATCATCCCGAATATGGCGCGCGGCGCACTGCTTATCGGTGGCCGCGGTGGCAAGGGCGTGCTGTTGGTGCGCAATACAGACGGCCAGTGGAGCAACCCGGCCTTCGTCACCGTCGGCGGAGTCAGCTTCGGCTGGCAGTTTGGGGTGCAAACCGTCGACGTGGTGCTGGTCTTCACGACCCGCGAAAGCATCGAGGGGGTCACAGGCGGCAAACTCACGCTCGGCGCGGATGCCTCCATCGCCGTTGGACCCTTGGGTCGTCAGGCTTCTGGCGCCACGGACACTACTTTTGCCTCGGAGGTGTATGCCTACTCCCGGGCAAAGGGCCTGTTCGCGGGCATAGCCCTAGACGGCGGTGTGGTGGCCATGGACCGCAAGGCCAATGCCCGCTTCTATCAGAAGCCTGGCGTGCTGGCGTCGGAGATTCTTGCGCCTAGCGCACCGCAACCACCGTTCAGTGGCCAGCGCGTCACTATCGCTGTTAGTAAACTGACCGAACAGGCACGTAACCCGCCGCCGCCGCGGCCCTCGCTGGCGCCGCCGATGCCGCAGGGTACTTTCACAGCCCCTGAGGCAACTCCTGAGGCAGCCCCTGAGACAGCCCCGGTGGCAGCACCACCGGCTTCGTCCACAGCACCTGCCAGCGAAGCCGCAACCGCGGCCAGCACCCGTTCATTGGAAACGGCCCAGCCGGCGCCACTGCCCCCGCAGCGCTGAGCCCAGCAGAAGGCATGCGCCGGAGCGCGACGTTCAACGCCGCGTCGTCTTAGGTGGTTTCAGGTGGTCTCAGGTCGTATCAGGTCGAATTAGGCGCTCACCGGCAAAGCGAAGTCCACGCCGCAGCCACCAATACCGCAGTACCCGTTCGGATTCTTGGCGAGGTACTGCTGGTGGTAGTCCTCCGCATAGTAGAAGGTCGGTGCCGTTAGCACTTCGGTGGTGATTGGCGTACCGATGCCAGCCGCCTGCAGCGCTTGTTGGTAAGCCCCACGTGCAGCTACTGCCGCGGCTTGCTGCGCTTCGCTATAGGTGTAGATACCTGAACGGTACTGCGTTCCCGTGTCGTTCCCCTGGCGCATACCCTGCGTAGGGTTGTGCAGTTCGAAGAACGCCTTCAGCAAAGCCATGTACGAGACGACCGTCGGGTCGAACACGACCAACACCACTTCGTTGTGACCAGTGCGGCCGCTGCAAACTTCCTGGTAGGTGGGGTTCGGCGTGTGCCCACCGGAATACCCCACCGCCGTGGTGTAGACACCCTGTTTCTGCCAGAAGCGGCGCTCCGCACCCCAGAAGCAGCCAAGACCGAACATGGCCACTTCCATACCTTCCGGAAACGGGGCTTGCAGCGGACGGTCGTGAATGAAATGGGCTGCCGGTACAGGCATGGCAGTGACGCGACCGGGCAGCGCTTCGGCGGCCGTCGGCAGGGTAAGCACTTTGTTTCCAAACATGGAGTTCTCCTCGCTAGCGAACGCGTATTGGAACACGGCGCAAAACCGCTGTGAATGGACAGAAGGTGGAGCGACCAAGCCTCAACCGGTAACGGCAACAGGCGCCCAAGGCGCTTGTGCCACCAGCTCGGTAATGCCGTTGATGCCGAACTGGACGCCAATGCAGATGAGCAAAAAACCCATGATGCGTGACACCGCATCCACGCCGTTGACTCCCAGCACCTTCGATAGATGTGAAGAGCCGCGAAGTACCAGGTAGCACACCCATGCGCTCAGGAAAATGCCAACTACCACGGCAAACAAATTGAGCGAAGCCCGGTAGCCGCCCAACCCGGCCTCGCGAATCGTGGAACTCATGGTGATGACCGTGGCGATAGAACCAGGGCCCGAGAGGCTGGGCATGGCCAGTGGCGTGAACGAGATGTCAGCCTTGGTCTCTGCTTCAGCGCGCGCGGCGGCATTGCCGTTGCCTTCGTCGGGAAACAGCATTTTGAAGCCGCTGAACGAGATAATGAGGCCGCCCGCGATACGCAAGCCGGGCAGAGATAGCCCGAAGAACTGCATGATAAGCGTACCCAGCAGCAGGAACACCACCAGAATACCGGCCATATACCAGCAGGCCTTGCGCACCTGTCGCTGCAACTCTTCAGGATCGAGATGCGCGCCAATCCCCAGCAGCAAAGCGGCGGTCGCCACCGGGTTCACGATGGGCAGGATGGTCACCAGCGTCAAGCCGATGTAACGCAGGAAGTCCGTGGCAGCAAGAGTAGCGACGTTCATGCCGCCCATCGTACAATGCCCGTATGGCTATCGCGAACGAACACAACCTGCACCGCCCGGCCCCGCCGGCGAACCGCCCCTATGGCATTCGGGTCCGCCTGCCGGCTGGGGATACTTTCCGCGCCCTGCTCGGTGACGAATGGCAGCGCGAACACTGGTACGCCAGCGCCGCCGAACGCGATGCCGCCATCGTGGAAATGGGCCGCAAGCACGAGTTTTCCCGCCCGGGCGACAAGCCGGCGCTGCGTTTCGAGCGCATCCAAAAGCTCTAAGACTATTGCCACCGGCTGCCGCTAAAAAGCGCGTCCTTGCGTAGGCCCCTGAATCCTCAACGGTCATACCCATGCTTGTCGCTTCCTTACTGCCCGCGCTCGTCCTGACCGCCGCCACCGCGACACCCGAGGTTGTCATCGAGGCCACGCGTACCCGCGTAGCGGCGTTCGACTACCCCGGCAGTGCCACCACGGTGAGCAACGAAGAGCTCGGCTTGTTGGCGGCCACACACGCCAGCGAAGCCATCAACCGGGTCCCCGGCGCCTTCCTCCAGCGCGGTAGCGGGCAGGAAGTGCTGGTAGCGCTGCGCTCCCCAGTGCTGGCCGGGCCCGGAGCCTGTGGTGCCTTTCTCGTCATGGAGGACGGCCTGCCACTGCGCCCGGTGGGCAGTTGCAACGTGAACGAACTGTTCGAGGTGAACCTGGAACAAGCAGCAGGCCTCGAAGTGGTGCGCGGCCCGGGTCTTGGACCACAAGGCGCCAACGCACTGCACGGGCTCATCAACGTGCGTAGCGTGGCGCTCGACGCTCCCTTCCGTGCGGGCCTCGAATTTGGCCAGCACGGGTACTCGCGACTAAAACTGCAAGGCAGCTTCGCCACTGCTAGCGGGGTCGATACCAGTGCAGCAGGGGGTGATGCGGCAGACACCAGCCGCTTCGCTTTTGCCTTCCACACCACGCGCGATGGTGGCTGGCGCAATGCCACGGGCTTCCACGAACAGAAGGGCAATCTCAAGTGGGGCGCACCGTTAGGCGGCGGCCAACTCACCTTGAGCCTCGCCGGAACCAATCTCGACCAAGAGACGGGCGGGTTCATCGCGGGCCTGAATTCCTACCGCAACCCCACGCTAGCCCGTAGCAACGCCAACCCCGAAGCCTTCCGACAAGCGAGTGCCTTACGCTTACTGGGTCGTTGGCAGGAAGACGCTGCGAATGGCTGGGAACTGAGCGCTTATGCGCGTGCCTCACGCATGCGCTTCCTGCAGCACTTCCTGCTCGGCAAGCCCCTCGAGCGAAACGGGCAACAAAGTGCTGGCGTCGTTGTCAGCCAGGGGCTGGACTTCGCCGGGGCGCAGTGGCGTTTGGGGTTCGATGCCGAAACCGCCAACAGCTACCTCGTGGAATTCCAAGCCGGCCCGACACTGGAAGGCACTGCTGCGGCGCGCGCTATCCGCCCAGCCGGCTTCCACTACGACTACCGCGTGCAAACGCTCGGGTTGGCACCGTGGGTGACGTTGGAAAAAACGCTGACGCCGCGCTGGACGCTTTCCGGCAGCTTGCGCGCCGACCGTACGCGTTACCAGTACGACAACCGCATGCGTACCGGCAATACCAGCGATACCGGCGGCACTTGTACGGGCGGCTGTTTGTACTCGCGGCCAGCAGACCGCAGCGACCGCTTCAACCTCGTGATGCCCCGCCTCGGCCTCGCTTGGCGAGTGAACGACGGACTGAGCGCTTGGGCTAGCGTGGGCCGCGGCTTCCGGCCACCCGAGGCAACTGAACTCTATCGTCTGCAGCGCCAGCAAAGCGTGGCGGACCTCGAAGCCGAAACCGCGCGTTCCGCCGAACTGGGTCTGCGTGGCCGCGGGGCTGGCTACACCTGGTCCTTGGCGACCTACGCCATGGAGAAGCAGCACGTCATCCTGCGCGACGCTTCGGCCTTCAACGTGAGCGATGGACGCACGCGGCACCGCGGCGTCGAATTCGAAGGCATTTGGTCCGCCACGTCTTGGTTAACGCTGTCGGGTGAAGCGAATTTCGCGAATCACACTTACCGCTTCAACCGCGCTGCCGAACAGGGCGAACGCATCGTTTCCGGCAACGAAGTAGACACCGCACCGCGCCGCCTGCATTCACTGCGCGCCAGCGTGGCGCCGCGTGCCAACACCCGGGTGGAACTCGAATGGGTAGCGGTGGGCCCCTACTTCGCCGATGCCGCCAACACGGCGCGCTATCCGGGGCACGACCTGCTGAACCTGCGGACCGCCTGGACGCCAACGCCACGCTGGACGGTATCGCTACGCGTAACGAACCTGATGGACCGCGCTTACGCGGACCGTGCCGATCTCAGCTTTGGTGCTTGGCGCTATTTCCCAGGCCGGCCGCGTACGGCCTTCGTCGAAGTGGACTGGCAGCCGCAAACATAGCCCGTGCCTTGGACTCCGCCGCACGCAACGCGGCGGGCCTTACTTGCCAGCCGGTACTTGCTGCGTAATGCAGTGGATGTTGCCACCGCCGAGCAGTATTTCGCGCGCAGGCACACCGACTACCGTGCGGGTGGGGAAGCAGCGCTTCAGCACTGCTGCTGCTGCTGCATCGCGCTTCGCATCGAGCAAGGGCATTACCACGTGCCGGTTCGCAATGTAGAAGTTCACATAGCTCGCCGCCAGCCGCTCCCCCACCTGACGTGGCTTAGTGTTTTGGCAGGCATCCACCCCGCGGACTTCCTCGACCGTCATATGCAGCGGGCCGGGTTGCACCAGTTTGTGCAACTTGAACTTCCGGCCACGCGCATCGCGGGCCGCACGCAGGCGCGCTTCAGCGTCACGCACCATCGGGTACATGGGGTCGTGGCGGTCGTCGGTCCACGTCAGCGCCACTTCACCCGGTGCGGTGAAGCAGGCGAGATTATCGACATGGCCATCGGTCTCGTCCATGAACACGCCATCGCCAAGCCACACGACGGTCTCCACGCCGAGCCAGGCACGTAGTTGTGCTTCATAGTCCTCGCGCGACATACCGGGGTTGCGATTGGGGTTCAGCAAGCATTGTTCGGTGACCAGCAAGGTGCCCTGCCCGTCCACGTGGATGGCCCCGCCTTCCAGAATGAAATCTGGTCGATAGCGGTCGAGGCCCTCTACCTCGCAGACCTTCTGCGCCACGGCAGCATCGAGATCCCAAGGGAAGTACAGGCCACCATTCAGCCCGCCCCAAGCGTTGAACTGCCAGTCGACGCCCCGCCGCCGGCCCTTGTCGTCGACCACGATGGTTGGCCCCACATCGCGCATCCAGGCGTCGTTGCTGGAGAGTTCCACCACGCGCACCGCGGCGGGCAACTGCGCCCGAGCGTTGGCATATTGCCGCGCGGAGACCCCCACCCGGACGGCTTCACTGGCACTAATGGCCGTGGCAACCGCCGTAAATGCCGCCTGCGCAGGCTTGGCACCTAGCCGCCAATTGTCCGGACGCTCCGGCCATAGCATCCAGCAAGCGGCATGGCGGGAATACTCCGCAGGCATGCGAAACCCCTGGCGAGCGGGCGAAACGTAGCGCGTAACGGTCATGCGGGGCTCCTCAACCAATGGCCTATTTTACCTTGGGGTGCGCCGGTTGTACGGGCATCCCCTAATCGGGCTAGAATCGAGCAATGCGTTTATTGCTCGTTGAAGACCAACCCGATCTTGCCGCCAACGTGGCCGACCACCTTGCGGGGCTTGGACACGAGGTGCAACTTTGCGCGGACGGTGAAACCGCCTTCAGCGCCGCGCGCAACGGGCACTTCGACATACTCATCCTAGATGTCATGTTGCCACGACTAGACGGGCTCAGCGTGTGCCGTTTACTGCGTCAGGAAAGGCTGGAACAACTGCCCATCCTCATGCTCACCGCGCGGGACAGCGTCGCGGACCGCGTGGCCGGGCTAGATGCCGGCGCCGACGACTACCTGGTCAAGCCCTTCGCGCTGGCCGAACTCGAGGCACGCGTTCGGGCCTTGCTCCGGCGCGTCCAACCCGCACCCAATGCCGCACCCGAACTGCTGCAAGTGGCAGACCTGACCTTTGACCCGGCAACCCTCGTGGCCCAACGGTCAGGGCAAGTGCTGCGGCTCAACCCAAGCACCCGCCGCATCCTGCAAATTTTGCTGCAAAACACCCAGCGGGTGGTCACACGGCAAGAATTGGAAGCCGCCCTCTGGGGCGATTCGCCGCCGACCGGCGATGTACTGCGCGCGCACATGTATGCGCTCCGCGTTGCCGTCGACAAACCCTTCGACCGCAAGCTGCTGCATACCGTCCACGGCGAAGGCTACCGCCTAGCCGTGCTCGACGACGCCTAACCTAACCGTTCGCCGCGGCAGCTACCCGCCAGTCAGCCAGCGCATCAGCGGCTCGCCGCGGCCAAGCCCTGCGCCAAATCGGCGCGTAAGTCCTCGACATCCTCCAGCCCGAACGACAGCCGCACCATCCCCGGGGTGATACCCGAGACAACAAGTTGTTCCGGCGACAAGTCCAGCGGCTTCATGAAGGGTGGCGGGTTCACGAGGCTGTCGACGCTGCCGAGGCTGGCCGTCATGGCGAACAATTCCAGCGCTTCGGCAAAGCGCGTAGCCGCCGCGAGCCCCCCCGCCAGTTCCACGCAATTGAGGGTACCGAAGTCCTGCTGCTGCGCCGCGGCTAGCGCCTGCTGGGGATGGCTCTCGAGGCCTGGGTAAATGACCCGACTGACACCCGGCTGCTTTTCCAGCCACGCCGAGAGTTCGTGCGCAGTGCGGCACTGCGCCTGATAGCGCACGAAATAAGTCTTCAGGCCGCGCTGTACCAGGAAGGCAGCGTGTGGGTCCAGCGTGCAACCGATGAGCACGGATTCGGTCCGCAGTTTCTGCACCATAGCGGCAGAGCCTATAACAGCCCCCGCCAGCACGTCGCCGTGGCCACTCGCGTACTTCGTGAGCGAATGGACGAACAAGTCCACCGGGTATTGGCCATATTGGTGAAACCCAGCAAACGTGTTGTCCATGACCGACAGCACGCCGTACTGGCGGCATAAGGCGCAAATGCGTTCCACATCCGCGATGCGCAGCATCGGGTTGGTGGGGCTTTCAAACTGCACCAACTTCACCGGGCGCGCGGCCAAGGCCGCCTCGAGCGCCGCGTGGTCGCCCACTGGCAACAGCGTGTGGGTTATGCCGTAGCGGGTAAGCGGCCCCCTCAAGGCCTGTCGTGTCGGCGCGTAGCTTTCAATGAAGCTCACTACGTGGTCGCCTGCCGACAGCAAGCCATAGAGTGGCAAGGAAACGGCGGCCATCCCCGACCCCACGACTACGGCATCCTCGCGGCCCTGCAACTGCGCCAGTGTCAGTTCCAGTTGGCGCGTGGTGGGATTTTTGCCGCGGCTGTAAAAAAAGCCTTTCACCTCGCCGCGTAACATCGCCAGCAAATCGTCGACCGTTTCGGTCTCGAATTTCACGGACTGGTAGATGGGTGCCACCAGCGGCCGGTTGCCGGGGGGCAACTCGATAACCGGAGGATGGGTAACCAGGGTGCGGGGCCTGCGGGGGGGGGTGCTCATGCATTGAGCATACAATGGGTTGCGGTTCGCCGTCGGGTGGCGCCTTTTCGTCTGCTAACCATGAACTGCACGTAAGCTGACTGCGGACTACCCGTGGACTACCTATTTATTTATTGCGAGGAGAAATCCGTGCGCCTACTCGCCTCTACCGTCGCTCTGCTGTTACTGGTAATAAACCCGGCCCATGCCCAAACCACGGGACGCTGGACCTGGCTGGCCGGCCCGACGGTCGGGGGCAGCCTCGTCGCCACGGTGACGGCGCAGGGCGAGGTGGCGAGCCAGTACGCCTATCTGGACAATGGACGCGGCCCCAAATTGCAGGCGCAATGGCACGAAGGGACAGACGGCGTGCCGGACCGCTGGAAGATCACCGGCACCACCACCTTTGGCAGTCGCGCCAACGAAGTGTTCCGCCGTACCGGGCAAGAAGCCTACTGGAAGACAGTGGGTGACGAAGGGCAAGCGCAAGTGCCAAGCCGTAAGAACGGTGAGGCGGCAGCACCGGCCTATCTACCCATCGTCTACACCCCGGACTATCTGGCGGCGCTCGTGCGCGCCGCCCTGCGCCATGGCGGCCGGCTTGGTTTGTTGCCGGCCGGCGAACTCAGCGTCGCTACCCTCGAATCGATGACCGTGACTGGAGCCGCGGGGCAAGAACTCAGCATTACGCTGCATGCGGTGACCGGGCTCGGCCTGACGCCGAGCTACCTTTGGCTAGACCCGACTGGCGCACTGTTCGCCAACGTCGACATGGCAGATGGTCTCTACGGCGTGGTGCGTGAAGGCTGGGAAGCCAACGCACCGGCACTGGCAGCACGGCAACAAGCCGCGGACGAGGTGCTACTGGCGAAGTTGGCCGGCAACGCCAAGCACACCTACACCCAGCCGCTCGCCTTCCGGCACGTGCAGGTATTCGATTCCCGCCGCGGTACGCTTTCGGCGCCGCAGACCGTCATCGTGTTCCGCGGGCGCATCTCCACCCTGCAGCCGGACGAAGTACCGCTGCCCGCAGACGCCCTCACTATCGATGGCACGGGCCAAACGCTGCTGCCGGCACTGTTCGATCTGCACACCCATGGCACGCCGTGGAGTGGCGCACTGCAACTCGCTGGCGGCGTCACCACCGCACGCGACCTCGGCAACGACCATGACTCGATCTTGCTGCAGGAAGCGCGCTATGACAGCGGCGCGTGGTTGGGGCCGCGCCTGTGGCGCGCCGGCTTCATGGATGGCCGAAGCCCCTACACCGCCAGTGGCGGCAAGACGGTAGCGAGCCTGCCCGAAGCGTTTGCAGCGGTAGATTTCTTCGCCGCCCACGGCTACCAACAAGTGAAGCTCTATAGCTCTTTCAACCCGGACTGGGTAGCGCCAGTGGCTGCGCGTGCGCACGAACGTGGTCTGCGCGTGAGTGGTCATGTTCCCGCCTTCACCACCGCGGCACGCGTTATCACGCAGGGCTACGACGAACTGAACCATCTGAACATGCTGTTCCTGAACTTCGTGGCCAGTCCCGCGGAAGATACTCGCACCAACGCCCGCTTCACCATGGTGGGGGAACGCGCCTGGCAACTCGACCTCGACAGCGCGCCCGTGCAGGCTTTCATTCAGGAACTAGCGCAACGTGGCACCGTCGTCGACCCGACCATGGCTTGCTTCGAAGACAGCTTCAACCAAGCTCCCGGTGAGAGCTCGCGCGTCATGGCGCCGGTACTAGAACGGCTACCAGCCACGTTGCGTCGTTCGCTGCTGCAACCCGAGATGGAACTGACCCCGGCCGTGTTGGGCCACTACCGGGCCAGTTGGCAGAAGATGTTGGACTTGCTGGTCCGCCTCGACCGCGCGGGAGTGCCACTGGTACCGGGTACCGATTCACTGGAAGGCTTTTACCTGCACCGCGAACTGGAACTGTGGGTGCAGGCGGGCATTCCTGCCAGCCGCGTACTGCAACACGCCACCCTCGGCAGCGCGCGCGTGTTGCGCCTGGAGCAATCATTGGGGGCTGTGGAGGCCGGCTATTCCGCCGACCTCGTGCTGGTGGATGGCAACCCGCTGCAAGACATCAGCGCCCTGCGCCGCATGCGCATGGTGATGAAGGCTGGTGCTGGTTATTTTCCCGCAGAAATCTACCCAGCACTGGGGATAAAGCCCGCCGTCATCGCTGCCGAAGTACAGGGCGCGAAGCCCTGAGGCTGCAGCCATTGAGGCCTTGAGGCTGCACCCCCCAAGGCCTAGCTGCGGGCACAACGACTAGGGCGCGAGCCCCTCGGCGGCGGCCAAGGCCGCGCCGATGACGCCGGCGTGCTGTCTGCAGCCTGCTGGGACGATAGTGCACGGCGCCTGCAACAAGTGCCCGAACTGGTCCCACTGGTCCGACAAACCACCGCCCAACACGATGAGTTCCGGCCACAGCAGGGCATGGAAAGCAGTGAGTACGCGGCTGGCTTCAGCCGACCACGCCGGCCAGTCCAAGCCGCGCTCACGCCGCGCACGACCGGACGCAATGTGCTCCGCCTCGGCGCCACCAATCTCCAGATGTCCCAGTTCCGTATTGGCCATGAGCTGACCATTCACGAACAGCGCACTGCCGATACCGGTACCGAAAGTCAGACACAGCACCGTGCCATGCTGGCCGCGCCCGGCGCCCAATCGCATTTCGGCGAGGCCCGCAGCATCACCATCGTTTAGCAGTACCACCGGGCGACCCACTTCACGGGCGAGGGCGCTACGCGCATCGGCACGTACCCAACCGGCGTCGATATTGGCCGCTGTGTGCGTAATGCCTTGGCGAACCACGGAAGGCACGGCAATGCCGACGGGCAAACTGCCATGGGAGTGGCCCGTTCCGGCTTCTAGCGCGGTAACCAAGCCACCGATAGCCGTTCCTACTGCCAACAACGTCGCGGGGGCTGGGGTCGGGCAAGAAGCCGCCTCGCCCACCAGTTCCCCCGCTTCCAAGTTGACTACCGCCGCCTTGATGGAAGAGCCGCCGACGTCAATGCCAATACAAACGCTCAGACACCCTCCTGGTTCGCCGCCAACGCCAGTTGCGCGTCGCGTTGACGCTTCTTTTCTTGCCGCTGCATCCAGATGCCTGCGAACACAATGCACACCGCCACCAGCAACACCATCACGGTGGCCAGGGCGTTGATGGAGGGATTCACCCCGAGGCGCACCTTCGAGAAGATGAGCTGCGGCAGGGTAGTGGAACCGGGGCCGGACACGAAGCTGGTGATGACGAGATCGTCCCAGGATAAGGTGAAGGCGAGCAGCCAACCGGAAAGAATGGCCGGGAAGATGATGGGCAAGGTGATGACAAAAAACACCTTGGCTGGCCGCGCGCCGAGATCCATGGCAGCTTCCTCCAGCGATTCATCCAGCGTTAGCAAACGCGACTGGATAACTACCGTGACATAGGCCATAGAGAAGGTGATGTGCGCGATGGTGATGGTGGTAACGCCGCGCCCTTCCGGCCAACCCACCACGGACTGCATGGCGACGAACAGCAGTAGCATGGCCAGACCCGTGATGACTTCGGGCATAACCATCGGTGCCGTAGTGAGCCCCGTGAGCAGCGTACGGCCTTTGAAGCGACCGAAGCGCGCGAGCGCAAGGCCCGCGAGCGTGCCAAGAATGACGGCGCCCGTGGCGTTCATCGCGGCAATCTTCAAGCTGAGCCTGGCCGCCTCCAGCACCTGCGTGTCGCCCAACAGGGCTACGTACCATTTGATGGTCGGCGAATGCGCCGCGTCCCACACGGTGACGAGCTTGGAATTGTTGAACGAGTACACCACCATGGACAGGATGGGGATGTAAAGGAAGGCGAAGCCGAAAGCCATCGCCGTCAGCACGAAGAATGAGCGACGCTGGTTCATCGGTGCGCCCCTCCGGCCGCCTGCTGTACGCGTTGATACAGCATGATAGGGCCGACCAACAGCAACAACAGCAAGATGGCAACGGCACTGGCCACGGGCCAATCGCGGTTATTGAAGAACTCTTCCCACAACACACGGCCAATCATGAGCGAATCCGGGCCGCCGAGCAGTGCGGGAATGACAAATTCGCCAGTAGCAGGGATGAACACCAACATGCAGCCAGCGACAATGCCTTCCTTGGTAAGCGGCAGCGTGATGCTGAAGAATGTACGGGTCGGTCGGCAACCCAAATCCGCAGCGGCCTCGAGCAAAGTGCCATCGAGCTTTTCAATGGCGGTGTAAAGCGGTAGCACCATGAACGGCAGGTAGCTGTAGACAATACCGATATAGACGGCCCAATCGGTCTGCAGCAGCGACACGGGCTCATCAATGAGCCCCAACGCCAAGAGCATTTGGTTGATGGGGCTGTTGATGCCGAGCAAACCAATCCATGCGTAGACGCGCAGCAGGAAACTGGTCCAGAAAGGCAGCATCACCAGCATGAGCAGGATATTGCGCCACTCGCGACTGCTGCGGGCAATGCCATAGGCCATGGGGTAACCCACCAGCAGCGCAAGTGTGGTGGATACCCCCGCCATCTTCAGCGAGTTCAGTAGAGCCGAACTGTAGAGCTCGTCTTCCCACAGAAACTGGTAATTGCCAAGGTTCAGCCGAATGAGCATGACCTTGTCGTCCGCCCACTGAATGAGGGGAGCGAACGGCGGCATGGCGATTTCAACGGACGAGAACGAAATCTTCAGAACGATGAAAAACGGAACGAGAAAAAACACCAACAGCCAGAGATAAGGCACGGCGGTAACTGCCATACGTCCCGTGACACCCCAGTCCTTGAGGCGCCCCTGCGCTGCGCGCACCGGCGCCCAGCCCAGTAGCGCTTGCAGCAGGCCGGAGAGCACCTGCCCGAGGTTGGGCTGTGCCACGCCGGACATTACTGCGTCACCACCACGTTGGCACCTGGGCTCCAGGACAGCCACACCCGCTCTTCCCAAGTAACACGATCATCGCGGCGGTCTGTATTCGGCTGCGTGACGCGCACCAATTTGCCGCTGTCGAGCGCAACGAGGTAGCGCGAGACATCGCCGAGGTAGGCAATTTCCTTTACCGTGCCGTTGAACACGTTCTCCGACTGATCGGGCCGCTCGCGGTCCAAACGAACTTTTTCCGGGCGCACTGCTACCCAAACCTTGGCGTCAGGTGCACTCGCAACGCCATGGTCCACGTAGACCGTGCTGCCCAGTTCAGGGGACTCGATCCGCACGTAGTCGGGCTCGTCTTCGACCAAGCGCCCCTCGAACATGTTCACCGAGCCGATGAAGTCGGCTACATATTTCGAGGTGGGGTATTCGTAGATATCGGACGGCGTTCCGGTTTGCAGAATACGCCCATGGTTCATCACGCCAATGCGCGAAGCCAGCGTCATGGCCTCTTCTTGGTCGTGCGTGACGATGACAAAAGTGACGCCGAGCTTTTCCTGCAGATTGATCAACTCAAACTGCGTATTCTCGCGGAGCTTCTTGTCGAGAGCACCGAGGGGCTCGTCCAGCAGCAGCAATTTCGGGCGTTTCACCAGTGAACGCGCCAGCGCCACGCGCTGCCGTTGGCCACCTGAAAGTTGCTGCGGCCTGCGCTTGCCGTAGCCATCCAGAGCCACCAGTTTGAGCATCTCGGACACGCGCTCTTGGCGTTCCGCCTTGGGCACACCGTCCTGCCTCAGGCCGAAGGCCACGTTGTCTTCGACGGACATGTGCGGGAATAGCGCGTAGGACTGGAACATCATGTTGACCGGCCGCTCGTAGGGCGGGATGCCGGTCATGTCCTGGCCGTCGATGAACAAGCGGCCTTCAGAAGGGTCGTCGAAACCGGCGAGCATGCGCAGCAACGTGGTCTTGCCACAGCCCGAGGCACCCAGCAAACAGAAGGCCTCGCCTTGGTAGATATCGAGGCTCACCTGATTGACGGCGACAAAATCACCGAACCGCTTGGTGACCCGCTCGATGCGCACATAAGGCAACGCTTGCGGGTCCTGCCAAGGCTTGAGTTTCTCGTCAGGGCGCGTGTTGGCCATGTGCGGCTGCCGCTGCCCTTTGCGACAGCGGCCCTCTGGTCGTTGTTGTAAAACCCCTGATCGCCGCACCCGCTAGTTGTGCCCGGCCCGCTTCCCGGACCGGGCCGTCGGGCCCGGAAACAACGCGGGCGGCCAAGGCCGCCCGCGCGCTCAACTTACTTGCCGGTGCGCACCCGAGTCCAGGCGCGGTTGGCTTCGCGGCTGTACTCCTGACTTTCTGCCAAGTGGGCGTGCAATTTCGCACGAGTCTCGGCGTCCGGGTAGATGCCCGGATCGTTCTTGACGGTTTCGTTCACCAGTGGCAGCGAGTTGGCCACGCCGTTCGCGTAGTTCACGAAGTTGGAAACGGCCGCGATAACAGTCGGGTCCATCGCGTTGTTTATCCACGCGTGAGCGTTGTCCGTGTGCTTGGCATCAGCGGGGATGGCCATGACGTCGAACCACATGATGGCGCCTTCCTTCGGCACCATGTAGGCGATCTCGACACCCTTATTCGCTTCGGTAGCACGGTCGCGGGCCTGCAGCACATCGCCGGACCAACCGAGCGACACGCAGACTTCGCCATTCGCCAAGTCGTTGATGTACTGCGAGGAGTGGTAGTACTTGACGTAGGAACGGACACTCATGAGCAGGTCCGCCGCCGCCTTCAGGTCTTCCGGCTTCTCGCTGTTGGGATCGCGCCCCAAGTAAATGAGTACCGAGTCGATGACCTCAGAGGGGGCATCGAGCAGCGTGATGCCGCAGCCCTTCAGCTTTGCAGCGTACTTGGGGTCAAACACGAGCGCCCAAGAGTTCAGCGGCATATCGGCCCCTAGCGCTGCCTTTACCTTGGCGACGTTGTAACCGAGGCCCGTGGTACCCCACAGCCAGGGCACCGCATACTGGTTGCCCGGGTCGTGCAGAGCGACGACCTTCATCACCTCGGGGTCGAGGTTCTTCCAGTTCGGCAGCTTGGACTTGTCGAGCTTGCGGAACACACCGGCCTTGATCTGGCGCTCGAGGAACGAGGCCGAAGGCACGACGAGGTCGTAGCCGGTGCTGCCAGCGAGAAGCTTGCCTTCGAGCATCTCGTTGTTATCGAACACATCGTAGCGGACCTTGATTCCCGTGCCCTTCTCGAAGTTGGCGAGGGTGTCTTCGGCGACGTAATCGGACCAGTTGTAGACGTTCAGCACCTTTTCTTCAGGTGCGGCGGCAGCCGGCGCGGTACCAGCCTCCTGCTTTGCGCCGCCACAGGCGGCCAGAACCAGCGTGACAGCCGCGGCGAGCCACGGACGGTAAGAAAGGGGCTTGGACATGAGGCAAAACTCCAGCAGCGAGGGGATACGCCCTTTATATCGCAGTAAGCGGCGGATTTGTAGCGCCGGAAGACCCTAATGGGCTGAACTCGCCGTCTGGCCAGTCGAAGCGAGGCCCGTCGCCCCTCGCTGGCCGGTGCGTACGCGGGTCCAAGCGCGGTTAGCAGCACGGCTGTATTCCTGGCTTTCCGCCAAGTGCGCATGAAGTTTGGCTCGGGTGGCCGCGTTCGGGTAAATGCCCGAGTCACTCCGGACGGCGTCGTCCAGCAGGGGCCGCGACGCGACTACCCCGTTGGCGTAGTTGACGTGATTGGAGACTGGCGCGATGACCGACGGGTCCATCGCGTTATTGATCCAGGCGTGCGCATTGCCCGGGTGTTTGGCGTCGGCAGGAACAGCCATGACATCGAACCCGATAAGAGCTCCTTCCGTCGGCACCAGATAGGCAATATCGACACCGTTCCGAGCTTCGGCGGCGCGGTCTCGCGCCTGCAGCACATCACCCGACCAACCTAGGGAAACGCAAACCTCGCCGTTAGCGAGGTCGTTGACGTATTGCGAGGAGTGGAAGTACTTGATGTAAGGACGGACGCTCAAGAGCAGGTCCGTAGCCGCCTTAAGGTCTTCTGGCTTCTCGCTGTTGGGATCCAGGCCCAAGTAGATGAGAGCGGAGCCAAAGACTTCCGGAGGGGAATCCAGCAGCGTGATGCCGCAACTCTGCAGTTTGGCCGCTATTTTGGGGTCGAACACGAGCCCCCAAGAGTTCAACGGTGCGTCGGCGCCAAGGGCAGCCCTGACCTTCGCCACGTTGTAGCCAAGGCCTGTCGTTGCCCACAACCAAGGCACGGCGTACTGGTTGCCCGGGTCGTGCAAGGCCAGTTGCTGCATTACCTCGGGGTCGAGGTTTTTCCAGTTCGGCAGCTTCGACTTATCCAGTTTGCGAAAGACCCCTGCCTTGATCTGCCGCTCGAGAAAATTACCGGACGGGACCACGACGTCGTAGCCGCTACGACCGGTCAGCAGTTTGGTTTCGAGCAGCTCGTTGCTGTCGAACACGTCGTAGCGAACCTGAATTCCGGTGCTCTTTTGGAAGTTCGCCAACGTGTCTTCGGCGATGTAATCCGACCAGTTGTAGACGTTGAGCACTTTCTCTTCGGGTGCGCTGGCGGGTGCGCTGGGGGGTGCGCTGGCGGGTGCGCTGGCCGCAGTACCAGTCCCAGTAACCGCCGCTGTGCCACCCGCCGGGTGCCCGCCGCCACAGGCGGTCAATAGCAGTGCGCAGGCGGCGACCGCACACAGCAGCCGCGAATTAGGCTTGAGCATAAGTACGACTCAGAAGACGATTCCTCGGGGAGCCCCAACATACCGTCCGGAGCTCGGGTTTTGTAGCCCCCCCGAGCCACATCGCCAGCGCCGCCTCAGACGGGGCCGCGCCCAGCCTTGAGGTCGGCCAGTGTGAGGTCCAGGCAGCGATGCGCCTTTTCCACCAGCTCGTCGACGTGTTCGCGGGTAAGGATGAGCGGCGGCGAGATAATCATGGTGTCGCGTACCGCGCGCATAACCAGTCCTTCGCGGAAGCAATGGTCCCGGCACAGGATACCCACCGCACCGCGCTGCGGAAAGAAGCGCCGGGAAGCCTTGTCCGCCACCAGTTCCAGCGCACCAATCATGCCGATGCCGCGCGCCTCACCCACCAGAGGGTGGTCCGCCAGTTCACGCCAGCGCGCCTGCAAGTAGGGCCCGATGTCCTCGCGGCAACGGTCCACCAAATGTTCGTCGCGCAGGATGCCAATGTTGGCGAGCGCCGCCGCACACACCGCCGGATGGCCCGAATAGGTATAGCCGTGGGCAAACTCGCCACCGTCGTTGATGAGCACGTCCGCCACAGAATCCGCCACCATCACCGCGCCGAGTGGCAGATAGCCGGAGGTGATGGCCTTGGCCAACGTCATGAAATCTGGCTGGAACCCGAAGTGCTCCTGCCCGAACCAGCGCCCAGTGCGACCAAAGCCGCATACCACTTCGTCCGCGATGATCAGTACGCCATATTCACGGCAAATGCGCTGCACTTCCGGCCAATAGGTGTCGGGCGGAATGATGACGCCACCCGCGCCTTGCAGCGGCTCACCGATAAAAGCAGCGACGTTTTCTGCGCCCAATTCGAGAATCTTGCGCTCGATGGCGCGGGCAGCATGGAGGCCATATTCCTCGGGAGAGAGATCGCCGCCGTTCTGGTACCAGTATGGCTGCTCCACATGCACGATGCCCGGGATGGGCAAGCCACCTTGCTCGTGCATGAATTTCATGCCGCCGAGCGAAGCACCGGCCATGGTGCTGCCGTGATAAGCGTTGTCCCGGCTGATGATGGTCTGACGCTGCGGTTGGCCGCGCAGGTCCCAATAGCGACGCACCATGCGCACGATGGTGTCGTTCGCTTCGGAGCCAGAGCTGGTAAAAAACGCACGGTTGAACGGCGACGGCGCCAGTTCCGCCAGCACGCGTGCCAGTTCAATGGCGGGCGCATTGGCGCTCTTGAAGAAGCTGTTGTAGTACGGCAGCTCCAGCATCTGCCGATAAGCCGCTTCGGCCGGCTCCTTGCGGCCGTAGCCAATATTCACGCACCACAGGCCAGCCATGCCGTCGAGAATGCGGTTCCCGTCCGAGTCCCACAGGTAGGGCCCTTCCGCGCGCACAATGATGCGCGAGCCTTCCGCCGCCAGCCCCTTGAAGTCCGTGAAGGGGTGGAGGTAATGGCGAGCGTCTAGTTGCTGCCATTCGGCCGTGGTGTGGCTTGCGGCCAGCGAGACGCCAGGCGCCGGAAGATCGGCCGGAAGGTCGGCCGAA
>Ga0164294_10001338_pt1 | contig 22892 bp, 20 predicted proteins | sample GEODES005metaG_FD_111479 | JGI IMG/M metagenome (GOLD analysis project Ga0164294, IMG submission 111479) | Oligotrophic lake water microbial communities from Sparkling Lake, Wisconsin, USA - GEODES005 metaG | ecosystem: Environmental > Aquatic > Freshwater > Lake | place: USA: Sparkling Lake...
CCACGACGGTGGCCCGGACAATATCCGTCGCGTCGCCGCGACGTTGGCCGCCGCCGGGTGGCCGCTGGACAATCTCGACGATCACCTCGACGGGGACTAGCGCTTACTTTTCCCGCAGCACTGGGTCTGATGCGCGCTGCGCCTAGCGCAGCGACGAAGTGTCTGTACCCGATTGCGACACCCCGCCGCTGCTAACGCAGCACTGGGTCTGATGCGCGCTGCGCCTAGCGCAGCGACGAAGTGTCTGTACCCGATTGCGACACCCCGCCGCTGCTAACGCAGCGACGAAGTGTCGATCACAAACCGGTAGCGCACATCGCTGGCGATGACCCGCTCGTAGGCCTCGTTGATGTAGTCGGGTTCGATCACCTCGACCTCTGAGGCGATGCCGTGCTCGGCGCAGAAATCCAGCATCTCCTGGGTCTCGGCGATACCGCCGATCGCCGAACCGGTCAGGCTGCGCCGCATACCCAGGAGTGCGAACGCCGGTACCACCATCGGGTTCTCCGGTAACCCGAGTTCGACGAACACACCGTCGAGATCCAGCAATCCGAGGAACCGACGCAGATCCAAATCGGCAGAGACGGTGTTGAGGATGATGTCGAAGGAGTTGCGCAGATTCTTGAACGTGTCGCGGTCGCTGGTGGCGTGGTAGGCCTTGGCGCCCAGGCGAAGTCCGTCCTCCATCTTCTTCAGCGACTGCGACAACACTGTCACCTCGGCGCCCATTGCCGCGGCCAGTTTGACTCCCATATGTCCCAGTCCGCCCAGGCCAATGACCCCGACCCGGGTGCCCGGTCCGACCTTCCAGTGCCGCAGCGGCGAATAGCTGGTGATCCCGGCGCACAGCAGCGGCGCGGCGGCATCCAGGGGCAGCGCGGCGGGAATCGTGAGGACGTAGTTCTCGTCGACCACGATGCTGCCGCTGTAGCCACCGTGGGTAGGTGTGCCGTCCTTGCCGACCGCGTTGTAGGTGCCGATGTTGCCGCCGCCGGTGCAGTACTGCTCGACACCCGCCTTGCAGTTCTTGCACTCGCGGCAGGAATCGACGAAGCAGCCCACTCCCACGCGGTCACCGACGGTGAATTTACTGACCTGTGACCCGATCTCGGTGACGATGCCGGCGATCTCATGGCCGGGCACCACCGGGTAACGGGGCTGACCCCACTCGGCGCGCACGGTGTGGATATCGGAGTGGCAGATCCCGGCGAAGTGGATGTCGAATCGCACGTCGTGGGGCCCGACGTCGCGGCGGGTGATCGTGGTCTTGGTCAGTGGTTCGGTGGCCGAAGTTGCGGCATATGCGTGAACGGTGCTCATGATCGGCAAGACTAGGCGCTAGGTGCGGGTGCCGAAACAGGGGCTGCCCTGGTTTTCAGGAGAGGAACGCCATGTCGCAGTACCTGGCCGACAAAGTCATCATCGTCACCGGCGCCGGTAGCGGATTCGGCCGGCTCATCGCGCAGAAGTGCGCGGCCGGCGGCGCCACGGTGGTCGGCGTCGACGTCAACGCCGACAATCTCGACGAGACCATCTCCGGCATCACCGCCGCAGGCGGCCAGGGCATCGCCCAGGTGGCCGATGTCACCGATATGGCGCAACTCAAAGCGGCGGCCGCGCGTGCGATCACGACCTTCGGGGCCATCGACGTGCTGGTGAACAATGCCGGCGTGATGCCGTTGGCGTTCTTCGCCGACCACGAACGCGCCTGGGAAAAATGGCATCAGGCCATCGACATCAACATCAAGGGCGTGGTGAACGGCATCTCGGCCGTCTACGACCAGATGATGGCCCAGGGCCGGGGGCAGGTGGTCAACATCTCGTCGATCTACGGCAACGGCGGTGTCGAGGGGGCCGGCGTCTACAGCGCCACGAAGGTCGCGGTGACGGCACTGTCGGACGCGTTGCGGGTGGAGGCGCAGGGCCGGATCAAGGTCACCACAGTCAAACCGACCGGGGTGTTCGGCACGAACCTTGCCAGCGGGATCGTCAACGAGACCGCGATTATGGGCCTGGCCGGTCAGAAGGGTGCGGAGTTCGCCGAGAACCTCGGCAACTTCATGACCGGCGCGCTGCGGCCCGAGCAGACCGACGTGGACTCGGTGCAGTACTGGCTGATCACACCCGAGGATCTGGCGGACGCGGTGGTGCATGTGATCGACCAGCCATGGGGAATCAACCTCAGCGATGTGACGGTGCGGGCCAGCGGTGAGAACTACATCCGCTGAGGCGCAGTTAATGGGTCTCTAGTTGATGGGCGCGTTGAGCCAGCGAAGATCGTCGATGATCCCGCGGGCGGCGACAAGACCCTGACCGCTCTGCCATACCTCGTTATTGACGATGAATACGCGGTTGTCGCGGTTGGCCGAGACCTTTCGCCACGCGTCGCTTTCCAGAAACGCCGGCGCCCGGTCCTTGGCGGCCGGCGATGCGAATGACATGTAGATGATGTCGCCGTCGGCGGCGGAGAAGTCCGATGAGCGGTCGGTGTCTGTCAGGCTGATCTCCAGGTAGGGCTTATCGGTAAACCGTTGTGCCGCAGGGCGATCGACGCCCACCGCCGCCAGCACGCTGGCCGGAAAGTTGTCCGCTCCCCACACCCGCAGAGCGGAATCGGTCAGCTGGACCACCGATGCCTGGAAATGGGTGGCGTCATTGGCCGCACCCGCCTCCTGGGCCCGTGCGGTAAATCCGGCGATCAGCTCATCAGCCGCCCCACCCCGGCCCGTCGCCGAGCCGACCAGCCGGAGGTTGTCCTGCCAGCGCGCGCCGGATGCCGCGGTGAACACCGTCGGAGCGATCGCCGACAGGGCACCTAAGGCCTCCGGCGCCAACGCCTGCGATCCCAGGATCAGATCGGGTTTCGCCGCCGCGATCGCCGCCAGGTCAGGTGTGCTCCGAGAGCCCGCGGGGGGCAGGTTGTGCACCACGGTGCCCAGATACGACGGCTGTGCGTCCGAGCCGTCAGGCAGTGCGGCGGCGACGATGCGCGATTGCAGGCCCAGTGCGCACAGCGCGTCGAGGTCGTCACCGGCCAGGGCGACGATGCGCTGGGGATCGGCCACCACGGCGGTTTGCCCGGCGTCGGGGCGGGCCGGTTCGGGTGCGCAGGATTCGTCAGGGCGGCGCTGATTGCCCAGGACGCCGGCCGAGGCGATGGTGGTGGTGCTGGTCACGATGGCGCTGGTTGTTTCCCCGGCCACCGGACCCCCATCGGCGCCCGAACATCCACTGATCGCCCACGCCATCGACACTGCTGCGGCGAGCCATGGACGCCTGGCGCGGAACAACACGACGCGACGGTAACACCCATCGCAATTAACCCCGCTGAGCTGGGCTTGTATCTGTCCAACGGGGGTAGGGCGACGCGAATACGACAGAATGTAGGACCCAGGGGACGAGGGGGCTGGTTTGGGGATAAGATTCGGCCTAGATTCGTTGGGGACGTCCCATGAATGGTTGGAGGACTTGTGACAGCCGTAGTTCCTACCCGCGGAGAACTAGAGGCGACGCGCCCCTATCCGGCGCGCACGGGGCCTAAGGGCAACCTGATCTACAAGATCATCACGACCACCGATCACAAGCTGATCGGCGTGATGTACGTGATCGCGTGCTTCACGTTCTTCGCCCTGGCCGGCCTGATGGCGTTGTTCATGCGCGCTGAACTGACAGTGCCCGGCCTGCAGTTTCTGTCCAACGAGCAGTACAACCAGTTGTTCACCATGCACGGCACCGCAATGCTGCTGTTCTACGCCACGCCGGTCGTGTTCGGATTCGCCAACCTAGTGCTGCCGCTGCAGATCGGCGCACCCGACGTGGCCTTCCCGCGACTCAATGCGCTGTCGTTGTGGCTGTTCATCTTCGGTGCGCTGATCGCGCTGGGCGGGTTCATCACCCCCGGTGGCGCGGCCGATTTCGGCTGGACGATTTATGTCCCGCTCTCGGATGCCGTGCACTCCCCGGGCGCTGGAGCCGACCTGTGGATCCTCGGTGTCGCCGTCGGCGGCCTGGGCACCATCCTGGGCGCGGTCAACATGATCACGACCATCGTGTGCATGCGCTGCCCGGGTATGACCATGTTCCGGATGCCGATTTTCACCTGGAACATCTTCGTCACGTCGATTCTGGTGCTGCTGGTCTTCCCCTTGCTGACCGCCGCGCTTTTCGGCCTGGCTGCTGACCGGCGGCTCGGGGCGCACGTCTATGACCCGGCCAATGGCGGTGTGACGCTCTTCCAGCATCTGTTCTGGTATTTCGGGCATCCGGAGGTGTACATCCTCGCGCTGCCGTTCTTCGGCATCGTCTCCGAAATCTTCCCGGTGTTCGCCCGCAAGCCGATCTTCGGCTACTCCACGCTGGTGTACGCGACCATCTCGATCGCGGCGCTGTCGGTGGCGGTGTGGGCCCACCACATGTACGTCACGGGCGCGGTGCTGCTGCCGTTCTTCAGCTTTATGACGTTCCTGATCGCGGTGCCCACCGGCATCAAGTTCTTCAACTGGATCGGCACCATGTGGCGAGGCCAGTTGACGTTCGAAACACCAATGCTGTTCTCGTTCGGCTTCCTGGTGACCTTCCTGTGCGGTGGTCTATCCGGTGTTCTGCTGGCCAGCCCGCCATTGGACTTCCACGTCTCGGACAGCTACTTCGTGGTGGCGCACTTCCACTACGTGCTGTTCGGCGTGATCGTGTTCGCCACCTACGCCGGCGTCTACTTCTGGTTCCCCAAGATGACCGGGCGTCTGCTCGACGAGCGGCTGGGCAAGGTGCACTTCTGGATGACCTTCATCGGCTTCAACCTGACGTTCCTGGTGCAGCACTGGGTTGGCGATGAAGGCATGCCGCGTCGCTACGCCGACTACCTGCCCACCGACGGGTTCACCACGCTGAATATCATCTCCACCATCGGTGCATTCATCGTCGGCGCCTCGACGCTCCCGTTCTTCTGGAATGTGTTCAAGAGCTGGCGGTACGGCGAGGTCGTCACGGTCGACGACCCGTGGGGCCACGGCAACTCCCTGGAGTGGGCGACCTCCTGCCCGCCGCCGCGGCACAACTTTACCGAGCTTCCCACTATCCGTTCCGAGCGTCCGGCATTCGAGCTGCACTACCCGCACATGGTTGAGCGGATGCGCACCGAGGCACATGTGGGCAAGGATCACTCGGAGAAGCGTTTGCGGCCGGTTGCGGACTCGTTGGGATTCGGGGTGTCTGATTCCGGACGCCTGCATACGCGTTCCACTCGGAGTCGCAAACAGGAGTGACTAATTCCAAGGTGTCGGTTCTGATCACCGTCACCGGGGTCGACCAACCCGGAGTTAACTCCACGCTCTTCGGTGTGCTGTCCGCACATGAGGTCGAACTTCTCAACGTCGAGCAGGTTGTTATTCGCGACCACCTAACCCTTGGGGTCATGGTGTTGGCGTCTCCGGAGGTCGCCGCCGGCGAGCGATTGCGAACCGAGGTCACCGCGGCCGTCGGCCGGATGGGCTTACGGGCGATCGTTGAGCCTAGCGACGATATGGCGGTTATCGCCGAACCGTCAACGCACACCATCGTCGTGCTCGGTCGGCCGATCACCGCCGCGGCATTCGGCGCAGTGGCCCGTGAGGCGGCCGCGCTGGGCGTCAACATCGACGTCATCCGGGGAGTGTCCGACTATCCGGTAACCGGACTGGAACTTCGGGTCTCCGCGCCGCCGGGACTGGGTACGGAGTTGCAGGCCAACCTCGCCCGTGTCGGCGCTGAGGAGGGCATCGATATCGCGGTGGAGAACTACAGCCTGGAACGCCGGGCCAAGCGGCTCATCGTCTTCGATGTCGACTCCACCCTGATTCAGGGTGAAGTCATCGAGATGCTGGCCGAGCGTGCCGGTGCGGGCGAGGCCGTGGCCGCCATCACCGGTGCGGCGATGCGTGGCGAGATCGACTTCGCCGAATCCCTGCACCAACGGGTGGCCACCCTGGCCGGGCTGCCGGCCGAGGTGGTCGACGAGGTCGCCGACCAAGTGCAGCTGACACCGGGAGCCCGTACGACGATCAGGACGTTGCGGCGCCTGGGATTTCACTGCGGTGTGGTCTCCGGTGGTTTCCGTCAGGTCATCGAGCCGCTGGCACATGAGTTGATGCTCGACTTCGTGGCCGCGAACGAATTGGAAATCATCGACGGCCACCTGACCGGACGTGTGGTGGGTCCGATCATCGACCGCGCCGGAAAGGCCAAAGCGCTGCGCGACTTCGCCCAGCAGGCCGGAGTGCCGATGGAACAGACCGTAGCGGTGGGCGACGGTGCCAATGACATCGACATGCTCACCGCCGCCGGCCTCGGGGTGGCCTTCAATGCCAAACCCGCACTGCGCGAAGTTGCCGACGCCTCGTTGAGCCATCCCTACCTCGACACGGTGTTGTTCATCCTCGGGGTCACCCGGGCCGAGATCGAGGCCGCCGACGCCGCCGACGGTGTCGGCGGCAGAGTGGAGATCCCGCCCGATTAACGACGATGCGAGTACGGCACGATGGTCGCGTGGCTGACTCAGTAGACGGCGGGGTCGAGGAGATTGACGCCGACCTGCTGATCGACTTCCGGCGCGTCACCCTGCGACGGGGTGGCCGGGTGTTGGTCGGGCCGGTGGACTGGCAGGTCGAACTCGATGAGCGCTGGGTGGTGATCGGGCCCAACGGGGCCGGGAAGACCTCGCTGCTCCGGATGGCCGCCGCCATGGAGTACCCGTCCTCAGGCTCGGCAACCGTCCTGGGGGAGCGGCTGGGACGGGTGGATATGGCCGAACTGCGCCAGCGGGTCGGACTGAGCAGTTCGGCGTTGTCCCAGCGGGTTCCGGACGAGGAACTGGTGCGCGATGTGGTGGTCTCGGCGGGCTACGCGGTGCTGGGCCGCTGGCACGAGCGCTACGACGATGTCGATTACCTGCGCGCACTGGACACACTGGAGAGCGTGGGTGCCGAACACCTGGCCGACCGGACCTTCGGGACGCTGTCAGAAGGCGAACGCAAACGCGTTCTTATCGCGCGATCATTGATGACCGACCCCGAACTGCTTCTGCTCGACGAACCCGCGGCCGGCCTGGACCTCGGCGGACGCGAGGAACTCGTCGCCCGTCTCGCCGATCTCGCCGCCGACCCCGATTCACCGGCACTGGTGCTGGTGACCCATCACGTCGAGGAGATCCCGCCGGGATTCAGCCACTGCCTGATCCTCTCCGAGGGACGGGTGCTGGCGGCAGGACTGTTACGAGACACCCTGACGGCCGCGAATCTCTCGGCCGCCTTCGGGCAGTCCATCGCCGTCGACACCGTCGACGGCCGCTACTTCGCCCGCCGCGCACGAACCCGCGCGGCTCACAGGAGGCGTCCATGACCGATCAGGATCGCGAACCGAAGCCCGTCCGGCCGGCCGCCACCGTGATGCTGGTGCGGGATCTACCAACCCGACTCACCGGGCTCGAGGTTTTCCTGATGCGTCGCCATGCGGCGATGGAGTTCGCTGCCGGTATGACGGTGTTTCCCGGCGGCGGCGTGGACGAACGCGACCGGGACGCCGGACTGGCCGGTGTCCGGGCCTGGTACGGACCCGAACCCACCTGGTGGGCAGAGCGTTTCGGCATCGAGGCCGACCTGGCCGAGGCCCTGGTGTGCGCTGCCGCCCGGGAGACCTTCGAGGAATCCGGAGTGCTGTTTGCCGGCCCGGCCGATGACCCCGACGGGATTGTCAGCGACGCCTCGGTGTACCACCATGCCCGCGCCGCCCTGGAGGACCGAAGCCTGTCCTTCGCCGATTTTCTGCGCGGTGAGAACCTTGTGCTACGCGCCGATCTGTTGCGGCCGTGGTCGAACTGGGTGACGCCCAAGGAGGAGCGCACCCGTCGTTACGACACGTACTTCTTCGTCGGCGCCCTCCCGGAGGGTCAGCGCGCCGACAATGAGAACACCGAGTCCGACCACGCCGCATGGGCACGTCCGGAGACGGCGATCGAGGACTTCGCCGAGGGGCGCTCACTACTGCTGCCACCAACCTGGAGTCAGCTCGATTCGCTGACCGGGCGCACCGTCGCAGAAGTGCTCGCCCTGGAGCGACAGATCGCCAAGGTGCAACCGAAACTGACTGTGGTTCAGGACAACTGGGAGATCGAGTTCTTCGACAGCGAGCGTTACAACGAGGCGCGTCGCCGAATCAACAAACTGGAGTGGGAGGGCTGAGGGTGCGCGAGTTCATCAGCATTCACCTCAGCGAGCATCACCGCGGGATCGCCACGGTGGTGCTGACCCGCGAGCCCACCAATGCACTGACCCGGCAGGCCTACCGCGAGTTGGCTGTCGCCGCCGTCGAGGTATCCCAACGCGACGATGTCACCTCGGTGATCCTCTTCGGCGGCCACGAGATCTTCTCCGCCGGCGATGACATGGCGGAACTGCACACGCTCAACCGCGCCGAGGCGGAAGCTGGCGATCAGGTTCGTCGCGCGGCCATCGACGCCGTCGCCGCCATCCCCAAGCCGACGGTTGCCGCGGTCACCGGTTACGCACTGGGCGCGGGATTGAGCCTGGCCCTGGCCGCCGACTGGCGGGTGTGCGGGGACAACGCCAAACTGGGCGCCACCGAGATCCTCGCGGCGCTGGTGCCCGGCGGCGGCGGGTGCGCGCGCCTGGCCCGGGCGGTCGGCATCGGACGCGCCAAGGAACTGGTCTTCAGCGGACGCTTCGTCGGCGCTGAGGAAGCGCTCGCGCTGGGCCTGGTTGACGAATTGGTGTCGCCCGACGGGGTCTATGACGCCGCGCTGGCCTGGGCAAGCCGTTTCGTCGATACCCCGGCGGCCGCGGTGGCGGCGGCCAAGGAACTCATCAATGCGGGCTCTGATTCCAGCCTGGACGTCGGCGCGCAGACCCGACGCTACGGCGAGGTGTTTGCCGCCGGACCCGGCCAGTTAGGCTGCCCTGCATGACCGATCTTGACCCGGCTCCCAATCCGCATGCCACCGCCGAACAGGTGGCGGCCGCGCTCAAGGACTCCAAGCTGGCCCAGGTGCTCTACCACGACTGGGAAGCGGAGAGCTATGACGATAAGTGGTCGATCTCCTATGACCAGCGCTGCATCGACTATGCCCGCGGTCGGTTCGACGCGATCGTTCCCGACGAGGCGATCCGGGACCTCCCGTATGACCGCGCGCTCGAACTGGGCTGCGGCACCGGATTCTTTCTGCTTAATCTCATCCAGGCCGGGGTGGCGCGGCGCGGATCGGTCACTGACCTTTCGCCGGGCATGGTCAAAGTCGCCACCCGCAATGGGCAGTCGCTCGGGCTTGACGTTGACGGCCGGGTCGCCGACGCCGAGGGCATTCCATACGAGGATGACACCTTTGATCTGGTGGTCGGTCACGCGGTGCTGCACCACATCCCCGATGTAGAGAAGTCGCTGCGCGAGGTGGTGCGGGTGCTCAAGCCGGGCGGCAGGTTCGTCTTCGCCGGTGAGCCGACCACGGTGGGTAACGCCTATGCGCGCCGGTTGGCCGACCTGACCTGGAAGACCACCGTGCGGGCGATGAAGCTTCCCGGGCTGGAGAGTTGGCGACGTCCTCAGGCAGAACTCGACGAGAACTCCCGTGCTGCGGCTTTGGAGTGGATCGTCGATCTGCATACCTTCGACCCGACGGATCTGGAGCGGATGGCAACCTCTGCCGGCGCGGTGGAGGTCCGCACCACCAGTGAGGAATTCACCGCGGCGATGCTGGGTTGGCCGGTCCGCACCTTCGAGTCGACGGTGCCGCCCGGGAAGCTGGGCTGGGGATGGGCGCGTTTCGCGTTCAAGAGCTGGACGACGCTGTCCTGGGTGGACTCCAACGTCTGGCGGCATGTGGTGCCGAAGGGCTGGTTCTACAACGTCATGATCACCGGGATTAAGCCGTCCTGAGTTTCACCCGCGCCGATGTCGACTATCTGACCAGTGCGGCGGGCGTCGCGGCGCTGGCCGAGGTAGCTGTTTTCGGACTCACCGATGCCAGCCTGCTGGCCGACGTGGCCGCGGTTCGTCAGCGATTCGGTGAGCGGACCACCGCACTGGTCGAAACCACACGCCTGCGCCGCAAGGCGCTCACCAAATTCGCCGACCTGGCTGATGTGTCGCAGTGGTTGTTCACCGACGAGGCCCTGCAGCAGGCGACCACCGCCGCAGTGGCCCGGCACCGGGCGCACCGCCTGACCGGTGCCGTCGTGCACGACGCGACCTGTTCGATCGGTACCGAACTGGCCGCACTGCGCAACACCGCAAAGTACGTAATGGGCAGCGATATCGATGACGTGCGCCTGGCGATGGCGCGCCACAACTTCGGCGGTCAGGTGTCGCTGTGCCGGGCCGATGCGCTCCATCCGATTATCAGGGCTCCGGGCGGCCGCGACACGGTCGTCCTGCTGGATCCGGCCCGCCGCTCCGGCGGCCGGCGCCGCTTCGACCCGCGCGCCTATCTGCCGCCATTGGACGAACTCGCCGAGGTGTACCGGGACCGGGCGACGGTGGTGAAGTGCGCACCGGGCATCGACTTCGAGGCCGTGCGGCAACTCGGCTTCGACGGCGAGGTGGAGGTGACGTCATCGGGTGGGTCGGTGCGGGAGGCCTGTCTGTGGTCACCGGCGCTGGCCGAGTCGGGCGTGCGGCGCCGGGCCAGCATCCTGGACCGCAACGAGGTGATCACCGATGCCGACCCTGATGAGTGCCGCATCGCCGCCCCGGGCCGGTGGATCGTCGACCCGGACGGCGCCATCGTGCGGGCCGGACTCGTGCACCAGTACGGCACCCGGTACGGACTGTGGCAACTCGATCCCGATATCGCCTACCTCAGTGGGGATGAGGTACCCGAGGGTGTGCGTGGGTTCGAAGTTCTTGAGCAACTTCCATTGCGGGAAAAGGCTCTGCGCCAGGTACTTTCGGCCCGAGACTGTGGTTCGCTCGAGATCCTGGTTCGCGGTGTGGACGTGGATCCGGATGCGCTGCGCCAGCGGCTGCGCCCGATGGGCAGCGAAGCGCTGTCCCTGGTGATCACGCGGATCGGTAGCGGGACCAGTGCGCGCGCGGTGGTGTTCGTGTGCCGACCGTCGCTCAAGACGGGCTGAAGCTGTACACCTGGCCGATGCTGGTGGCCGCCACGACCCGCCGGTCTGCTCCGATCGAGACCCCGACCGGGAAGCCGCCCGCATCGGGAAGCGGGTAGCTGTTCAGGGTTTTCCCATCGGCGGTGTCGAATACCAGTAGCGATTGCCCGGCGGGATCTGCCGCCACGGTATACCCCACCTGCCCGGCCAGGCTGGATGTGGTCAGTGGCAGCACATCATCACGTCGCCACATCACCTCCCCGCGGTCGCCGCCATCCTTGATCGCCACCAGTGTGGTATCCGGTCCGCCGCCGACGACGATCACCCCGCCCGGTGCCACCGAGGGTGGGGTCTGAGGCTGAAAGTCCAGTGCGGCAGACCATTTCGGTGTGCCGTCCTCGGTGTTGAGCGCCCACAACGCGCGGTCGCGGCCTGTGACGTACACCGTCTCGCCATCCTCGGAGAACACCGGTGCGGCGATGACGCCCGCGGCGACGGCCGTACTGGTCCACTCCGTGGTGAGCAGAGGTGTGCGTCCGGGCTGATAGCGCAATCCGGTCACTACCGACGCGGTGGCACCGGGTTGCCAGACGCCCAGCACAGCCATCCGGGTGGCGGGCGAGAAGGCGGGCGCGGACGGCACCGGACAACCGGGAAGTGACTGCGGGCAATCGGTCAGCCCCCTGGTCGCATCGGTGGGGTTGACGCCGGCGACGAGGTCGATCGGTGTGCCCACCACGACCCCGCGATGGGAATCGAAGACGAGCACCTGCCCGAGGTGTGTCACCACGAGAAGCTGGCCGCCGCCGAGAAATCGTGCGGTGGTGGGCATTCCGATGACCGGCGTCCGCCAGCGGACCCACTGGGTGGGCGGATAGGAGACCATCAGCCCGGGTTGCCCGATGTAGAGGTTGTCGAACCCGTCGAACAGCGCGCTGGAGAAGCCGCCACCGAGCACCATTCGGGTGCACCAGCGCTGCCGACCCGCATTGTTGTTCTCCCACACCATCAGCGAGCACCCGGCGGCGGTCTGGCCGTTGAGGGCCAGATATCCGCCACCGCCCAGTGCGGCCGCAGCGCCCAACTCACCTTTGACCGACCGACTCCACGTCAGGGCGAGTGATGATGCGCCGTCGGTGGGGGTGTAACTGCTGTTGGCGGCGTCGGCATACTGGGCCGACCATCCCGGCGCGGCCGAGGACTCGACCCAGGAATCGGTATTGCCGCAGGCGGTCACTACGGCGGTCAGCAGTGTCGTCGACGCCAAGGCCAGCAGTCGCCGCAGCACCGGTGTCCTCTCCATCGTCGGGAAGGTCTTCGGGAAGGTCTTCGGGAAGGTCTGTAGGGGCGAGACTATCCGAGCACCGCGGCTGCCTCGGATAGGCTCACTGGCCATGACGAGCATGTGGGGAGCACCGATCCACAAGCGCTGGCGGGGTTCCCGGCTGCGCGACCCGCGTCAGGCCCGGTTCCTCACTGTGGCGTCGCTGAAGTGGGTGATCGCCAACCGCGCCTACACGCCGTGGTATCTGGTGCGCTATCTCCGATTGCTGAAGTTCAAGCTGGCCAACCCGCACATCATCACCCGCGGCATGGTGTTCCTCGGAAAGAACGTCGAGATCCACGCCACTCCTGAACTGGCGCAGATGGAGATCGGCCGATGGGTGCACATCGGCGACAAGAACACCATCCGCGCCCACGAGGGTTCGTTGCGTCTGGGCGACAAGGTCGTCTTCGGCCGCGATAACGTCATCAACTGCTATATCGACATCGAGTTCGGCGACTCGGCGCTGATGGCCGACTGGTGCTACGTCTGCGATTTCGACCACAAGATGGATTCCATCGAGTTGCCGATCAAGGACCAGGGGATCGTCAAGACCCCGGTACGTATCGGCCCGGACACCTGGATCGCGACCAAGGTGACGATTCTGCGCGGGACCATCATCGGCCGCGGCTGTGTGCTCGGCGCGCACGCTGTGGTCAAGGGCGATATCCCGGACTTCTCGATCGCGGTGGGCTCACCGGCCAAGGTGGTCAAGAACCGCAAGCTGGCATGGGAGACCTCAGCGGCCGAGCGTGCCGAACTCGCCGCCGCACTGGCCGATATCGAGCGCAAGAAAAAAGCTGCCACCTAGTCCGCTGGGGGATTGACTAGCGTTCGGGTAGGGCGTGCTCGACGATCGGTCGACGCGGGTGTGGCTCCCGCTCGCGGCGCTTGGCGGCCAGGTAAACCCCCGCGGTGCGCACAGCCACGGTGTGCCAGTCGAAGTCCGATGTCAGACGCTCACGCGCGGCCACCGCGCGGCGCTGCGCGGCAGCCGGATTGTCGAGGACCGCGCGCACCGCATCGGCGAGTGCAGCGATGTCCCGCGGCGGGAAGGACAGTCCGGTCCGGCCGTCGATCACGGCTTCGCCGAGGCCGCCCACATCCGAGGTCACCAGGGGAGTGCCCGCGGCTGCCGCTTCCAAAGCCACGATGCCGAACGGTTCGTAGTGGCTTGGCAACACCGCGACGTCGACGCGGTGCAGCAGCGCCAGGAGTTGTTCGTGCTCGGCGCGGCCGGCGAACCGGACGCACTTGAGCACCTTGTGCTTGCGGGCCAACTCAACCAGCCAGTCCTGCTGGGTCCCGTCGCCGGCGATCGTCAGCGTGGTTCCGGGATGGGTCCGGCGGATCCGGGGCAGGGCGGCGATCAGCTCGTGGACGCCCTTCTCATACTCAAGTCGGCCGAAGTACAACAGTTCGGCCGGGCCGGTATGTGGCATGCGGGTCGCGAAAGGCCAACGGGTGGAGTCGATTCCGTTTGGAATAACGGTGATCTCGGCTAACCCGGGGCCGAAGAGCTCGCTGATCTCATCGGCCATCGACGTCGAACATGCGATCAGTGAGTCCGACTCCAGCGCCAGCCAGGATTCGCTGGCGTGCACCTGGCGGCTGATCGCGCCCGACACCCATCCGGAGTGCCGGCCCGCCTCGGTCGCGTGAATGGTCGACACCATCGGAACGTCGAAGAACTCGGCCAGGGCGATGGCGGGGTGAGCCACCAGCCAGTCGTGGGCGTGCACCACGTCGGGCAGCCAACCTTCGGCATGCAGACGCAGTCCGGCCCGAATCATGGCGTGGCCCATGGCCAATGTCCAGGCCATCATGTCGGTACCGAAATCGAACTCGTGCGGATCCTGTGCCGCGGCGATCACCCGAACGCCCTCGCGGACCTCATCGGCGGTCGGGTGGCTCGCGGGGTCGGTGCCGAAAGGCTGGCGGGACAGCACGACGACGTCGTGTCCATCGGCGGCCAGGGCTGTCGCCAGGTGGTGCACATGCCGGCCCAGACCGCCGACAACCACCGGCGGGTACTCCCACGACACCATCAGGATTCTCATCGGGGCAGCCGTCTGGCGTCGAGCGCACCGAACAGTCCATCGGCCCGGTTCCAGTTCCCGGCCAGTCGTTCGGCAGCCTCACGGTGGCCGCCGGCCAGTGCATCGGCGATCTCCCGGGTGGCGTGGGCATGCAGGTGCGCGCGGTAGCGGGCGTAGTCGGCTGCGGAATCCTTGCTGACCATGAACGGCCAGTCGCTGGATACCGTCAGCAGAGTTTCGCGCAGGATCTGATCGGCGACCGGATCGCGGGCCGGCGCGGCCTCGGTCTGCGATAGCGCCTTGTCGACGACGCTGAGTGCAGTGTCGACCACCTCGGTATTGAGCGCCACCAGATCGGCCACCTTCGGTCCGGCCCACACCTGCCAGTCCTTGCCGGACCCCCACGAACTGGGCGGCAGATCGACTGGCGCGCCGACGAATCCGTCGGCGCGGGCGTCGTTGAGTGTGCCGATACGTACACCGGCCTCCGGTAGTGCGCGCAGCAGACGCTCCAGCCAGATCGGTCCCTCGTACCACCAGTGCCCGAACAGTTCGGTGTCGAATGCCGCCACCACGTGCGCGGGCCGCCCGATGCGTTGGGACTCGCTGATCAACCGGCCGCGCACCACCTCGACGAAATCAGCGACGTGGCCGTCGATCACGCGGTCGGCGCGGTCGGGGTCATAGGGCGCTTTGGCATCGGATTCCACACTGCGGCCGGTGACCCGGGCAGGTTTGAGACCCGTCAGATGGTCGAAGGTGTGGAAGTCGCGGTAGGCGGCGTTGCCGGGGTAACCGGACTTCGGTGACCACACCCGGTAGGAGATCTTCAGATCCCGGCCGAAGGCCACCACATCGGTGTCACCGATCGGGCGACCCAGGGCGGTATCGCCATGCAGTGAGGGCCCGTCGACCATGAAGTGCCCGACTCCGGCCGCGGCGTAGTCGCGCTCCATGCCGGGGGCATAGGCGCACTCCGGTGCCCAGATGCCGGTCGGGGTGTGGCCCAGTCGTTGGCCGGCGTCGGCCAGTCCCTCGCGGAGTGCGAATTCGCGAAGCCGCGGGTTGAGCAGGGGCTGGAAAGGATGGGCCAGTGGCCCGCCGAGTAACTCCACAGCACCGGCATCGAGCAACTCACGCAGTAGGGGGCTTGCCCCGTGGCGCCACAGCGAGGTGAAATCCTCAAGAGCCCGTGATGCCTCACCGTATTCACGAATTCCGAAGCGCCGCAGAGCCTCTGGCGTGCTCGCAGTTCCGGCGGCCGCACCCGTCGCGGTGTGCACGGTGGCGGCCTCCAACGCCCGCAGTTGCCAGTTGGCCAGCCAGCGGTGCATACCTTCGAGGCAATAGGGGTCGTCGAGTTGCGCGGCGACCACCGGTGTCATTCCCAGCGTGATCAGACCGTGCCGGTTCTCAGCGGCCAGCGTCCTCAGCACGCGCATCAGCGGGAGGTAGGACGCCGCCCACGACTGGTAGAGCCACTCCTCGCCCACCGGCCAGCGGCCGTGATGAGCCAGCCAGGGCAGGTGTGAGTGCAGCACAAGGCTGAACAGCCCGGGCACCGATTCCCGAGGACTCGAATCCGTCATGGGCGCTGCGCGATCGCCAGCAGATCCAGGCTCTCGTCGATATCGCGCAGGGATGCGTCGACGATGTCGAAGTCCTCGCACGCCACCGCGGCGACATCGGCGAGCAGATCATCGGGCCACGGGGCGTCGGCGAGTGCGCGCGCGATCTGGGCCTCGATGATCGACCCGCCGTGACGGGCGTCGGTGTCGATCAGTCGTGGGCCGTGGAACACCCCGCTCATGGACGTCACCCGGAACCCGCCGTCGGTCAGCAGTTCGCGCAACTCGGCGGCGTTGAGCTCGCGGGTATGGAACGGGTTGACCGGGGTGTCGCTGCCCGGCGTGAAGGTGATCCGGTTGGGTGTCGACATCATCAACAACCCGCCCGGACGCAACACCCGTAAGCATTCGGTAATGAATTGTGGCTGATCCCACAGATGCTCGATGACCTGGAAGTTCACCACGACGTCCATCGAGGAGTCAGGCACCGGCAGCGAAGCCAGATTGGCCGCGACGACCTGGACCCGGGGGTAGCGGGAGCGCACGTGGGAGACCGTGGCGGCGTCGTAGTCGACGGCCACCACGCGGCGGGCCACCGAGGCGATCAGGTCGGCGCCGTAGCCCTCGCCGCAACCGGCCTCAAGTACGTCACGACCTGCGCAGATGTCGGCGCAGCGAAGATAAACGACCTCATGGCGGCGGAACCAGTAGTTCTCCACCGCCAAGCCGGGAATGGTCCGTTCGCCGGTCAGCGGCAATCCGCTGTCGGCCGCGTCCGTCAAGTGCGCATTCATCGCAAGGCAGGCTAACCCGAGCGGCCCGGATCGCGAACCCGTTGGCGGGGACGGGCCTGCGCGAACACAAACTTTGAACAGCTATGGTGTGGGTACCACCTACCTCAAGTTACTTACCAGTAACATGGTGTGGTCAGCGGAAGTTACCCATACACGGACGGCCCACCGGCCGTTCGACGCCTGCCAGGAGGACTACAACAGCCATGACCAACATCGTGGTTCTGATCAAACAGGTCCCGGACACGTGGTCGGAGCGCAAGCTCACCACCGGTGACTTCACGCTCGATCGTGAGGCCGCCGATGCTGTGCTGGACGAGATCAACGAGCGCGCCGTCGAGGAGGCGCTGTTGATCAAGGAGAAGGAAGCCGCCGACGGCACCGAGAGCACTGTCACGGTTCTGACCGCCGGCCCGGAGCGCGCCACCGAGGCGATCCGCAAGGCACTGTCAATGGGCGCCGACCGCGGCGTGCACCTGCTCGACCCGCTGCTGCACGGCTCGGACATGGTGCAGACCGGGTGGGCGCTGGCCCGTGCGCTGGGTTCTATTGAAGGCACCGATCTGGTGATCGCCGGTAACGAAGCCACCGACGGCACCGGCGGCGCGGTCCCGGCGATCATCGCGGAGTACCTTGGGCTGCCGCAGCTGACGCATATGCGCAAGATCGTCGTCGAGGGCGGCAAGATCAGCGGCGAGCGCGAGACCGACGAGGGCCTGTGCAATGTCGAGGCATCGCTACCCGCGATCGTCAGCGTCACCGAGAAGATCAACGAACCGCGCTTCCCCTCCTTCAAGGGCATTATGGCCGCGAAGAAGAAGGAAGTCAGCACGCTCACCCTCGCCGACATCGGCGTCGAGGGCGATGAGGTCGGCCGGGATAATGCCGGATCGACTGTTCTGTCCTCGACCCCCAAGCCGCCGAAGACCGCCGGCGAGAAGGTCAGCGATGAAGGCGACGGCGGCACGAAGATCGCCGAATACCTCGTCGCGCAGAAAATCATCTAAGACCCCTCCGACATCGAAGACCCTGACAGGAGATAGAGAACCGTTATGGCTGAAGTACTTGTGCTCGTCGAGCACGCCGAAGGCGCAATGAAGAAGGTCACCGCCGAACTCATCACCGCCGCCCGCGCATTGGGTGAACCGTCCGCCGTCGTCATCGGCGCCCCGGGCACTGCGGCACCGTTGGTGGACGATCTCAAGGCGGCCGGAGCTACCAGGATCTACGTCGCCGAGTCCGACGATGCGGAGAACTACCTGATCACCCCGTTCGTCGACGTACTGCAATCGCTGATCGAGACCGCCAGTCCGGCGGCGGTCTTGATTCCCGCGACCGCTGACGGCAAAGAGATCGCCGGTCGGCTGGCCGCACGGATCGGCTCCGGAGTGCTCTCCGATGTCGTGGAGATCAACAGCGACGGCACCGCGATCCACTCGATCTTCGGCGGCGCGTTCACCGTCGCGGCGAAGGTCAACGCCGATGTGCCGGTAATCACCGTGCGTCCCGGCGCAATCGAGCCCGCACCGGCCGCCGCGGCCGGCGAGCAGATCAATGTCGCAGTGCCGGCTCCGGCGGCCAACGCCACCCGGATCACCTCCCGCCAGCCTGCGGTCGCCGGTGACCGCCCCGAACTCGCCGAGGCCGCCATCGTGGTCGCCGGTGGGCGCGGTGTCGGCAGCGCTGAAAAATTCAGCGTGGTCGAGGAATTGGCGGACTCGATGGGTGGCGCGGTCGGCGCATCGCGCGCGGCCGTCGACTCCGGTTACTACCCGGGCCAGTTCCAGGTGGGTCAGACCGGCAAGACCGTGTCGCCGCAGTTGTATGTCGCGCTCGGCATCTCCGGGGCGATCCAGCACCGCGCCGGTATGCAGACCTCCAAGACCATCGTCGCGGTAAACAAAGACGAGGAAGCCCCGATATTTGAGATCTCGGATTTCGGTATCGTCGGCGACCTGTTCAATGTCGCGCCGCAACTTGCCGAGGCGGTCAAGGCCCGCAAGGGTTAAGCCCGTCTTTTCACGACAAAAGCCCCCGAGCGCTCAGCGTTTCGGGGGCTTTTGTCGTGAAACGTCACACTCTGTACACCGACACATCACCCGCCCGTTGGTATTTCGCTAGACAACGCCGCGAGCGTTGCGCTCATGAGCACTGCATCTGTACTCATAGCCCCCGACCATGCTGAGACCCGCCGCTCCGCCGGCCCGCGTTACACGTTGCTTCTGACCAACGACTCCGCACTCATCGAAGCCACCCAACGACTGCGCTACGAGGTCTTCTCCACCGAACCGGGTTTCGCCCTCACCAACGACACCGGTGTCGACGCCGACCGTTTTGACGAATTCTGCGACCATATCCTGGTACGAGATGACGATGCCGACGCGATCGTCGGCTGCTACCGGATGCTGCCGCCGCCGGGCGCGATCGCCGCCGGCGGGCTCTACACCGCCACTGAGTTCGAGGTCGGTGCGCTTGACGCGCTACGGCCGTCGATGGTGGAGATGGGCCGCGCGGTAGTGCGCAACGACCACCGCAACGGCGCGGTGGTGCTGATGATGTGGTCCGGCATCCTCGCCTATCTGGACCGATGCGGTTATGACCACGTCATCGGCTGTGTCTCGGTTCCGACGCACGGATCGGGCAAGCCCGGCAGCGAATTGCGCGGGGTGCGCGACTTCGTGCGCGCTCGCCATGGCGCCCCTGCCGAGCACACCGTCGTGCCGTACCGGCCAGTGGTCATCGACGGACTCGGACTCGACGAGATCGAGCCACCGGAACGGCCGACGCTTCCGCCCCTGATGCGCGGATATCTGCGATTGGGCGCACAGATCTGCGGTGAGCCCGCCCATGATCCGGAGTTCGGTGTCGGAGACTTCCCGGCACTGCTGTCCAAACGGCACGCTGATATCCGATACCTCAATCGGTTGCGGTCGGCGTCGGCGGCCGCAGGCGGGGTCTCCTGATGGGCACGCCCGAGCACGCCTGGCTGCCGAAGACGTCGTGCGGTGAACCCTGTGTGAGCGTCGGTCTCAGCCAGCCGGGTCATCCCGTGGTGGACGGCCTGCGGGCCATGCGTCGTCTCACCTTGGCGCTGCTGGTGTTTCCGACACTGGTTCTGCTCGCGATACCGCTGCCCGGTCGCATGCACAGCCAACGGATGTACTGCCGCATGATGCTGCGGTGTCTCGGCGTGCGAATCACGCTGTCCGGTGACCCTATCCGCAACCTGCGCGGGGTGCTTGTGGTCAGCAACCATGTGTCGTGGATGGACGTGTTCGCCATCGGTGCGGTGATGCCCGGCGCGTTCGTGGCTCGAGCCGATCTGGTGGATTGGCCCGGGTTGGGACTCGCGGTGCGCCTGATGAACATCATCCCGATTGAGCGGGCCAGCCTGCGTCGGCTTCCTGGTGTCGTGGCTGCGGTGGCGCATCGGTTGAGCGCTGGCCGCACCGTCGTCGCCTTCCCTGAAGGCACCACCTGGTGCGGACCGGACCACGGGCGGTTTCGGCCGGCAATGTTCCAGGCAGCTGTCGACACCGGGCGGCCGGTGCAGCCGTTGAGTCTGACCTATCGCCATCGCGACGGAAGGCCCTCGACGGTGACCGCCTTCCTGGGCGAGGATTCGCTGTGGGCGTCCTTGAATCGAATCGCCCGGGCCCGGCGCACTGTTGTCGGCGTCGAGGTGCGTTCTCTGGAGCTGCCCGGACCTAGCCGTCGCGACCTCGCGACGCGCTGCGAAGTGGCGGTGCGGGGCCGCCGGCATGGCGACCACCTCCCGGAGCTGGCGATCGGCGCCTGACGGGCACACCGGCTTGCCAGTCGGTGGTCGGGATCCGGCCGGTATCCTGAGTGGGCCATGAGCGATTCCCGGTCGGTGTATCTCGACCATGCCGCCAGCACCCCGATGCATGCCGACGCCATCGAGGCGATGACGGATGTACTGAAGACGGTGGGTAACGCATCCTCACTGCACACGGCGGGCCGCGCGGCGCGGCGCCGGCTGGAGGAGTCGCGCGAGATGCTGGCAGCCCGCCTGGGCGCACGCCCCTCGGAGGTGATCTTCACTGCCGGCGGAACCGACAGCGACAACCTCGCCATCAAAGGTATCTACTGGGCCCGTCGCGATGCCGATCCGGTGCGCCGGCGCATCATCACCACTGCCGTCGAACACCACGCGGTACTCGATGCGGTCCAGTGGCTGGCCGACCATGAGGACGCCGAGGTGACGTACCTGCCGACTGGAACCGACGGCGCGGTGACACCGGCGGCACTGCGCGAGGTGCTGGGGGAGTACGGCCCGCAGGTGGCTCTGGTCTCGATCATGTGGGCCAACAATGAGGTCGGCACCATCATGCCGATCGCTGAACTCGCGGCCGTGGCGGCTGAATTCGACGTGCCCATGCACAGTGATGCCGTGCAGGTCATCGGCCACGTACCGGTCGGCTTTGGCGCAAGCGGTCTCTCGGCGATGAGTATCACCGCCCACAAATTCGGCGGACCCACCGGAGTGGGGGCGCTGCTGCTGCGCCGCGATGTGGAGTGTGTGCCACTGATGCACGGCGGCGGCCAAGAGCGCGATGTGCGTTCCGGCACCCTCGATGTGGCCGGTGCCGTCGCGATGGCGACGGCCGCGGATATCGCCGTGGAATCGCTGGAAGTCAACGCAGACCGACTGCGTGCCCTGCGGGATCGGCTCATCGACGGCGTCCTGGGATCCGTCGACGGCGCCCACCTCAACGGTGCCCCCATCAGAGGTACCGACGGCGAGCAGCGCCTGCCGGGCAATGCGCACTTCACCTTCGACGGGTGCGAGGGTGACTCGCTGCTGATGTTGTTGGATGCCAATGGAATTGAATGCTCGACTGGTTCGGCCTGCACGGCCGGGGTTGCCCAGCCATCGCACGTGCTGCTCGCGATGGGCGCCGATGCCGCACGGGCGCGCGGGTCCCTGCGGCTGTCATTGGGGCATACCAGCACTGCGGCCGACGTGGATGCTGTGCTGCGGGTGCTGCCGGCGGTGGTGGCGCGGGCACGTCAGGCCGCACTGGCCAGTTCCTCGGTAGGTGTATCGCTGTGAAAGTGTTGGCCGCGATGAGCGGCGGGGTTGACTCCGCGGTGGCTGCCGCCCGCATGGTCGATGCCGGACACGAGGTGGTCGGTGTACACCTGGCGTTGTCGCAGGCACCCGGTACGTTGCGAACCGGATCGCGCGGATGCTGCTCCAAGGAGGATGCCGCCGATGCGCGCCGTGTCGCCGACATTCTCGGAATCCCCTTCTATGTCTGGGATTTCGCCGACCGATTCGAGCACGACGTGATCGAGGACTTCGTCGACTCCTATGCGCGCGGCGAGACTCCGAACCCGTGCGTACGCTGCAATGAGCGGATCAAGTTCTCCGCTCTGTCCGCCAAGGCGCTGGCGCTGGGTTTCGATGCGGTGGCCACCGGTCATTACGCCCGGCTTTCGGGGGGCCGGTTGCGCCGGGCCGTCGATGCCGATAAGGATCAGTCCTACGTGCTTGCCGTGCTGACCGCAGCGCAGTTGCGTCACGCTGCATTCCCGGTGGGCGACACCCCGAAGCCAGAGATTCGTGCCGAAGCCGCCCGGCGCGGGCTGGCGGTGGCCGACAAACCCGACAGCCACGACATCTGCTTCATCCCGTCCGGTGATACCCAGGCTTTCCTGGGTGCCCGCATCGGGGTGCGGGCCGGCGCCGTCGTCGATGCCGCGGGAACGGTGCTGGCACATCATGACGGGGTGCATGGGTTCACGGTGGGCCAGCGCAAGGGTTTGGGTATCGCCGGGCCGGGTCCGGACGGACAACCCCGCTACGTCACCGCGATCGACGCCGAATCGGGCACGGTGCGCGTCGGCGGGGCGAGCGATCTCGATGTGTGGTCGCTGACCGGTGTACGTCCGGTATTCACCTCAGGCGTCGAGCCCGACGGACTTCTTGACTGCGAGGTCCAGGTGCGCGCGCACGGCGGGGTGGTGGGTGCCAGTGCCGGACTCGCCGAGGGCCGGGTGCAGGTCGCGTTGCGGGAGCCGCTGCGCGGAGTGGCACCCGGTCAGAC
>Ga0164294_10001339_pt1 | contig 22887 bp, 25 predicted proteins | sample GEODES005metaG_FD_111479 | JGI IMG/M metagenome (GOLD analysis project Ga0164294, IMG submission 111479) | Oligotrophic lake water microbial communities from Sparkling Lake, Wisconsin, USA - GEODES005 metaG | ecosystem: Environmental > Aquatic > Freshwater > Lake | place: USA: Sparkling Lake...
ATTTGCCTATGGAGAAATTATCGCAATACATGAGGGGAGGGAGGCGCTTAGGCTGTTCTTGCTTCTTGTTAGGACGAAGCTAAAGCCAGAGAACTACAATAATTCAAAAGTTGTGCGCGATGTATATTGTGCGCAGTTCAATAAATTTGTAGATGACCTCGGGCATTATTTTAGATCTCTATATCATATATACAAGCTTATAGATGAAAAATGCCCACGTAATAAGCATGATTATGCAAGAATATTGAGGGCTCACTTAAGCAATTCTGAGCTGTGTATTATAGCTTATAACTGCATACTTTCTGACGGTCGCTTTGAGTTCGTAAAATATATTGAAAGATATTCTGTTCTTCATAATCTGAGCAGAGAGGGCCTGGGTCCCGTTGAACAGGCGGAATTGAATTTCTTTATTAGAAAATTGCCCGATAATTGTTTCAGGTTCGATCCAATCAAAAATTATACCTATTGATTGGCGCGATTTTCTGAGAATCCCAACCGTGTCCTCTGCGCCACACCCGCACTCCAATCCATGCTGCGGTGCAACCACCTGACTCCTCGCGCATTTCCCATACAGCCCCGCCGCCAGCGCCCGCGTATCCAGGGCGGCACCGGCGGGGCGTGTGTTTGAAGTAGTCACGAGGAATTCCCCCAAAATGCGTACCCTTCTCGCCGCCGCGGCATTCGCCGCGCTGCCCTTCGCCGTCCCCGCCGCCCAGGCCCAGGATACCGACACCGCCGCCACCACCGCCGCGCCGGCCGAAGCCGCGCCCGACGGCACCCGCGCGTTCGGCATCGAGCCCTATGTCGGCATTATGGGTGGCTATGAGCGCTTCGACGAGCAGTCCAACGCCGGCATCCCGCTTCCCGCCGACGGCAAGGGCTATGACGGCGGGCTCGTCCAGGGCGTCGCCGGCATCAACGTGCCGCTCGGCCCGGTGTTCGTCGGCGTCGAAGGCAATGTCGCCAAGGGCTTCAAGGGCGATATCGACTGGGAATATGGCGCGGCCGGCCGCTTCGGCCTGCGTGCCGGCGAGAGCGGCATGATCTACGGCAAGGTCGGCTATCAGTGGGTCAATTTCGACGCGCTGGGCGACAACAGCCGCGACTATCACGCGATGACCTATGGCGCCGGCGTCGAGGTCGGGCCGAAGGACATTGGTCTCGGCGGCATCACCGGCAATAGCGGCGTGCGCCTGCGCATGGAGATCAACACCTTCAACGCCGCCAAGAGCTTCCGTCCGATGGCCGGCGTGATCGCGCACTTCTAAGGCGCTGCGCAGGGAAGGCGGCGTGGCCCGGTGCCGCGCCGCCTTCTTGATTCTCGCCGGCGCGGCGTGCCCTTCCGCGCCCTCCCGGCCGCGTGCCGGGATCGTCGGCGCCGCGCGTGCTGCCGCCACAGCCCGCCAATTCGGTGCCAATAAATCCGCCCCGGCCGCTTGAGCCCAGGCCCGCAACCGATAGCCTGATCGCTCCACCAATCGGAGGAGTGCATCGATGAAGAAGAAGATCGCAGTTGCCGCGCTGTTCGCGCTGTCGGCCCTCGCCCCCTCGGTCGCCCTGGCCTTCGACGATCCGCTGCCGCCGGGCTGCTTCTACGTCCTCGGCAAGCTGATCTGCGTCGACATGCCGATGGAATGAACGCGTCATGCGGGCGGCGCGATCGGCGCCGCCCGTTAGCTTGGCGGCGTCGCGCGCGTCATTGCCCGTGGAATTTGGCAGTAGCCGCCCGCGAAAAGCTCAGGCCCGCTTGCGCGCCCGGTCCTCGCCATGGTCGCACAGGCTTTCGCCCTCGCAGATCAGCCGGTCATAGCCGCTGCCCGGGCAGATCGCATGCGCGGTCAGGATCGCCGGGGTCAGCGCCTCGAGGCCGGTGCCGCGGCGGTCGAGCAGGCGGCGTACGGGGCGGCGCGAGCCGGCCCAGGCCTGGTGCCCGGTCTTCAGTGTGGCCGGGGGCGCGACGAGCATGCCGACCGGGCGATAGTCGGCGAGTGCGAGCCTGGGGAAGACCTGCTTGGCGATCTTGCGCGCCCAGCCCGGCGTGGCGGGGCTCAGCGGCAAGTGGGGGACGACGTCGCCCGGCATTTCGTAGCGCAGGCAGGCGATGCGGGTCCGCTCGTAGCTGGCGGCGAAGTCGGCATTGCCGGCGCGGGCGGCGGCGATCGTCGCGACGCTCACCGGCACATCGGCCCATTCGCCGGTCTGCGAGACGCGCAGTGCGGCGAGGTTGGCGAGCGCGCCGCCCTTGGAATGGCCGGTCAGGAAGATGTGGCGCCGTGCCTTGCGGTCGAGCAGGCTCTGGTCGAGCATCGCCTGGATCGCGGTGCGCACGCCGGGGCCGCTGCTCGCGTCGCTCCACAGCCGGCGCATCGATTCGGCGAAGCCGAAATGCACGCCGCCGCCATAGTGCGAATCCTCGATACACAGCGAGAAGGCATCGTTCAGCCAGTCGAGCACGACGTCCCAGCCGTCATGCGCGCCGCCGAAGAAGGGGGGAAGCGAGCCGCGGAACGCCACGACCACGCCGTCCGCGGTGCGGCCCACCAGCGCCTGGTCGATCTGGCGCTGGCCGAGCGCGGTTTCGCGGCGCACGACGAAGGGGGCCTCGATCCAGCCGACATTGCGGCCCTGGACGAGCATCCCCGGCTGATAGGCCTGGCTCGATGCGTAGAGCAGGCGGCGTTTCATGCAGTCGTGCATCGGCAATACTCCCCGAACCTGCGCCACTTGGACCGGCGCATGGTGCACAAGCAATTATGGTTAACACCGCTCCGTAGAATCGCGAAGCCGGGCTTTCGGCAGGCTGAACATTGCGTTGAACCGGATTGGGACGCCCCGGCGATTGACGGCGGTCAAGGCGCGGCGCGGCGGCGGCGGGCAGCAAGGCGAGGATGAACGAAGCTACGCCTCCTGACACGCCCTATGCGCTGCTCGGCGGCGCCGGGCCGGTGGGGGCGCTGGCCGAGCGCTTCTATGCGCTGATCGACAGCGACCCGGCCTATGCCGAGCTGCGCGCGGCGCATGGCCCGGACCTCGCGCCGATCGCCGCCTCGCTGGCAGGGTTCCTCACCGCCTGGCTGGGCGGCCCGCGCGACTGGTTCGTCGAGCGCCCGGGCACCTGCATCATGCGGATGCACCGGGCGCTCGCCTTTCCGCCCGCGCTGGGCGCGCAATGGGCCGCCGCGATGCTCGATGCGATCCGGGCGGAACCGGCGTTCGACAGCGATCTCGGCCGGCAGGTCGGCGAGACGCTGCGCCGGATGGCGCTGGCGATGGTGACGCCCCTGCCGCCCGGGCCGGGGGCGCCCTAGGTTCAGTGCTTGTCGTCGGCCTTGCGATAGGCGTCGTGGCACGCCTTGCAGGTGCCGCCGACCACGGCGAACTGCGCGGCGAAGCCGGGCTTGTCGCCCGCCTTGGCCAGGTCGGCGAGCTTGGCGGCGGCGGCGGCATAGTCGGCGGCCTTCGCCTCGAAACCGGCGCGGTCGCTCCACACGGCGGGCAGCGCTTCGGAGGCAGCGCTGTTGCTGCCGGCGGGGAACATGCCCGGGATCGCGCTCGCCCAGCGCGACAGGGCGCGGGCGGCGAAGCCCAGCGTCCTGGGGTCGTCGCCGCGGTCGACGCCGGCCTTGATCTGGCCGAACAGCGCGCCGGACATCAGGAAGGCCGCCTTGCGCCCGGCGACCACATCGGCGGTCGGGTCGGCGGCGAGGGGGACGGCGTGGTTGCCCCTGGCGGTGGCGGCGACGGAGACGAACAGCACCGCGGCGGCGCCGAGTGCGAGCGTGTAGTTGCGCATCGATAGGCTCCCTTGGTCGGAGAAGCGCAGGCTAGGCCCGCGCGGCGCGGCCCGCAACCGCGGGAAAGCTTGTCCATAATGGACATGGTCGCCGCCAGAACGGAGCAAGGATCGGCTATCGTGCCCGGCGTGGCAGAAGGCGATGCTCCTCGGGTCGAACATGCATGCGAGCGTTGCGGCGGCATTGCCGTCACCCGCGACGCCTGGGCCGAATGGGACGTCAGTGCCCAGGCCTGGGTGCTCAGCGAAACGTTCGATTTCGCCTTCTGCCACCAATGCCACCGCGAAACGCGGCTGGTGGTGCGGGCCTTGAAGGATGGCGCCTAGCGGGCCTCGCAGGCCTTGCCGGTCTTCTTGCAGAATGCCTTGCGGGCATTCTCCTGGAAGTTGGGATCGCCCACGGCTTCCATCGCGCCCAGGATCGCCCCGGGCGTCGCGGCGCGCCAGCGCTGGGCGGCGGGGCTTTCGTTGAAAGCGACCAGCGCACGCAGGTCTTCGATCGAGAGCGTCTCGGCATAGCGGCGGCCCATCGCCTGCATCAGCCGGTCGGTCTGGGCCTTGCCGGTCTCGTCCGCGGTGGCGCGCAGCGCGGCCTTGTCGGCGTCGCTGAGCTCGGGGAATTTGGCGACCAGCTTCTCGCGCTCTTCCGCCACGATATTGGGGATGAGCGACGAGAAGGTGCCGGTCTCGGCCAGCCGCACGCCCAGCGCCAGCGCCTCCGGCGTCGGATCGGCGGCCGGGGCGGTGAGCAGCGCGAGGGCGAGGAGCAGGCTCATTCCGTCACGCCAAGCTGCCAGAGGATGAAGGCGTTCTCGTCGGCGGCTTCCTTCAGGCTCTCCCACCGGCCCGACTTGCCGCCATGCCCGGCGCCCATGTTGGTCTTGATCACCAGCACGTTATCGTCGGTCTTGGTCGCCCGCAGCTTGGCGCCCCATTTGGCCGGCTCCCAATAGGTCACCCGCGGATCGTTGAGGCCGCCCGAGATGAACAGCGGCGGATAGGCCTGCGCGGTGACATTGTCGTAGGGCGAGTAGGAGCGGATCAGTTCGAACGCTGCGGCATCCTCCACGGGATTGCCCCATTCGGGCCACTCGCCCGGGGTCAGCGGCAGGCTCTCGTCGAGCATTGTGTTGAGCACATCGACGAACGGCACGTCGGCGACGACCACGCCCCACAGGTCCGGGTCCGAGTTGATCACCGCGCCCATCAGCTCGCCGCCGGCCGAACGTCCGGCAATCGCAATGCCGCCCTTGTGAGTGAAGCCGCGGTCGATCAGCCCCTTCGCCACGTCAACGAAATCGTTGAACGTGTTGGTCCGCTTGGTCAGCTTGCCGTCGAGATACCATTGCTGGCCCAGGTCGTCGCCGCCGCGGATATGGGCGATGGCGAAGGCCACGCCGCGGTCGAGGAATGAGATGCGCCCGGTCGAGAAGCCCGGCGGGATCGCATAGCCGTACGCGCCATAGGCGTAGAGATAGAGCTTGCCCGTGCCGTCCTTCGGGAAGTCCTTGGGATAGACGATCGACACCGGCACCTCGGTGCCGTCGCGGGCCGCGATCTTGAGCCGCTCGGTGCGGTACTTGCTTCCGTCATAGCCCGACGGGATCTCCTGCACCTTCAGCGTCTCGAGCGTGCCGTCGGCGACGGTATAGTCGTAGACCGTGCCCGGCGTGACCATCGACTCATAGCCGATGCGCAGCTTGTCCATCCGATATTCGGGATTGTCGCCCAGCCCCGCGACATAGCTCGCCTCGGGGAATTCCAGCCGCACCGGGGCGATCGCCGGGTCGTAGCGGTGCAGCTCGATCGTATCGAGCCCGTCCTCGCGTCCCTCGACGATGAAATAGTCGGCGAAGCAGGTGACGCCGGTCATGTAGAAATGCTTCGACGGTCCGATCCGCTCGACCCATTCGCCGGGATTGTCGACCGACGCGGTCACCAGCCGGAACTGCGGATCCGTGTCGTTGGTGTGGATGAACAGCGTGCCGTCATGCTCGTCGACGTCATATTCGCGGCCCTGCTTGCGCGGGCTCACGCAGACCATCGGCTTGGACGGATCGGCGGGATCGAGCAGGTAGACTTCGCTCGTCACATGGTCGCCGGTCGAGAGCAGCAGATAGTTGCGCGACTGGGTCTCGCCCACGCCGACGCGGTAGCCTTCATCGGCTTCCTTGAAGAGCTCGATATCCTGCTCGATCGGTTCGCCCAGCTTGTGCCAGCGGGCATTGTCGGTGCGCCAGTTCTCGTTGGTCAGGCCGTAGAGAAAGCCCTTCGAGTCCGACGTCCAGACGATCTCGGACAGCATGCCGGGGATCGTGTCCGCCAGCAGCTCGCCGCTCTCCAGGTCCTTCACGCGGACCTCGAACCGCTCCGATCCATTGTCGTCCACGGCATAGGCGAGCAGCTTGCCGTCGGGGCTGACCGAGAAGGCGCCGAGCCGGAAATATTCCTTGCCCGCTGCCAGCGCCGGCTCGTCGAGGATCATCACATCCGCGCCGCCGGTAACCGGCTTGCGCCACCAGCGCGGATATTCGCCGCCGGTCTCGTAATCGGTCCAGTAGAGCCAGTCGCCGTCCTTCTGCGGCACCGACGATTCGTCTTCCTTGATCCGCCCGCGCATCTCCTTGAACAGCGTCTCGGAAAGCGGCTTGAGCGGCTCCATCACCTTCAGGAAATAGGCGTTCTCTTCCTCGAGATAGGCGAGCACGTCCTTGTCGGTGACGGTGGGATAGGCGGGGTCCTTGAGCCAGGCCCAGGGGTCCTCGATCGTGACACCGTGCGTGGTGAAGCTGTGCGGACGGGTAGCGGCGACGGGCGGCTTGGGAAGATCGGTCATCGTGCAGACCTAGCGATCCCCGCCCCCTTCTGTCGAGCATCGCCATGTCGGGGAGACGCCACCGCTTCCGTTGCTTCTCGCATTGCCCGTGCGCCCGGAGGCGTGATCCATTCGAACCCTCTTCAAGAAAGGGGAATCGTCACGATGTTGAAGAAGATCGCGATCGGGCTTGCCGCGCTGGCACTGCCATTCTCGGCCTCCACCGCCACCGCTGGAGCGCTCAGCAGCACCTATTCCGAAGTGCATTTCTACAGCGACAGCCAGATGACCGAGGAGATCGGCGGCTTCATCCACTATTGCGATGGCTCGACGGTCACCTGGGGCGAGGTGTTCACCAGCCACTATTTCACCGAAGACACGCACGACTGCGGCGACTGATCGGGCGGGCCGGGCGCATCAGGGCGCGCCCGGCCCGCTTGTTCAGGCCAGCGCAACGCGGCGCCGCATCAGCCGCGGTGCCAGCACCATCGCCAGCCCGGCCAGCGCCATTGCCGCGCCGGCGAGCGACACCGCCGGATAGCCCAGCCCCTCGCGGATCACTTCGCCGCCCAGCGCCGCGCCGATCGCGTTGCCCAGGTTGAATGCGCCGATGTTCATCGCGGAGGCGAGGTTGGGGGCGTCGTGCGCGGCGTCCATCGCCTGCATCTGCAGCGGCGGCACCAGCGCGAAGCTCGCCGCGGCCCAGAGCGGGAGCAGGACCAGCGCGGCCGGCAGCCAAGTCGATGCCAGCGAGAACAGCACCAGCAGCCCGGCGAGCGTGGCGGTGGTCGCGATCAGTGCGCGGGTCACCGAGCGATCGGCGAAGCGCCCGCCCAGCCAGTTGCCCGCGGTCAGGCCCACGCCGAACAGCACCAGCGCGGCGGTGACCCAGAAGGTCGAGGCCTGGGCTTCGCGCAGGATCGGAGTGATGTAAGTGAACACGGTGAACATCGCGCTTGAGCCGATCGTGGTCAGGGCTAGCGCGAACAGCACCGGCGGGCGGACAAGCACGCGCAGCTCGGCGCGCATGTCGGCGTCCTTCTCGCCGGGCAGCGCGGGAACGAACAGGCGCAGCGCGATCATCGTCACCACGCCGATCGCGGCGATGCCCGCGAACACGCTGCGCCAGCCGAACGCCTCGCCCGCCCAGGTGGCGAGCGGCACGCCGCCGATCGTCGCGATCGTCAGGCCCATGAACATCGTCGCGATCGCGCCGGCGCGGCGCTCGGGGGCGACCAGGCTCGCGGCGACCACCGATCCGACACCGAAGAACGCGCCATGGTTGAACGACGTGACGATGCGGGCGGCGAGCAGCAGCGCGTAGCTGCCCGAGACGGCGGCGAGCAGGTTGCCGACCGTGAAGATGCCGGCGAGTGCGATCAGCAGCGTGCGGCGCGGCACCCGGCCGGTAGTCAGCGTCATCAGCGGCGCGCCGAGCAGCACGCCCACCGCATAGGCGCTGACCAGCAGGCCGGCGGTCGGGATCGAGACGCCGAGATCGGTCGCGATCACGGGCAGCAGGCCCATCGGGGTAAATTCGGTAACGCCGATGCCGAAGGCACCGATGGCGAGCGCGAGCAGCGCGAGGCGGGAATTCATTGCGGAATGCTCCGGGGATTTGTGCGGTACCGCAAATGGACTGCCGCCCGTGCTTCCGGTAGAGCCTGTGCAGGCGAAGCATCTGTGCATTGGAATCACGAATGAGCCGGATCATGGCCGATCGCTCGGGCGAGATGGAGGTCTTCGTCACCGCGGTGCGCGAAGGGAGCCTGTCCGCCGCGGCGCGCCGGCTCGACCTTACCCCTTCCGCCGTCAGCCGGGCGCTCGCCCGGATCGAGGCGCGGCTCGGTACGCGGCTGATCACCCGCACCACCCGCCGGCTGGTGCTCACGCCGGAGGGTGATGCCTATCTCCACGCCGCCCAGCGCATCCTCGCCGACATCGCCGAAGTGGAAGGCGAACTGGCCGATCAGGCCGCGCCGCGCGGGCGGCTCCGGGTCAGTGCCGCGCTTGCGCATGGCCGGCTGGCGATCGTGCCTTTGCTCGGCGAATTCGTCGCGCGCTATCCCGGCATCCTGGTCGACATCAGCCTGAGCGACAGGCTGGAGGATGTCGCCGGCGGCCGCGCCGATGTGGCGATCCGCTTCGGCCCGCTCGCCGACAGCCTGCTCACCGCGCGCAAGATCGGCGAGACCGGGCGCAGCATCATCGCCTCGCCCGCCTATCTGGCACGGATGGGCACGCCGCGGGTGCCCGAGGACCTGCACGCGCACAACTGCCTGAACTTCAACTTCCGGCGCGCCGAGCCGGTCTGGCCGTTCCGCGTCGATGGGCGCGACTATGCGCTGCCGGTGGGCGGCAATATCGAGGCGAACAATGGCGAGACGCTGGTCGAGCTCGCGATCGCCGGCGTCGGCATCGCCCGGGTAGGCAGCTTCAGCGTGGGCGAAGACATCGCCGCCGGCCGGCTGGTCGAGCTCCTCGATCCGTTCAATCCCGGCGACCGCGAGGACATCCACGCGGTGTTCGTCGGCGGCAGCACCCGCCCGGCACGGGTGCGGGTGTTCGTCGATTTCCTGGTCGAGAAACTGGGCCTGCGCTAGCGGTCGGGCCGGTCGTACAGCTCCCACTGCTGCTCGCCCGTCACCGTGTCCGGATAGGGCTTGCCGCTCGCGTCGCGGCTCGGCGTATAGCGGAAGCGCTTGAGGATCAGCCGGCAGGTCGTCGCGTCGAGATCGGCATTGCCGCTCGATCGGGTGATCCGGCAGTCGCTCGGTTTGCCGTCCACGCCCACGGTGAAGCGCATCGCCACCGTGCCCTGCGCGCCCGCCTCGGCCGCCGCCTTGGGATAGTCGCGGCCGGTGATGTCGCCCCTGAGCAGCCGCAGGATCGTGCCGCCCCCGCCGCCTGGACCGTTGCCGCGCCCGCCGCTGCCGGTGCCGTCACCGACGCCGCCCGCGCCGGTACCCGGCCCCGCGACCGGCGCGTTGCCCGAGCTATTGTCGCTGCCCTGCGCCGGCTTGGGCGCGGTGGGCAGCGGCGGCGGGGTGGAGGCAGGCAGGGGCGCCACCACTTCGCTGGCGCGCGACACCTTGTTGGGCGGCGAGGCCTTGCCTTCCTGTTTGGGCTGGCTCGGCTTCGGCCTGGGGGCGATTTCGGGCTCGGGCGGCGGGGGCGGTGGCACGGTGAAGCGCAGCAGCTGCAGTGCCGGTTCCTGCCCGAGATGCAGCCTTACGGTGAGCCCGCCGACCAGCAGCCAGCCGAGCAGCCCGACCATGGCGAACGCACCCAGCGCGCCGCCTAGGCGCTCGCGGGGCGTGGAGAGGCCGGCACGCTGGTTCATGCCGGTTCAATGCCTCGAACCGGCCGAACGATCCGATGAACGCGTTGTTGTTTCCAGTTCATGCAACTGTCCGGTGGCCCGCCGGTTTTACCCCGCATTGGTTCAAAGGAAGGATGGAGTCATGCGTAAGATGATCGCGGCTTTTGCCGCTGTCGCACTTGCCATGCCTGCCGCGATCGAGATCCCGGCGGCGCAGGCGCAGAGCCACTACAAGGGCAAGTCGACCAAGGGTCGCGCCTATTACAAGAAGTGCCGCCGCTCGCCTGGCCATGCCGGCCTGATCGGTGGCGCCGCGGTCGGCGTGCTCGCCGGCCCCGCGATCATCGGGCACGGCCTGCTCGGTGCAGCGGTCGGCGGCGTCGGCGGCGCCTTTGGCGGCCGCGCGATCGATCGCACGATCAGCGCCAAGCACCGCTGCTATTACGTCCGCCGCTAGAGCCCGGAGGGGTTCGGCCTAGGTGGAACGGCCCCTGGCGGTCACCGGCCATGTGCCGGTGACCGTCTCGCCGGCCACCAGGTGATAGGCATCATACAGATTTACCGTCGGGTCGCAGTGCGGCGGAACGAGCGTGACCCGCTCCGCCAGGCCCGGCAGATCCTCGCCGATCAGCGCGCCCTGCTCGTCGCCCATAAAGGCGTAGCGGGCGGCGCCTGAAGCAGGCACGGGCACCCCGGCATCGGTGGCGAACGACTTCAATCCCGCATCGATCGTCACCATGCCGGGCGTGTTCGCGCTCACCACGCTCGAATCGACCCATAGCGCCTGTTCGAAGCTCGGCCCGGCCAGCTCGCAGTCGCGATATTCGCGGTCGAGGAAGATGTAGCTCCCCACCTGCAGCTCGGTCAGCACGCCCAGCTCGGCATCGATCGCGAAGGTGCCGGTGCCCGCGCCGGTCACCACCGGAGTCGCGAACCCTGCCGCATGCAGCGCCGCCAGCACCGTGCGCAGATAGTCGGTCTTCTCGACGATCGCCGCATGCCGGTCGGCATAAGTCGTGATGTGCTGCTCGGAACCGCAATAATATTGCACCCCGCCCAGCGTCAGCCCCGCCTCGACGACAGCCCGCGCCAGTTCGACCGCCGCCTCGGGCGAGGTCACGCCGGTGCGGTGCTTGCCGGGATCCACGTCGACGAACACCGTCACGCCCGAACCCGCCAGTGCCCGCACCACATCCCGATGGTCCGCTACTGCCGACAGCCGGATCTTGCCCGCGAGCACGGCCAGCCGCGCGATCCCGTTCCGCGTCACCACCGGCGAGGTCAGGTGGATGTCGCCGACGCCGTCCGCCGCCAGCGCCTCGGCCTCGCCCAGCTTGGCGCAGCAGATACCCACCGCACCCGCCGCGATCTGCCGCTGTGCGATCTCGCCGCTCTTGTGCGTCTTGGCATGCGGCCGCAGTGCCAGGCCCTTCGCACGCGCGAAGTCGGCCATCGCCGCGATGTTGCGGTCCATCGCCGCCACGTCGAGCAGCAGCGCGGGGGTGGCCAGGTCGGCGCGGGGCAGGGGGAAGTTCATGCCACAGCCTTGTCGGGCGCCGCCTGCCAGCGCAACCCCGGCCAGCGCCACACGGGCTTTTCGAGCCGCAGCAGCACCCCTTCGATCGTCTCGCCGGTGGGGTGGGTGATTTCCATGCGCTCGACTTCGCGAAAGCCGCGCCGCCGCACCATCGCCAGGCTGGCGGCGTTGCGCGCATCGGTGGCGACGAACAGCGCCGGCATGCCGTAGTCGAAGGCATAGTCGGTAAAGGCCTTCAGCGCCTCGCCGCCATAGCCTTTCCCGCATTCGGCGCTGTGCAGGATATAGGTGACCCAGGGCCATTGCCGCGCGCCGATCATGCCGATCACCCGCCCTTCGCGCTCGATGACGAACTCGTCGCGCATGCCGGGTTCCGCCTCGGCATCGTCGAGCCAGCGTGCGGTCGCCCCGATCGTCGGGTGCGGTGCCTGGCCCCAGTTGCGCAGCGTCTCCGGATCGGTGAGGATCGCATGGAATGCCGGCGCGTCCCCCGGCGCGACCCGGCGCAGCACGAGCCGGCGGGTGCGCAGCTTCTTCCCCGGTCGGGCCGGCCTCGCGAAGCTGTACCGGACGGCGGCGACGAGCAGCGCCAGCACAAGGATCGCGAACAGCGGGCCGCCCCCGCTGAGCCAGCTGTTCATCTCCTCGGCGACGATCATGCTGGCGAACCGGTCGAGCGTGGCGGCATTCGTGCCTGCGCCGAGCACCTTGCGGCCTGCCTCCACCGCGTCATGGTGCAGCCACTGCGCGATACCCCACAGCACCAGCAGTGGACCACCCACCAGCAGCGTCAGCCGCACCAGGCCCCGTTTCACCCGTCTCCCCACGCGCCCCTCCTAGCAAAGCACGGCGCGGCTTCCAAAATAGCATTGCATCGGCCAACACGGCGCCATGCGGAGTCGCGGGCTCCCCGGCTTCTCCCGAGAGAAGCGGCGAGCCCGGCGCCCATTTTTGAAGTTTGAAGGATAGCCCCAATGTCCAGCTACGCCGACCGCCTCCAGGCACTTCGCGAGCAGTTGAAGCGCGACCGTCTCGACGGGTTCGTCGTGCCGCTCACCGATGAGCACATGTCCGAATATGTCGGCGCCTATGCCCAGCGCCTCGCCTGGCTGACCGGCTTCCAGGGCTCGGCCGGCACCGCCGTCGTGCTGCCGCAGGAAGCCGCGATCTTCACCGACGGGCGCTACACCATCCAGGTCCGCCAGCAGGTCTCGGCCGACGAATGGGAATATGTCGGCGTCCCCGCCACCAGCGTCTCGTCCTGGCTCGGCGCGCATGCGCCCGATGGCGGCCGCATCGGCTATGACCCCTGGCTGCACACCCGCGCCTGGGTCGAGGAAGCGAAGAAGGCGCTGGCCGAGAAGGGCGCCGAGCTGGTCGCGGTGAACACCAACCCGATCGACGCGGTGTGGCCCGACAAGCCGATGCCTTCGGACGCGACGCTCGCCGTCCAGGCCGATGACCTTGCCGGCAAGTCCTCGCCCGCCAAGCGCGCCGAGATCGCCGACTGGCTGGCCGAGCGCAAGGCGGACGCAGTCGTCCTCTCCGCGCTCGATTCGATCGCCTGGGCGTTCAACATCCGCGGCACCGACGTGTCGCACACCCCGGTCGCGCTCGCCTATGCGGTGGTCAATGCCGACGGCACCGCCGATTTCTTCGTTGCCGAGGAGAAGGTGACCGACGAGGTCCGCAAGCATCTCGGCAACGCGATCCGCATCCATGACCGCTCGGCCTTCGCGCCGGCGCTCAAGGGCTTTGCCGGCAAGCGCGTCGCCGCCGATCCGGGCAGCGCGGTCGCCGCGATCTTCGATGCGCTCGACGCGGGCGGCGCCAAGATCCTTTCGCTGCGCGATCCGGTGATCCTCGCCAAGGCGATCAAGAACCCGGCCGAGATCGCCGGGCAGAAGGCGGCGCAGGCGCGTGACGGCGCCGCGCTCAGCCGCTTCCTCAAATGGTTCGAGGAAACTGCCCCTAAGGGCGGCCTCACCGAGATGTCCGCCGCCGACAGGCTCCAGGCGTTCCGCGAAGAGACCGGCGTGCTCAAGGATCTGAGCTTCGACACCATCTCCGCGACCGGCCCGAACGGTGCGATCCCGCACTACAAGGTCACCGACGAATCGAGCCTGCCGATCGAGCTCGGCCAGCTCTACCTCGTCGATTCGGGCGGGCAGTATGCCGATGGCACCACCGACGTGACCCGCGTCATGCCGGTGGGCGAGGCGAGCGAGGAGATGAAGGACCGCTTCACCCGCGTCCTGAAGGGCCATATCGCCATCGCCACCGCGATCTTCCCCGACGGCACCACCGGCGCCCAGCTCGACAGCTTCGCGCGGCGTCCGTTGTGGGAAGTCGGCCTCGACTACGGGCACGGCACCGGCCACGGCGTCGGTTCGTATCTGTCGGTGCACGAGGGCCCGCAGCGCATCGCCCAGCCCTATTATCCGGGCGGACAGAGCCTCGAGCCGCTGCGCGAGGGCATGTTCCTGTCGAATGAGCCCGGTTACTATAAAGCGCAGGAATTCGGCATCCGGATCGAGAACCTGGTGCTGGTCACCAAGCAACTGATTTCGGGTGCGGAACAGACGATGCTCGGCTTTGAGACGCTGACCTTCGCGCCGATTGAGCGAACGCTTATTTTACCATCCCTGCTAACCGAGCAGGAACTGGCCTGGCTTAATAGCTATCATGCTGAAGTACTGCGGATTTTGGGGCCGCAGTTGAGCGGGGACGAGTTGAAATGGTTGGAAGCGAAGTGCGCAGCTATCGGGTGATGTGGTTCCTCGCGGGGGCGGTCACGATGGCGATGTATCTCCTCGGGCCGCACGCGATTGCGCGCAATGCCTATGATGCGGCCGAGGGCGTGTCGCTCTGGTTCGGATCGCTCTGAGAATCACCCGGGGTTGCGGGCGCCGCCTGTTCGCGCGCCTGCGCCTTGCGCTTTCTCAGATTCGCCCGCAGCGCCTCTGCCAGTCGCGCTTTCTTTTCCGCTTCGCTCATATTCCTGCGATAAACCGGTCATCCCCGGGTTGACAATCGGTCCCGCCCAAGCACATAGGCGCGCTCCCGCTTGGGACCCGGCACCTGCCGGACCGTTCGAGCGAGTGCTGCCGTAGCTCAGTGGTAGAGCGCATCCTTGGTAAGGCTGAGGTCGTGAGTTCAATCCTCACCGGCAGCACCATTTTTCTGGTCGGTGCCTAGAAGGCATCCTTGGACGGGTCGTAGACGACCAGTCCGGTCGCAGTGAAAATATAGATTTTCGCTCCCGCAGCCGCAGCCGCTGCCGGGCCGGTCACATCGCCATTGGCGAAGAGATTGGCCGGGGCGGGCGCCCTGGCAGCGAGCCAGCTGCCGATTGCCGGATCATAGCGGTCCACCCCATCGCGAATCGCGTAGATGCTGCTCCCCACCGTTGCGATATTCGGCGTCCAGCGCGGCATGTCCGGCAATTTCGTCCAGCTGCCCGTCGTAACGCTGAAGCGCAGGATCGCGGGATTGGCGGCGCTGGACTGGATGCTCGATTGCGTCCGGATCCCCATCACGAACATCGACTGGCCGACGGTTGCGGTACCGCCACCGTCGAACATCAGCGGCGGAAGGGGCGCCGACGACCAGATCCCCGCCACGGCGTCGAACGCTTCGTTCACGAGGGGATGCCAGATCGGGTAGTCATGGCCGATGCAATTGCAGGTCTGGAAGCCGTTCACGGCATAGAGGGTGTTGCCTATCGCCCCGGCCACGACGCCGGTCCGGCCGGTCGGCATGTCGGGCCCGTCGCTCCACATGCCGGTTGCGGTGTCGAATATCTCGACGGTGCGGACCTGCGGCTGGACGAAGGGATTGGGCGGCGAGACCTGGGCCGGGCCTCCGCCGATCACATATATCTTCGTGCCCACCGCGATTGCCGCCGAGGCCTCGCGCGGCTTCGGGGCGGGTGCTGCGACGGACCAGCTCGCGTTGACCGTGTCGAAAACGTCGACCTTCACTGCCGGGGCGCCGGCGGCCATGCCGCCCATCAGATAGATTTTCGTGCCGACGGTCACTGCGTGGAAATCGGTCCGCGTGGTGGGCAGGGGGGAGGGGCTGCTCCAGGGATTCGGAACCACGATGTTCGCCGTATCGGAAGCGCTACTGGTCTTGCCGTCCGACACCGTCAGCGTGGCGACATAGGTGCCGACCTGGCTGGCGGTGAAACTGGGCCGCGCCGGGGTGGCGGTGTTCAGGGTGACCGCGCTGCCATCGGGGGCGGAGACCGCCCAGCTATAGGTCAGCGCATCTCCGTCCGCGTCCGAGCTGGCCTGGCCGTCGAGCGTGACGGAGGCGCCGAACAGGATGTTCTGGTCCGCGCCGGCATTGGCGACGGGCGCGTGATTGGTGGGCGGCGGGGGCGTCGAGCCACCGCCGCCGCTACCGCTGCTGCACGCGGCCAGGCAGCATGCGAGAAGCGCGGATGAGAATCGACCGAAGCGCAACATCCCGGATCCTCTCAGCGACGCGATCCTAAAGCGCGAACAAATCCCCCATGCGGGGTTCGCGCTCGAGGAACGCCGTCACGACAGCATAGATTACATCCAGATCGGTGTCGTCGATACAATAGGGCGGCATCACATAGACGGTGTTGCCGAGCGGCCGGAGCAGCACGCCGCGCTCGTGCGCGAAGGCCTTGAGCCGCGTTCCCACCGAATTGAGATAGGCCGATTCGCTCGCGCCGATCTCCGCCGCGACGATCGTGCCCAGCCGGCGCGGATTGCGGATCAGATCGTGCTGGCTCAGCCGGTCGAGCCGGTCCTGCTGACGGTCGCCCAGGTCGGCGATCCGCTCGAGCACCGGCTCGTCGCGCCAGATCGCCAGATTGGCATTGGCGGCGGCGCAGGCGATCGGGTTGGCGGTGTAGCTCGACGAGTGGAAGAACATCCGCGCCCGGTCCTGCGAGACATGCGCGTCGAAGATCGCGGACGTCGCCATCGTCACCGCCAGCGGGACCGCGCCGCCGGTCAGGCCCTTGGACAGGCAGAGGATGTCGGGCACCACGCCGGCCCGTTCGCAGGCGAGCAGCGTGCCGGTGCGGCCCCAGCCGGTCATCACTTCGTCGGCGATGAACAGCACGTCGTGCGCCGCGCAGATCTTGCGCATCTCGGCGAGCAGGCTGGCCGAATAGAATTTCATGCCGCCCGCGCCGAGCACCAGCGGCTCGACCAGCAGGGCGGCAGGCTTCTCACGGCATTGGGCTTCGAGCGCGTCGAGCGTTGCCTGGCTCTGGCCGGGCTCGGGGAAGGGGATGGTCGCCACGTCGAACAGCAAAGGCTGATAGGGCCGGTTGAACACGCCGCGCGCCCCGACCGACATGCCGCCGATCGTGTCGCCATGATAGCCATGCTCCATCACGATGATGCGGTGCCTTGGCTCTCCCCGGTTATCCCAGAAGCCGAGCGCCATTTTCAGCGCCACTTCGACGCTGGTCGAGCCGCTGTCCGAATAGAAGACGTGGCGCAGCGGATCGGGCGTGATCCGCACCAGCTCGGCGGCCAGCGTCTCGGCGGGCTCATGCGTCCAGCCGGCGAAGATGATCTGGTCAATCCGCCCCGCCTGCTCGGCGATCGCCGCCATGATCCGCGGATGGCAATGGCCGTGCGTCGTCACCCACCAGGACGAGATCGCGTCGACAAAGCGCCCGCCATCCTTGGTGTGCAGCGCGGCGCCTTCGGTGCGCACCACTTGCGGGATCGGCTCGCCCAGCCCGTGCTGGGTGAAGGGGTGCCAGACGGGCGAAGTCATGCGTGGAAGTCCGAAAGGTCGAAGGCCGCGGCAAAGGCGGCCTTGAGGGTGGGGCCGTCGAGCGGGTCGAGGATCGGCAGCCGGCCAAGCCTGCGCACCCGGCTGATCGCCGCGATGGTCGCCTCGCTGTCCGCGTTCGCCTCTCCGACGAACGCGACGCCGAGCAGCGGCACCCCGCGTGCGCGCAGCGCTTCGATCGAGAGCAGGCTGTGGTTGATCGTGCCCAGGCTGGTGCGGGCGACCAGCACGGTCGGCAGGTTCCAGCGCGCGAACAGGTCGGCATAGAGCAGCTCGCGCGTCACCGGGACGAGCACGCCGCCGGCGCCCTCGATCACCAGCGGGTCGATCACCAGCGGATCGCGCGGCGGCGGGGTCAGCCGGGCCGGGTCGATCTTCACCCCGTCGATCTCGGCGGCGAGGTGGGGCGAGCAGGGCGTGGTCAGCCGATAGGCCTCGGGCAGCACGACGACTCCGGTGAGCGCAGCGACGCGCTCGCTGTCGCTGCCGCCGTCGAGCCCGCTCTGGATCGGCTTCCAGTAGCTCGCGCCCAGCGCCCCGGCCAGGCCGGCGGCGAAGATGGTCTTGCCGATATCGGTATCGGTGCCGGTGACGACGATCCTCATGCCAGGCCTCCGATCGCATGGGCGAGCGCGGCGATATCGTCCTCGCCCACATTGAGCGTTAGCGAGATGCGCAGCCGCGAGGTGCCGGCGGGCACCGTCGGCGGCCGGATCCCGCGTACGTCGAACCCCTGCTCCTGCAGCGCGGCCGCCATCGCCATCGTTCGCGCATCGTCGCCGATCACCAGCGGCAGGATCTGCGACCCGGTCGCCTGCACGCCCACCGGCGCCAGCAGCGCCTCGGCATGGGCGACCAGTGCCTGCAAGTGTGCGCGGCGCTCGGGCCGGGCGATCAGCCCCAGCGCCGCCTCCACGGCCGCCGCCATCAGCGGGGAGGGTGCAGTCGAGAAGATGAAGGCGCGCCCGCGATTGACCAGGAAGTCGCGCACCACCTTCGGGCCACAGAGCAGCGCGCCTTCGCAGCCCAGCGCCTTGCCGCAGGTGTGCAGCGTGATCAGGTTCTCGCGCCCGGCCAACCCTGCCGCCAGCCCGCGTCCCTGCGCTCCGAACACGCCCGTCGCGTGCGCTTCATCGACCACGAGGATCGCCTCGTGCCGGTCCGCGATTTCGGCCAGCGCGTCGAGCGGCGCCTTGTCGCCGTCCATCGAATAGAGGCTCTCGACGACGATCCATACGCGGCCGGTGCCGCCTTCGTGCCGCCAGTCGAGGATCGCGTCTTCGAAGTCGCCGACGTCGTTGTGCGCCGCCGCCCGTGCCTCGGCCCGGCTCAGCCGCATCCCCTCATGCGCGCTGGCATGGATCAGCGCATCATGGACGATCAGGTCGCCGCGCTGGGGCAGGGTGGCGAGCAGCGCCGCGTTCGCCGCATAGCCGGTCGAGAAATAGAGCGCGCTCTCGCTGCCGAAAAACCGCGCCGCCGTCGTCTCCAGCTGCTCATGCTCCGCGTGATTGCCGCGCAGCAGCCGCGAGCCGCCCGATCCGATCGGCGTGCCCGCATCGATCGCGCTGCGCACTGCCGCCGCTAGCTCGGGATCCCCGGCCAGCGCGAGATAGTCGTTCGAGGAGAAGTCGCGCCCCGCCCGCGCCGCCAGGCGGCGTCCGCGCGATCGTTCGGCAAGCTCGGCGAGGTCGCGCTGCTGGGCTTCGAAATACACCATCCCGCCGCCCATAGGCGCATCGCGGCCGCTCGGCCAAGCTTGCACCACGCGCCGTCTTGGCCGATGAGCCCGCCAACCCCGAATTGCAGGAGCGCCCCCACCATGAAGACCCGCGCCGCCGTCGCCTTCGAAGCGAAGAAGCCGCTCGAAATCGTCGAGCTCGACCTCGAAGGGCCCAAGGCGGGCGAAGTGCTGGTCGAGATCATGGCGACCGGCATCTGCCACACCGATGCCTACACGCTCGACGGCTTCGACTCGGAAGGCATCTTCCCCTCGGTGCTCGGCCATGAAGGCGCCGGCGTGGTCCGCGAAGTCGGCCCGGGCGTGACCTCGGTGAAGCCCGGGGATCACGTCATCCCGCTCTACACGCCGGAATGCCGCCAGTGTAAGTCGTGCCTCTCGGGCAAGACCAATTTGTGCACCGCGATCCGCGCCACCCAGGGCAAGGGTCTGATGCCCGACGGCACCACGCGCTTCTCGTACAAGGGCCAGCCGATCTACCATTACATGGGCTGCTCGACCTTCTCGAACTTCACCGTGCTGCCCGAGATCGCGGTGGCGAAGATCCGCGAGGACGCGCCGTTCCAGTCGAGCTGCTATATCGGCTGCGGCGTCACCACCGGCGTCGGCGCGGTGATCAACACCGCCAAGGTTCAGGTCGGCGACAATGTCGTGATCTTCGGCCTGGGCGGCATCGGCCTCAACGTGATCCAGGGTGCCCGCCTCGCCGGCGCCAACAAGATCATCGGCGTCGACATCAACCCGGACCGCGAGGAATGGGGCCGCCGCTTCGGCATGACCGAGTTCCTCAACTCGCGGGGCATGAGCCGCGAGGAAGTCGTCGCCGCGATCGTCGCGATGACCGATGGCGGCGCCGACTATACCTTCGACGCGACCGGCAACACCGAAGTGATGCGCATCGCGCTCGAGGCCTGCCATCGCGGCTGGGGCACCTCGATCATCATCGGCGTGGCCGAGGCGGGCAAGGAGATCTCCACCCGTCCGTTCCAGCTGGTGACCGGCCGCAACTGGCGCGGCACCGCGTTCGGCGGCGCCAAGGGCCGCACCGACGTGCCGAAGATCGTCGACATGTACATGGCCGGCAAGATCGAGATCGATCCGATGATCACCCACGTCATGGGCCTGGAAGAGATCAACAAGGGCTTCGACCTGATGCATGCGGGCGAGAGCATCCGCAGCGTTGTGGTCTTCTGAGCGAAGGGGACGGCAGATGTTCAGCCATGTGATGGTCGGCAGCAACGATATCGAGCGGTCCAGGGTGTTCTACGATGCCCTGCTCGGCACGCTCGGCGTCGGCGAGCCCTTCCGCCACGTCAACGCCACCGGCCAGGTCCGCCTGTTCTACCGGCATGACGGCGGCAGCTTCGGGATCAGCGAGCCGATCGATGGCGAGCCGGCGACCTGCGCCAATGGCGCGACGATCGGCTTCAAGTGCAGCTCGCCCGAACAGGTCGATGCCTTCCACGCCGCCGGCCTCGCGCATGGCGGCACCACGATCGAGAACCCGCCGGGCATCCGCGAGGGTGGCTCGCTCGGGTCGATGTATCTCGCCTATCTGCGCGATCCCGACGGCAACAAGCTGTGCGCGATGGCGCGCCCCGCGGCATGAGCGACGGCGCCGTCAATCTCGCGGAGAAGTTCGCAGGCTTCACCGAGCATTGGGCGCCGCGTCTCGTCGCCAGCTATAACGGCAACGATGTCCGCATCGTGAAGGTCGAGGGCGAGTTCGTCTGGCATGTCCATGACGACACCGACGACTTCTTCCTGGTGCTCGACGGCGTGCTCGACATCGAGCTGCGCGACCGCACGATCACGCTCGGCCCGGGCGAGCTCTATGTCGTGCCGCGCGGGGTCGAGCATCGCCCGGTCGCCCGCCACGGCGAGGTTCGGATGCTCAACATCGAGCCGGGCGGCACCAACAATCTCGGCGACGGATCGCCGCAACGTCCAGTGGTGATGGCATGATCGAACTCCTCTCCTCGAACAAGGCGCATGGCGGCACCCAGGGCGTGTATCGCCACGCGTCCGCCGTCACCGGTACCGACATGACCTTCTCGGTCTTCGTTCCCGAGCATGAACCGGGCACGACGCTGCCGGTGCTCTGGTATCTTTCGGGCCTCACCTGCACCCACGCCAACGTCACCGAGAAGGGCGAGTATCGCCGGGCCTGCGCCGAGCATGGCGTGATCCTGGTCGCGCCGGACACGAGCCCGCGCGGGCAGGGCGTGCCCGATGACGAGGCCTATGATTTCGGCCAGGGCGCCGGCTTCTATCTCGATGCGACCCAGGGGCCCTGGTCGACCCACTTCAAGATGCGGTCCTATATCGAGCAGGAGCTGCCCGCGCTGATCGGTGCCGAATTCCCCGCCGATCTCGATCGCCAGGGCATCACCGGCCATTCGATGGGCGGCCATGGCGCGCTCACCATCGGGCTGCGCAATCCGGACCGCTTCCGCTCGGTCTCCGCCTTCTCGCCGATCGTCGCGCCCAGCCAGGTGCCCTGGGGGCAGAAGGCGCTGGCGGGCTATCTCGGCCGCAATGAGGCGGCCTGGCGCGAATATGACGCCGTCGCGCTGATCGAGGACGGCGCGCGCCTCCCCGAACTGCTGGTCGATACCGGCACCAACGACCCGTTCCTCGAAAAGGAGCTGCGCCCGGACCTGCTCGCCACCGCCTGCGGCAAGGCCGGCATCGCGCTCACCCAGCGGCTCCAGCCGGGCTATGACCACAGCTATTATTTCGTCTCGACCTTCCTCGGCGATCATGTCGCCTGGCATGCGGAGAGGCTGAAGGCATGAAGTTCGACGTCCTCATCGTCGGTGCCGGCCATGGCGGGGCCCAGGCGGCGATCGCGCTGCGCCAGAACAAGTTCGAGGGGACGATCGCGCTGCTCGGCGACGAGCCCGAGCTGCCGTACGAGCGTCCGCCGCTCTCCAAGGAATATCTGTCGGGCGAGAAGGCGTTCGAGCGGCTGCTGATCCGCAATGCCGCCTTCTGGGAAGAGCGCCAGGTCACGATGCTGCCCGGGCGCACCGTCACCGCGGTCGATCCGGTCGCGCATCAGGTCACCGCGAGCGGCGAGACGATCGGATATGGCCAGCTGGTCTGGGCGACCGGCGGCAAGCCGCGCCGCCTGTCGTGCGACGGGCATGACCTGTCGGGTATCCACACCGTCCGCACCCGCGCCGATGTCGACCAGATGATGGCCGAGCTGGACGGCGTCACCCGCGTCGCCGTGGTCGGCGGCGGATATATCGGGCTCGAGGCAGCCGCCGTGCTCGCCAAGCTCGGCAAGCAGGTCACCGTGCTGGAAGCGCAGGACCGAGTCCTCGCCCGCGTCGCCGGCGAGCCGCTGTCGCGCTTCTTCGAGGACGAGCATCGTGCCCACGGCGTCGACGTCCGCCTCGGCGTCGAGGTCGAGGCGATCGAGGGCGATACGCGCGTCACCGGGGTGCGGCTGGCGGGCGGCGAAGTCATCCCCGCCGAGATGGCGATCGTCGGCATCGGCATCGTCCCCGCGGTCGGGCCGCTGCTCGATGCCGGCGCTGCGGGCGGCAATGGCGTACTGGTCGACGACCAGTCGCGTACCAGCCTGCCGGATATCTTCGCGATCGGCGACTGCGCGCTTCATGTGAACCGCTTCGCCGCCGACCAGGCGATCCGCCTCGAGTCGGTCCAGAACGCCAATGACCAGGCGACGGTCGCGGCGAAGACGATCTGCGGCGTCGAGGCGGGCTATGACGCGGTCCCCTGGTTCTGGTCGAACCAGTACGACCTCAAGCTCCAGACCGTCGGCATTTCGGCCGGGCATGACGCGGCGGTGCTGCGCGGCGATCCCGCCACCCGCAGCTTCTCGCTGGTCTATTACCGCGCAGGCCGGGTGATCGCG
>Ga0164294_10001342_pt1 | contig 22874 bp, 23 predicted proteins | sample GEODES005metaG_FD_111479 | JGI IMG/M metagenome (GOLD analysis project Ga0164294, IMG submission 111479) | Oligotrophic lake water microbial communities from Sparkling Lake, Wisconsin, USA - GEODES005 metaG | ecosystem: Environmental > Aquatic > Freshwater > Lake | place: USA: Sparkling Lake...
GCATGTGCCACCGAGATCTCACCAGATGAGAGTGCTGAAATAGTGTTAGGCAGGTGTCCAACTAATACTCGAGCTACATCGATTCGGTTTTGCGCAGTTGTTGGCGATAATCGCAAAGCAGCGGCAACATCTTCTCGCTCCTCGTCATCAACACAACCAAAGACTCCACCATCTTCATCGGCATATTCACCAGCAATCGCAACTAACGCTTCCTGCTTGAGTGCGCACATCCACGATTCTTGGCGATCAAGGGCTGACAAGTAATCAATTCGACCCGAAGAACTCAAAGCGAGCGGATTGATTTCAATTAATTCGCCTAAAGTTATGTATCCAGGCTTTGCCCTGAGCAGCTCGGCAACCTCAATATCGAGAATCTCTCGAGGAATACGAAGCGCGGTTGTCATAGATCGCACTATCGATTGCTGCACCGACAAATTTAAGAGTTATGCACACCCCAGATTTGGCAGTTGGATTTCAAGGCCTGGCCTTACCCAACTACACACAGCTCAATTGCAGTAAAGAGTTCTAAGAAATCGTATCTTTGTCTTAGGTTTCCACGGTCTTGACGCTTGTTAAATGAAAAGGGCCCTGGATTTCTAGGAACTGCTTTACAAGATTGAGCGCTGCAAGATTGAGCGATTAACCCTCTTGTAAGTCAGTAGGTGCGCCGTGTACATCCAGTACATCCCCACCTAACTTCGATCCTTCGCCACTGCGGTTAAGTGGTGACTTTGGCTTGGCATCCTCCTTGTAAATCGCTGGAATAGAGCCAAGTAAGCCTTTCTGGAAATCTTCAAATGCCTGCAGAACTTCGCGCTTTGTATTCATAACAAAGGGCCCCATCCATGCAACAGGCTCTTTAATGGGTGCGCCGCCAAGAATAAATAGTTCAAGCTCTGGGGAACGCGCTTCTTGCTGATTTGCTGCGCGCACAACAATGGTGTCGCCATCAGCAAAGACTGCTAACTGTCCAGCTTGAACTGGGCGAGCTTCATCGCCAACAAAACCAAAACCACTCATTGCGTACACAAGTGCGTTGTAATCCTTACGCCATGGCAAACGAAGTTCGGCGCCTGGTGCAACAGTTGCGTGCAACAAAGTAATTGGAGTCTGTGTTGATCCTGGACCAAAGTGTCCATCAACTTCACCGGCAATAACGCGCAACAAAGTTCCACCATCTGGAGTTGTTAACAGCGCAACATCTTTGGCACGAACATCTTGGTATGCAGGGGGAGACCACTTCTTTGCAGCAGGCAAGTTAACCCACAACTGGAAACCGTGGAACAAACCACCGGACATCACCAAACTCTCTGGTGGAGTTTCGATGTGCAGAATTCCAGCACCAGCTGTCATCCATTGTGTATCGCCATTTGAAATCGTTCCGCCACCACCATTGTTATCTTGGTGATCAAAAATTCCATCAATAATGTAAGTAACTGTTTCAAACCCACGGTGTGGGTGCCAAGGAGTTCCCTTTGGTTCCCCTGGTGCGTATTCGACCTCGCCCATTTCATCTAAGTGAATAAATGGATCAAGCTCTGCTAAATCAACACCTGCAAATGCGCGACGAACTGGAAAGCCTTCACCCTCGAAACCTTGTGGCGCGGTCGTAATGCTTTTTACTTTGCGTGCACGTGCACCAGGAAGTTCGCTTACGCGAGGCAATACGGTGATGTCACTAACGGTTACTGCAGGCATTCAAGGCTCCTTCGTTCAGAATGCAATAGTAATTGAACTTTCAACTACCTGCAACCTGGAAATTAAAGGGCTTTGAGGGCGGAAACGACCTTAGTTAATGAAGCTTTAGCGTCACCAAATAGCAACATCGTCTTTGGATCGTAGAGAAGCTCGTTCTCGATGCCGGCAAAACCTGGGCGCATCGAACGCTTCAAGAAAATAATGTTGGCTGCATTGTTAACTTCAAGAATTGGCATTCCGTAAATTGGGCACCCAGGAGTCGTTTGCGCAGCTGGGTTAACAACATCGTTTGCACCAATAACAATTGCAACATCTGTCTGACCAAAGGTTGGATTAACTTCATCCATTTCAGCTAATTGATCGTAAGGAACATTTGCTTCTGCCAACAGAACGTTCATGTGTCCTGGCATACGACCTGCAACTGGGTGAATTCCGTATGCAACATCGATGCCCTTTGAAATCATCAAGTCAGCAAGTTCGCGAACTGTGTGCTGTGCTTGTGCAACAGCCAAACCAAATCCCGGAACGATAACGACTCGACGTGCATAGTTAAGCAAGATCGCAACATCATCTGGAGAACCAGAACGAACTGGTCGTTCTTCGCCAGCTGCGGCAACATCCTGAGGCTTTGCGGTAAATGCACCGAACAAAGTTCCAAACAATGAACGTCCCATGGCCTCTGCCATCAAGCGAGTCAAGATAGTTCCGGATGCACCAACAAGAGTTCCGGCAATGATCAACAGCGTAGAATCAAGAACATATCCGCTTGCTGCCACTGTTAGACCAGTGAATGCATTGAGCAATGAGATAACAATCGGAACATCTGCGCCACCAACTGGCAACACAAACAAAACACCAAAAAGAAGAGATAGACCAGCAAGAATAAGTAGCGGAGTTGTGCCAAGTGAGTTAACAACCCAGCCTCCTACGCCTAGTACTGAAACCAGTGTCGCAGCGATAACAAAGCGGCCCGCTGGGAAAATTACTGGGCGAGTAGTCATCAACTCTTGCAACTTCATAAAGGTAATAATCGAACCGCTAAAGGAAATACAGCCCACGATCACAGTAAATACAGTGAAGACAACGACGGCAGTAGTGGCCTTGTCGCCCAAGTTGAGGTACTCAACGATTGCAACCAAAGCTGCTGCGCCACCACCCACACCATTAAATAGTGCAACGAGTTGTGGCATCTGAGTCATCTGAACCTTGCGTGCTGCTGGTACTCCAATAATCAAACCAATTGCGATTGCACCAAGAATCCAACCAAGATTGTTGAGCGGCAAGGATGAACCCTCGTTGGCGTAAAAGAAAACAACTAGCGTTGCAAGGCCCGCTCCAAATGCACCGATTAGATTACCGCGACGCGCAGTCTTTGGATGTGAAAGACCCTTCAATGCCAGGATGAAGGCAACACCTGCGGCAAGACCGATCAGGTCATATACGGTGCGGCTCATTTTTTATTTCCTTTGAACATCTCAAGCATTCGGTCGGTGACAACAAAACCGCCGACCATGTTGATAGTTGCCAAGATAATCGCGGCAACTGATAGTCCAAGTTCTAAATTTGTTGTGCTGTGATCAGCCACGATGATCGCGCCAACCAGAATCACACCGTGAATCGCATTGGCACCAGACATTAACGGTGTGTGCAATGTGGATGAAACCTTTGATACAACCTCAAAGCCAACAAAGACTGCAAGTACGAAGATCGAAACAATTGCCATTGGTTCCATTACTTAGCTCCTCTTCGTGCACCAGCGTGCGTAACCGCAGCACCGTTGATGATTTCATCGTCGAAATCTAGGTTAAATGCGACCTTTTGATCATCTTTGGCCGGTGTCGTAAATAGTGACAAGAGATTTACAACGTTACGTGAATACAAGAATGATGCGTGGAAAGGCAACTGACTTGGGACATCTTTTCCACCCCAAATACGAACTCCACCTGCAGTTTCAACAATCTCGCCAGGCTTTGAACCTTCCACATTGCCACCGGTTTCAGCAGCTAAGTCGACGATGATCGTGCCTGGTGCCATTGAATCCACCATTGCTTGCGTCATCAAACGTGGTGCTTGTCTTCCAGGAACTGCCGCGGTTGTAATGACAACATGTGATTTTGCAATGTAAGGCGTCAATAGTTCGCGTTGCTTTGCTGCGCGATCTTCAGTCATCTCGCGTGCGTAACCACCGGCACCTTCTAACGCTTCGAGTTCGAGTTCAATAAATGTTGCACCCATTGAACGAACTTCATCGGCAGAAGCTGGTCGAACATCGTATGCCGAAACAACTGCGCCTAAACGACGCGCAGTTGCAATCGCCTGCAAACCTGCAACTCCTGCGCCAAGTACTAACACTTGTGCAGGTGTAACAGTTCCAGCTGCTGTCATTAACATTGGGAAGAAACGTGGTGAAAGTTCTGCACCAACTATTGCTGCACGATAACCAGCACACAAAGCTTGTGAAGTTAATGCATCCATAGATTGTGCGCGAGAAATTCGTGGAACTAATTCAAGTGAAAATGCAGTGACACCTGCTGCAGCTGCGGCATCGATTGAATCAACTGCGGTCACGGGGGATAAGAATGAAATAGTGATCGCACCTTTTTTCAAGGTTGCCATTTGCTTCGGGGTTAATGGCTGTACCGATAAGACAACATCGGCCTCGGCAAGCGCGTCACCTTGCTTGATAGTCGCACCAGCTGCAGTGAAATCAGCATCTGTTGCTTGTGAATGAACTCCGGCACCGGCTTCGACAATTACTTCTAGGCCTAAGCGAGTTAACTTATTGATGACATCTGGGACAAGCGCAACGCGCTTTTCTCCCTCTTTGATTTCCCGTGGGACGACTACGCGCATACCCGAAATGTTAGTGCGTATAGCCCTTTAAGTCACCACGAACTAGGTGATACAGGATGGATTGAATCGTAGTTCTGCGGTGATACGCCTCTCGCCAAATGACTGAACGAGGCCCATCGATGACATTTGACTCAACCTCTTCACCACGGTGAGCAGGTAAACAATGCATGAACAACGAATCCTTGCTTGTCATCTTCATCAGATGTTCGGTCACTGCAAATGGAGAGAGTGCCAGCACCTTCTCTTTGCGATCACTTTCTGAATCACCCATCGACATCCACACATCGGTGTAAAGAACAGATGCATCCTTTGCAGCAGTTTCTGGATCATTTGTAACTTCAACTTTTCCACCACTATTTGCTGCAATGTTTTTTGCTACTGCAACAACAACTGGATCTGGTGCCCACTTACCACTTGGAGTTGCTGCAACAACATGTGCTCCCATGATTGCGCCCATGATCAACCAAGCATGCGACATATTGTTTCCATCGCCTAAGTAAACAAATTTGCGTTCTGCAATATCTGTGCCAAAGTTTTCGCGAATTGTTAACCAATCGGCTAGCAACTGAGTTGGATGATCTACATCAGTCAGTGCGTTTATAACTGGAATTGATGCGAAAGCACCTAGTTGATCAACATCAGATTGTGCAAAGGTACGAATAATCAGCGCGCTGCAATATCCACTAATAATCTTTGCGGTGTCTTCGATAGTTTCGCCGCGGCCTAATTGCAATTCATCACCGCGAATAAAAATTGGAGTTCCACCCAAATGGGCAACTGCAGTTTCAGCGGAAAGACGGGTACGGGTTGAAGGCTTAGTCATGTAGATAGCGACAGTCTTGTTAGCCAATGCAGTGTTTGAACGCATTGGATTCTCAGCAAATTCAGCCGCAGTCGAAAGTAATAACTCGACATCAGCACGGCTCAAATGCTCGGTTCGCAGTAAGTCCTTCATTTGTGAATTCTACCCGTAGTTTTGGGCTCCAGATAGGTATTCTTATCCACCTCATGGGCATCTTTCGAAAAATTGGAATTGGATCGGAGTCTGATACCGATCTTCTTACCCACCAATCCCTTGATGAAAATCTTCAAGAAGATGATGGCGGCCACGATCGTTTTGCTCACTATGTGAAAAAAGAGAAGATTGTTGAATCTGCAGTAAAAGGAAAAGCAGTGAAAGCTCTTTGTGGAAAGAAGTGGACGCCGTCTCGCGATCCCGAGAAGTATCCAATCTGCCCAACCTGCAAAGAGATTCACGCTGGGTTGAAGCCAGATCCCGAAGACAAGTAAAGATGAAGCGCTTCACTGCCTTCGCACTTACATTAATTACAGTTGTAACTCTCACAACTCATATCACCACAGCACAAACTGCATCTGCAGCCGATAAACCACCACGCAAAGTTGTAACTGGTTGGCTTCCATACTATTCAGTTCGAACGATCATGCCGCTGGTCCGCAAGTTGCCAACGGCGCAACCAACAGTTGCTGGTAAGCCTGCTGTATGTGATGAATCTCAGTATGGTCCGGCTGAAAATCTAGCGATTGAATCCTCTTACTTGTTTGCTAACAAAGATTTAATGAAAGAGGTAATGCCTTTCTGGTTTTCGATTAAATCACCAACGGTTATTCGCAACGACTATGTGACGGGTAATCCTTCCTGGCCTATGGAAGATACGGTGTGTTTGATTCGTCGCGCAGGATTGCAAGTCATACCAACAATGACTGATGGAACTGGAAAATTAGAGCTTTCTAATTACTTAGCAAATCCGGCAACTAGATCAACAATTGTGAAAACAATTGTGGACTTAGTGCTTACAAATAACTTTGATGGAATCGATCTAGATTACGAAGGTTTTGCTTTTGTCGATGGAAATACAACATGGACGAAAACTGCGCCGCGTTGGGTTGCTTTAGTAAAGGAACTCAGCGTTGCCTTAAGGTCCCACAACAAGTTGTTATCTATTTCGACACCATATGTGTATGACCCCAAGGAAAAACTAAAAGGTTACTTTGTGTATGCCTGGGCAGATGTTGCGAGCAGTATTGATCGTTTGCGAATCATGACGTATGACTATTCTGTTGCTAAACCAGGACCAATTGGTCCTATTTCATGGACCGAGAAAACTCTTAAATACGCGGTCAGCATTATGTCTCCATCAAAGGTGTACATCGGTTTTCCTGGGTATGGTCGAGATTGGATTACTTCAGTTAATGGAAAGTGTCCAGTAAGTGCGCCGCCCGGATTAAAAGGTGGGGCGAAAGCAGCAACCTTTAAAACTAGTTATGCCGAAACAAAAGCGACCATAGATAAGGCAACGCCTGTCTTTGATGAGAAATTTAGTGAAGCAACGTATTCATACAGCCAAACGTATAACGGGCTTTCATCAACGGGTGCATCAACAGAGTGCACAGTAAACCGAACTGTTTGGTATCAAAACGATAGAAGTTACGCCGAACGCATGGCACTTGTTGCTAAGTATCGTTTGGGAGGTGCCGCTTTGTGGACTCTTGCCATGGAATCTCCAGCTGCAACTGCAGAACTACGAAATGCAGCTCTTGCAATTGCTCCAGATCCTGTAGTCAATACTTTAAGTATTGAAGGTGCTCCACAAAACACAATTAATTACGCCGACCTATTTACAGTCAAGGGATTGCTAACACTTAAAGATAAAACACCGATTGCAGGTCTACCAGTTGCCATAGAAATTAAACGACCTAACGAATCTGTGTGGAGCAAGGTCACAGAACTTGTAACAGCTGTAGATGGAACGATTTCAACACCAATGACGCTGGGCGGAAATGCCGCGCTGCGTTTGACCACTGTTGGAACGTGGGAACAAGCCGAATCAGTTTCACAAGAAGCGGCAATAATCGTGAAAAGCAGAATTCAACTTGATCGGCCAGTATCTGTTGCAAAGGGTGCTCAAATAGTAATCAAGGCTCAGTTACTGCCACGCTTGGTTGGAAAATCTGCTGAATTGCAGAAAAACATTAATGGTAAGTGGCAAAATGTAGGTGCAGCAGTACTTTCTGATGCAAATGGGTTGTTCACCTTTACTACCGTTGAACCAAAACGAGGAGTCATAACAATGCGAGTTCAGTTGATCGGCGATGTCGCTTCTGAGCAATTTGCAATTGTTATTCGTTAATCATGCCTAAAATCAAAAGTAAACCCGATATCCATGAAAAGTTGGATGAAGAGTTAAAGGCAATCTTTAGCAGCGATATTCCGTGGGTAACAATTGTTTGGGATGATCCAGTTAACTTAATGACTTATGTGACTTACGTTCTGATGGAGCTATTTGGATTCAACAAAGAAAAAGCGCACGAACTGATGATGAAGGTTCATACCGAAGGTAAAGCCGTTGTTTCAACTGGAAGTCGTGAAGAAATGGAACATGATGTTGCTCGACTTCATGAGTATGGCTTGTGGGCAACCCTTCAACGTGGCGACCAAGCGTTATGAGCGAAGTACAACATGGATTTTTTCGTCACGGCGATAACGCATATCTAGCTAATTTCACTGAAGCCGAACGTGAAGTATTGGTTAATCTGACGGAGCAAATCATCGAACTGCTTGCAGAGCGGGTTGATCATCACAACGATGACCCGCTTGCAGCGATGGTTGGTATCTCAGCGCATGACACACCACCGGATGATGAAGTCTTATTACGACTGCTTCCAAATGCATATGCAGATCAAGTAGATGCATCTGAATTTCGTCGCTACACCGAATCAACATTGCGCCAGAAAAAACAAGCGCATGCAATGGCGATGAGAATGCACCTTAAGGCGGCAGTAGATGGTGTCGTTGAGTTAGATCATGATTCAGCAAATGCTTGGTTAGGTGCCATGAATGATGTGCGACTTGCCTTAGGTGTTCGATTAAATGTTGAGGAAAACACGCATCAAGAACTAGAACTGTTGGCACCTGATGACCCAATGCGCGGTGTTTATGCTGTTTATAGCTGGCTGGGGTGGCTACAAGAGAGTTTGATTGATGCGCTGATGGATGAAAATCAATAGTTCGCCAGCAAGTTAAACCATAAGTGCAAGGTAGGCTTGGCCTGTGAGTGATGCCCCAATTGGAATATTTGATTCAGGTGTAGGCGGTTTAACCGTTGCACGTGCAATTCTTGATCAACTTCCTAATGAGTCAACTCTTTATATTGGTGACACTGCTCGCGGTCCATACGGTCCACGTCCTCTTGCCGAAGTTCGCGAGTTTGCTCTAGAGACCATGGATTTCCTTGTTTCACAAGGTGTTAAAGCAATCGTCATCGCATGCAACACCGCATCTGCGGCGATGCTTCGAGATGCACGTGAGCGTTATTCAATTCCTGTTATCGAAGTTATTCAGCCAGCAGTGCGACGTGCAGTTGCAGCGACTCGATCCGGAAATGTTGGAGTAATCGGAACTCGAGCCACTATTGATTCAAAAGCATATGTAGATGCATTTGCTGCTGCGCCTCAGCTGAACATCACATCGATTGCGTGCCCGCTATTTGTGGAATTTGTTGAACGCGGAGAAACTTCTGGAACAGAGATTACAAAAGTTGCTCGCGAATACTTATCGCCAGTGATGGATGCAAAAGTAGATACCTTGGTACTTGGTTGCACGCACTATCCACTACTTACTGGCGTTATTTCTTACGTTATGGGCGAAGGCGTCACATTGGTATCTAGCGCCGAAGAAACCGCAAAAGATTTATATCGAACCTTGGTTGAAAACGGATTGCTGCGTGCGCAATCAACAACCCCTGCCACACATAAATTCTTAGCAACCGGTGATGCAAAGGCTTTTGAAACCTTGGCTCGACGTTTTCTAGGTCCAGAAGTAACTAAAGTCGAACACCAAATTCTGTAGCTCAGCACATCTATAACTCACTACATAGGAGTAAAAATGGCACGCAACGATGGACGAACTGAGAAAGATCTGCGCGAAATCAAGTTCACTCGCGGCTGGCTAGATCATGCCGAAGGTTCGGTCTTAGTTGAGTTTGGAAAGACTCGCGTCTTGTGCGTTGCTTCATTTACACCTGGCGTACCACGTTGGTTGAAAGATACTGGCAATGGTTGGGTGACATCAGAGTATTCAATGCTTCCACGTGCAACGCATACACGTTCAGATCGCGAAAGTGTTAAAGGCAAGTTAGGCGGCCGTACACAGGAGATTTCTCGTCTTGTAGGTCGATCACTTCGCGCAGTTGTAAACATGAAAGAGCTGGGCGAGAACACAATTGTCATCGACTGCGATGTTCTACAAGCAGATGGTGGAACACGTACTGCAGCGATCACAGGTGCTTATGTCGCATTAGCCGATGCAATCACTTGGGCAAAAGCACAAGGCCACATTAAAGAAAGCGCAAAGCCACTTAATGATTCAGTTGCAGCGGTAAGTGTTGGAATCATCGATGGTGTTCCGATGCTCGATCTTTGCTACGAAGAAGATGTTCGCGCAAGAACCGACATGAATGTTGTTGTCGCAGGTGATGGGCGCTTTATCGAAGTTCAGGGAACTGCTGAAGGCGAACCATTTGATCGAGCACTACTTAATCAACTACTTGATTTAGCTGTTGCCGGATGTGCAACGTTAAATCAGATGCAGAAAGATGTGCTTGCTCAGTAATGTCTCATAAACTTGTCCTTGCAACACGCAATCAAGGAAAGATCACTGAGTTTCGTAGAATTCTTGAAGAGCTTGCTCCTGGACAGATCGAATTAATCGGCGTTGATAAATTTCCAGATCTTGTTGATGTAGAAGAAACTGGCACATCCTTTGAAGAGAATTCTTTGCTCAAGGCTCGGTACACAAGCCAAGCCACAGGATTGCCGGCAATCGCTGATGATTCAGGGTTGTGTATTGATGCACTTAACGGGGATCCAGGCATTTTTTCTGCGCGTTGGGCCGGTGTCCATGGCAATGATCAAGCAAATCTAGAAAAGGTATTGGATCAACTTAAAGATGTACCGAATCAAAAGCGCACAGCTCATTTCAAATGTGTGGCCTCTCTGGTTTTGCCTGACGGCCGAGAACAGGTTGCCGAGGGGCGTTTTGAGGGCCACATCCTTCATGCTCCAGTTGGTGAAAATGGGTTTGGCTACGACCCAATCTTTCAGCCCCTGGGTTTGAGTATTTCCTCCGCACAAATGAGCGCCCAGGAAAAGGATGTGGTCAGTCACCGCGGAAAATCGCTTCGTGCTATCGCACCTCATGTCATCCAAATGCTTGCGAGCTTGGGGTAACCTTTACCCATACAAGCGCGTGAAAAGCGTGCGTACTGCAACCCAAGGAGTTCGACGTGGCCGTTAAGAAGACCGCAAAGAAGACAGCAAAGAAGACAGCAAAGAAGACAGCAAAGAAGTCAGCTGCGAAAAAGTCACCAGCTAAAAAAGCTGTTGCAAAGAAAAAGTCACCAGCTAAAAAAGCTGTTGCTAAAAAGGCAATTGCAAAAAAGAAGACAGTTAAGAAAACTGCTGTTAAGAAAACTGCAAAGAAGGCGGTTGTTAAAAAATCAGCAGCAAAGAAGAAGGTTGCCAAGAAGGCTCCGGCAAAGCGTGCGGTAAAGAAGGCTGCAGTTACAGTTACTTCTGCACCACGTCCGGCTGCAGCACCTGCACTCCGTCCGGTTGCAGCACCTGCACCACGTCCGGTTGCAGCACCTGCACCAGTAAAGCCGGTTGCGGCACCAAAGCAATCAACATCTAGCCGCACAGCATGGTTGGTAGTGATTGGAATTGCAGCTCTTGCAATTATTATTTGGTCACAATCATCAGGCGGCGATAGCGATGATGCAGCTCCGATGCCTTCGGCTTCACAATCTGCTGATCCTTCGGCATCTGCAACACCATCTGAGTCCGAAGCACCAGGTACAGCGGTGGCGGTAGTGGAAGCACCATCAAAGTTTGTTGCTCTCAATGCTGAAGGCGGATTAAAGCTTCGCTGGGTAGCACCGATGGCAGTTGAAGGATTGACTGGATATAACGTTGAAATTCGCGCAAAGGGTGTGGGAGATTGGATAGTTATTGCAACTGTTCCAGCTGACCAACTGACACAAAATGTAACAAAGGCAAGTGATTCAGGGTGGACTCAGTTCCGCGTTTCATCTGTGTACTCAGATGGACAAACTGCATCAGCAACAGCTTTTGGAATTCCTGGAGAGTTCAAGTAAGTCGCAATTAGTTAAAAAACCTCTCACCGCTTGGTGGGAGGTTTTTTATTGCGTAAAAGAAAATTATTGAGTTTCGGTTAGCTGTGCAGCAATTGCATCAACGTATGCACGAACACCGGCTGGAACTAAGTGAACGCCATCTGGTCCAAAGTATTCAGGATGTCCAGCAGAAATACTCGCCCAGTCGATTAATCGCGCACCAAATTGAGCGGCGTACTGTGCAATCAAAGCATTGTTTTCATCTCTCCAACCGCGGGGAACAGCGGTGTTAACAACAATAATCCGCGGCTGTTCGGCGATCTCGGTAAAAATAGCCGCCACCTGATCTTCGCTTAATTTGTTGTTGTTTCCGAGGTTCAAAATGATTGTGGAACCAACCATATTTGCCTTATCGTTTTTAATAACTTCTAACAATTCTGGTGCTTGACGCCCGACACGTGCATTGATCAAACCAATGTTTTCTCTGGAATCTAATTCAAATCGTATTCCTAAAATTACTGAATCCCCAGTTACCCATAAATCACCAGGTACAACTGGTGCGGTATCCGCTGGCTGTTCCAACTGTTGCTTTAACTGATTGAGTTGCTTGTCTCCCTCTGCGATAGCACTGATTGCAGAGGTTGTCGTGATACCTAAAGTAGATAGAACAATTAGTGCCACACCCAATTTTTGACGTAACTGAACCCGCTTAGTGCGATATTTCATGCCCTTAAACCAGTAATCAATAAGTCCAGTTCTTACTGGTAATTCAACTAGTCGTAAGGAAATATCGGCTAAGGCAAAGACAATAAGGAGTCTTAATGCATACAGCGCCCACGGTGAACCATCTAAATCAAATTGTGGGCGAGTGAGTTGGAAAACAACCCAGTGCCATAGGTAAATTGCATAGGAGCGTTCACCGATCCATACAAAAGGTTTGCTGCTTAGTATTGGCGCAAAACGTGAAGCCGGGTGAACAATCGAAGTGATGATTGCACAACCAAAAAGTCCAACTAGTGGAAATGCAATTTTGTATAGCGTCGGATCGCTTTCATCGACAAATAGAAAAGCCGAAATGATTCCAACTAAACCAATGACGCCAATTCCATCGATGAAATCTTGTGCTTTCTTCGAGACTGTCTCACTGAGGTTCTGCGGGATCCATCTAACAGCTAATGCAGCACCCAAAAACAAACCGATACTGTGGGTGTCAGTTCCGAAATAAACATGGCTTACTTGAGAGGCGTTGGCCGCATCAATTTGAAGTGAAACCACAAAGAGTGAAATACCCGAAAAAGCTGCGATTAATAGCGCTGCACCTGGGATTCGATTTTTGCCAAAGTAGCCCAGAACCAGCAGCAGAATCAGTGGCCACACCAAATAGAACTGAGCCTCTACTCCAAGTGACCATGCGTGTTGCAGTAGCGGTGGGCGTCCAATGGCTTCGAAGTAATCGGTCTGGCGGAAAACCAACCACCAATTCATTCCACCAAACAGTGCAAAAGGAGTATCAATCACAAACCTGCGCATAGTTTCAGGTGCCCATACGTTGATGAAAACCATCGTCACGATGATCATGAATACAAGCGGTGGAAGCAAACGTCGGACACGGGCAGCATAAAAGGCGCGCAGATCTAGACCACCACTTCGCTGAATTGAATCAAGAAGCAAGCGCGTAATCACATACCCTGAAATAACAAAGAAGAGATCTACGCCTAAGAAACCACCAGGAATCCAGTCAAAACCCAAGTGATAGAGCATCACCGCAACAACAGCTACGGCACGCAAGCCATCAATGGCAGGTATGTAACGAATGCCGCGGGAAGTGGACATGGCTGTTAAGAGCTAAATTAAATTAGCGCTTTGAAGTTTTCTTGGCGGTGCTCTTCTTTGCCGGAGCCGTCTTGACCGCCTTCTTAGCTGTTTTCTTAACGCTCTTTTTAGGCGCATCAAGTGCCGGACGAGTGCGCTGGCTAGTAACCTTAAGTGGACCTGGGTTAATCAAAGTGTCGTCGGCATTAAGATTATCAATAACACTCCTTTGCAACTCTTCTAGGCGCGCAAAAGCACCGTCAAGCCGGTTGCGAGATTGCTGAATTGCTGACTCTGCCGCATCAAGTGATTGCTTTTGAATTCGATACAAACGTTCAGCCTCTGAAATAACACCTGATAGCCATTGGCGGTAACCTGAAACTTCTGTTGTAGCTTCAGCGACAATTCTTTCGCCTTCACGACGTGCCGCTGTGGCAAGTGCGGTAACTTCGCGCTTCTTGCTCTCCATCAAAGCTTCAGCCTCTGCTTCTGCAATCGCAAGTTTTTCTTCTGCTTCAGTTTCGGCTGTCTGAATGTATTTACGCCCACGTGACTCTGCACTAGACAGAATTGAGCGCGCTTTTGCATCTGCCGCTTCTAACTCTTCTTTTGTCGCACGAGTTGTTTCTGCCACCAATCGAGATGCTGCAGCTTGTGCCTTGCTCTCACGCGCTTGTGCAGATTTGATCATCGACATTGCTGTCTCAGTAGCAAGAATCTCAAACTCTTCTTTTGTTAGACCGGTGATATCACGGCGCGATTTCAAATCTGCAATCTGTGCTTCAAGTTCGCGAATGCGATCAACAGATGAAGGTTGGTTGGAACTTTCATCCTCGCCAGTAAAGCCAACCCAGTTAAGGAAGTTCTTCTTTTCAGCCATCACGCACCCCGCAGCTCAATAATTAGGTCTAGATGGGGCTTAGGTTAGAGCACCGGCCTATTTACTGTAAATCGCCACCGAAATGGCTACGTACTGCGAGATCCACGCGGCCAAGACAAAGATATGGAAGAGCTCGTGGAAGCCAAAGTACTTAGCTGCTCTGCCCGGACGCTTGAGTGCATAGAAGATTGCCCCCACTGAATAAAACAGGCCTCCGATTGCGACTGGAAGTAACACCCATAAACCACCCGCTCGATAGAGCGCCGGAGTGTAAAAAACCGCGACCCATCCCAACAGTAAGTAGTTTGCGACGTATAACCAACGCGGAGCATTGAGCCAAAAGATTCGAAGCCCAACACCAATTGCTGCACCGATCCACACAACTGACAAAAGAATTGTTCTATCGCGACCTTCCAATAAAGCAACGGCAAATGGCGTGTAAGAGCCAGCGATTAGCAGATTGATATTGGCATGATCCCAACGGCGCCAAATTTTCTTTTTTGCCGGAACCCAAGGAACGCGGTGATAAATCGCAGAGACACTAAAGAGCATGATCGCCGTTATTGAATAGATTGCGACGGCAAATTTCAAAGATGATTCGCTCAAAATGAAAAGTACCAACGATGCGATTATCACCGCCGGGGTCGCACCCAAATGAAACCACCCACGAAGCTTTGGCGGAATAACCGGGGTTTGACTCACTTGGTCAGCCTAGGGCACTCCATCAAAATTAACCGTGGACAAAGGCCAAAGCCACTGCCAAACTTGCGCAATGACACATAGATCACCCATATTTGAAATCAGCGATGTTTATATCGATCAAAAAGCCGCATTGAGTCCGATGAGTTGTACCCGTCTGGGCAATGGTTTAAACCAGGACAAGTTAGATGACTTTTCAATTGCAGCTGCCGAAGTTAGTGCAAACCTAACCCGCGAAACTTTGAAGAAGCTGACAGCTCTTGAACCCATTGATGAGATCGATCGCATTGCTAAGGCGGTTATGACTGAGCGCCTCGAATCAGGGCTTGCTCTTCATGACAGCCAAGAATCTTTTGTGTTGTGGAATGTCCTGACATCTCCACCGTCAAATGTTCGCTCAGTTTTTGAATTAATGCCCAAGAACAATGCCCAAGATTTCGACAATATTGCCAAGCGTTTAGCGGCAGTAGATGGCGCATACAAGTCATGGTGCGAGACAATTTTGACTGTTGCACAATCTGGAAAAACCACTGCGCAACGTCAAGTAAATGGTGTGATTGCACAACTAGATAGCTACGCCAATGGCGGTTACAGCGCTATGTGTAAGAACTTTGATAAAGAAGGCAAGTACCCAGCGATTCACGAAGCGGCAAAGCTTGCAGAAAAAGCTTCGGCTGATGCTGCAGATTTCTTGCGCACCAAGTACCTACCGATCGCAACACCTAATGATGCTGTGGGTGCAGATCGCTATGCGGTCTGGTCTCGCTACTTCACGGGTGCAAAGCTTGATCTTCCAGCAACATATGAATGGGGTAAGCAAGAGCTCAAGGCGATTAACGATCGCATGTGGGAGCTGGCAAAGCTGATCAACCCACAAGCAAAGACCCTGCGCGAGGTTGCAGATACTTTGGATAACGATCCTCAGTACAAAGTTGTAGGACCTGAAAATGTAGTTAAGTACTTGCAGGATTTCACCGATGCGGCCATGAAGCGCATGAATGGTGAGTTCTTTGAAATCGATCCTCGAATCGCAATTTGTGAAGCTCGACTTGCACCAGAAGGCAGTGCATCAGCTCCTTACTACAACCCACCTTCAGAAGATCTTTCACGCCCGGGTACAACCTGGATTCCGATGTTGGGTAAGAATGAAGTAAGCAACTGGCACTTGGTTTCTACGTGGTACCACGAAGCAGTTCCTGGTCACCATTTACAAATTGGAACCGCAACTGTGGAAAAGGATCGCCTAACTCGTTTCCAGCGAACTTCTGCTTGGGTTAGTGGATATGGTGAAGGTTGGGCGTTGTATGCAGAACGTTTCATGAATGAACTTGGTGCATTTGATGAGCCAGGAATTGAAATGGGTTATCTCTCTGCGCAAGCTCTACGTGCAGCACGCATTGTTGTTGATATCGGAATGCACCTTGGCTATAAGGATTTTGATGGCAATGTGTGGAACGCAGAAAGTTCACGCAAACTGCTGAACGAACAAGCACTTCTTGACGAGGATCATTCACGCAGCGAAACCGATCGTTACTTGGGATGGCCAGGTCAGGCAATCTCATACAAGGTCGGAGAACGTGTCTGGATGACCGCGCGTGAAGATGCAAAGGTTCGACTTGGCGACAAGTTCAATATGAAGAAGTTCCACAACTATGCTTTGAAGTTAGGACCTATGGGTCTTGATCCATTTGCTGCCGAAATGAAGTTATGGGCAGGCCAATAAGTTACTAGCTAGTAATTTAAAAGGTGGGGCGATACCGGTGAGTACCGAATATCGCCCCATTTTTCATGCGTAAAGCCAGAAAAATTATTAAAAAAATTGAAAAAAAGTCCTCCAGACAGGTGCAAAACCCGCGCAGGAGGTTCACACTATGGCCATCGATGGTCAAGGGAGCTCCTCGAGGTCTCCCAGGGTCAGCGGTTTGAGAGAGGTCAAAAGGATCTCTCCATATAATCCTCACGGAGGCTAATTAAATGCAACTAGATAGCAACCAATGGAATCTGGTCTATAACGTATTCTCGTTCGGACTAGTTTCAATGCTCGCTTGCACAATTTACACACTAGTTTCTCAGCAACGTGTTCTACCTAAGTACCGTAACGCGCTTGTTATGTCATCAATGGTTACATTCATTGCTGGCTACCACTACCTACGTATCTTTGATTCATTCAAGCATGCATCAGAGGGTGGAAAAGTTCTACTAGATGGTTCTCAGAACGCATTCAACGAGGCATACCGCTACGTAGACTGGCTATTAACTGTGCCACTACTACTAGTAGAGGTAGTTGCAGTACTTGCTCTTACTCGCGAAGTTTCACGCTCACTTATCATGCGATTGGTCCCAGCTTCAGCTGCGATGATCGCGCTTGGTTACCCAGGTGAGATTTCAAACGATCAGAACACACAGGTTCTATACGGTGTTCTATCAACACTTCCATTCCTATACATCCTTTACGTTCTATTCGTAGAACTGGGAAAGTCATTGGATCGCCAGCCAGCTGGTGTTGCAGAGACTGTAGGCCGTTTGCGTCTGCTTCTTATCGCAACATGGGGTGTATACCCAATCGCTTACATCTTCAACATCGTTGGTGACGCATCATCATCATCATTCGTAACTGTTCAGGTTGGATACACAGTCGCTGACGTACTAGCTAAGTGTGTATTCGGTCTAACAATTCTGAAGATTGCTCGTATGAAGTCAGTAGCAGAAGGAATGAAGGACGATCACTAATCTTTTGATTAGTGGTTTCTTTTAACTAAGAATCCTAAAAACAGGAGTGTCGCGAAAGCGGCACTCCTGTTTGCTTTCATAGACTATTCACATGAGCCCAGAAGAAGAAAAGAAACCTGAGATGCTAGATAAGTATTGGATCAACAACTACCGCATGGGCGGCTACATGCTCTTTGCTTGTGGACTTATCAATCTGCGGTACCAATGGGGCGAGCCAGACATCATCTCTCGCAGCGTTCTCATCTTTGGACCAGGGGCAGTGATTATCGGGGCAACATTTGTACCTGCTTTGGTATCAATCCTTGGCCGCCGAGAAGTAAAAGCGTTAATTGCAGTAGCTGGAGTTGCTTTAGTTGCCTTCGCTTTCAGCAACTAGTACTTCTTTTTTAGAGTTGGCCAATAATTAATTAATCGGCTACTTTCTAAAAGATAAATCTGCTTTTTTCATCGCTGTAGTCAAAATACGAATCGCATTAGGCCCCATGCCATGGAGCTCTTTAACGGCTGCTAACGAGGTTTTGCGAAGATCGGACAACTTGAATAAGCCATCATCAATCAGTGCCCGTCTGGCCGGTGCTGCTAGCCCTAGCTCTACCCACACTTGATCAACTGAAGCGTAGTAATCCAAGTCGATATCACTATTTGATGTTTCGGCGTGGGATTGGATATTTGACCTTTGTAACTTCTTTTCTTCGCGGCGAGCTGCGGCGGCACGCTTTATTTCAGCGGCCTCTTTTTTGATTTTGGCTGGTGATTTCTTGGCCATATTTACATTCTAACTTTCAATAGTGTGCGGGAGGCGGGACTTGAACCCGCACGTCCGAAGACACAGGTTCCTAAGACCTGCGTGTCTGCCATTTCACCACTCCCGCAAACCCTTACCAAAGCGTTACCGCCTAAGTATGGATAGGGGACAAGATTAGAGGTAAGTTAGCAATGTTCCAAAACGGCCATTACCCAAATGGCGAGTACACAGAGAAAGGCTTCAAGCCATGTCATTGACCCCAACTCCTGTAGATAAGTTCACATTTGGCCTCTGGACAGTGGGCTGGCAGGCGCGTGACCCCTTTGGAGATGCAACCCGTGATGCTTTGGACCCAGTCCGCACCGTCAATGAATTAGCTGCCCGTGGCGCACATGGTGTGACCTTCCACGATGATGACTTGATCCCATTTGGAAGTGATGACAGCTCTCGTCGTGGACACATCGATCGCTTCAAGAAGGCGCTCGCAGAAACCGGCATGAAGGTGCCGATGGCAACAACAAATTTGTTTACCCATCCTGTATTTAAGGATGGCGCATTTACTTCAAATGATAAAGACATTCGTCGATATGCAATTCGCAAAGTTATGAAGAACATCGAACTTGCAGTTGAACTTGGCGCAACTACATATGTTTGTTGGGGCGGCCGTGAAGGTGCCGAATCAGATGGCGCGAAGGATGCCTACGTTGCGCTAGATCGATTCCGTGAAGCTTTTAATACTTTAGGAGAGTTTGTAACTGATAACGGTTATGACATTAAGTTTGCGATTGAACCAAAGCCAAATGAGCCACGCGGAGACATTTTCTTGCCAACAATTGGTCACGCACTTGCTTTCATTAACTCACTAGATCGTCCAGAACTTGTTGGATTAAATCCAGAAGTTGGGCATGAACAAATGGCCGGACTTAACTTTGTTCATGGAATTGCACAAGCTTTGTGGCACAAGAAGTTGTTCCACATCGACCTTAATGGTCAGCATGGTCCAAAGTTTGATCAAGATTTAGTCTTTGGTCATGGTGATTTGAAATCTGCATTCTTCTTAGTGGATCTGCTAGAGCGTCACAACTACAGTGGTCCAAAGCACTTTGATTACAAGCCTGCACGCACCGAAAGCGATAAGGGTGTTTGGGAATCAGCAACTGCAAATATGCGCACCTACCTTGCTCTGAAAGAGCGTGCTGCAGCTTTCCGCGCAGATCCACGAGTCATCGCTGCAATGAAGGAATCGAATATTCCTGGACTGACAGAGCCAACCCTTGCTGCAGGTGAAACATGGAAGGACCTTGCTAAAGATTCCTTTGATGTAGAAGCTGCAGGCAAGCGCGGATACGGCTACGAAGCCGTTGACCAGCTAGCTCTAGAACATTTGATGGGGTTGGGCAACTAAATTCTGCTACGTAGCATTTGCTCCGCGGCGTGAAATTGCATCAACTCCTGCAGAAATCAGCAACACAAGTCCGGTAACGATGAACTTGATGCCTGCTGCATAACCCAAAAGACCCATGCCGTTATCAATAACGGCAACTACAAGGCCACCAAGGATTGCATCGCGCATCTTTCCTTTTCCACCAAAGAGTGACGTTCCACCGATAACCGCTGCACCTACTGCGTAGAGAAGTGTTGAACTTCCACCAGTTGTAGGAGAAACAGAGTTTTGGCGGGAAGCAAAAATCATTCCAGCGATCGCTGCCAATGAAGAACAGATCATGAAGGCTGCAATGCGAATTCGCTTCACATTGATACCAGCGCGACGTGCAGCTTCTGCATTGCCACCCACTGCATAAATGTGACGGCCAAATGCAGTGCGACCTAAAACAAAGGTTCCGATGACAAGTAGCAACAAGATAACTGGAACTACATAAGGAATTCCCTTGAGGCTAACCAAATCTGGGTTATTGCTTCGCTCTAAGTTAAGAGCAAAGACTGCAAGTCCTGTGATTAACAAAAGTCCTGCAGTCTTGATAATCCATAACTTCTTCAGTTCAGTCTTTAAACCAGCCTTACGACGAGAGTTCATTGCAGAAAGTCCTGAAAGAACATATGCAACAGCTACAAGTAGGAAGAAGATCCAGCTCACTGTTGGTGACATGTTGGAGTTTTCAACGGCAAGGATTGTTGGATCCTCAACACGGATTGTTCCGCCTTCTCCTGCAAGAAGCAGCAGGATTCCCTGAAACGCCAAGAATGCCGCCAAAGTAACAACGAAAGATGGAATTCCAAGACGTGCAACTAATGAACCAAGAACAAAACCTAAGAATGCGCCAACAGCGATACTCGTAATAAGTGCCACATACCAAGGCTGACCTTCATTGGTAATCAAAATAACTAAGACTGCACCTGTAACACCGGCGGTATATCCAGCTGAAAGATCGATCTCGCCTAACAACAGAACAAAAATAAGTCCCATAGCGATAACAATGACCGCAGCGGCCTGTGTGATCAGGTTTGCAAAGTTTCCAGGTGTTAAGAAGACGCTAGACATTGATCCAAAGACCAAGCAGAGCACAACTAATCCAAGAACTGCAGGCAATGAGCCGATATCTCCAGCTTTTACTCGTGACCAGTAATTAGCGGCAGCACCCTTAAGTGTTGGAACCTCTACATCATTAGTCATGCTCATTTTTTGGCTCCTGTGTTTGCAGTTGGAGCTTCGACTCCAGCGGATTTTCCAGTTGTAATTAACTCAATGACCTGGCGAGGAATGACCTCATTCTTATTCACTTGAGCCGCCATATTTCCTAAGTACAAAGCTGCAATGTTGTCTGCAACCTCAAATACATCGTTGAGGTTGTGGCTGATCAAAACAACGGCTAAACCATTATCTGCAAGACGGCGAACAAGGTTGAGAACTTGTTCTGTCTGGGCAACACCTAGTGCTGCTGTTGGCTCATCAAGAATAACTACCTTGCTGTTCCACAGAACCGCACGTGCAATTGCAACTGTCTGGCGCTGTCCGCCAGAAAGTGATGAAACAGTTTGGCGAATTGATTTAACGGTACGGACACTCAAGCCATCTAGAGTCTTACGGGCGAGTGCTTCCATAGAGGTTTCATTTAAAACAGGCCCGCGCTTTTGCTCGCGGCCTAAAAACATGTTGTGGACGATGTCCAGGTTGTCGCAGAGTGCGAGATCCTGATACACAATTTCAATTCCTAGCGCAGTCGCATCACGTGGACCACCGATTGATACCTTGTTACCTTCAAATAGGAATTCACCAGCTTCAGGTGTGTAGATACCTGCGATGCACTTGATGAGCGTGCTCTTACCTGCCCCATTGTCACCAACGAGTGCGGTTACCTGGCCAGCGTGAACATCGAAGTTAACATCCTTAAGTACATGAACTGGTCCGAAGGATTTGTTAACTCCTCTTAAGGACAGTAGCGGCGTTGTCATGGGCACTCCAATTTTTGAGTAAAGATTTTTTCTTTAGTAAAGAAGTTGCGGCTCGGAGTAGATACCCCGAGCCGCAACCTATATCTGTTACTGCTTAGTTATCGGAAATTAGATTCCGTTAGCTGTGCAGAGCTCTTCGATTCCTGCGCAAACTGCTTCGCGTGTCTGGAATCCATCAGCAATAACATCCTTGACGTTTGCCTTTGTGATACCGACTGGAACCAATAGAACTGAAGGAACATCTACTGAACCGTTGTTAACTGACCCGGTTGCAGTTGTTGCATCTTCGCCGCGTAGAAGTGCGATAGCAAGTGTTGCTGCGCCTTCTGCTTCCGCCTTGATTGCCTTGTAAACAGTGTTTGAAAGATCTCCTGTAAGGATTGCACGCAATCCATCAACAGTTGCATCCTGACCAGATACACAGACCTTGCCGTTTAGCTTGTTCTTCTTTAGAACTGCTACAGCTGCAAGTCCAAGACCTTCGTTAGCTGAAACAACTGCATCGAGCTTTCCGCCAGCCTTTGAAAGCTGCTGTTCGAAAATTACTCCACCCTTTGCGTTATCCCAGTCTGGAACAGCCTGGTCATCAACAAGTGTGTAGTTCTTTGAATCGATCAAAGGACGTAGTACTGAGTCGTAACCAGCCTTGAATAGTGTTGCGTTGTTATCTGTTGGTGAACCGTTCAAGTAAACGATACGTGCATTTGTCTTTCCTGCTGCATCAAGACATGCCTTGATGCCTTCACCCTGTAGACGACCAACTGCTTCGTTGTCGAATGAAACGTAGTATGAAGCTGAACCATTAAGTGTTAGACGGTCGTAGTCGATTGTCTTTACACCCTGTGCTGCAGCCTTGTCCTGAACAGCCTTAGCTGAATCTGAATCTAGGTTTACA
>Ga0164294_10001343_pt1 | contig 22865 bp, 17 predicted proteins | sample GEODES005metaG_FD_111479 | JGI IMG/M metagenome (GOLD analysis project Ga0164294, IMG submission 111479) | Oligotrophic lake water microbial communities from Sparkling Lake, Wisconsin, USA - GEODES005 metaG | ecosystem: Environmental > Aquatic > Freshwater > Lake | place: USA: Sparkling Lake...
CTGAAGGAACACCCCCATGAGTTTGAAGTGCGGCATCGTTGGCTTGCCCAATGTCGGCAAGTCCACCCTGTTCAATGCCCTGACCAAGGCGGGGATCGCCGCAGAAAACTATCCCTTCTGCACCATCGAGCCCAATGTGGGCGTAGTGGAAGTCCCCGATCCGCGGCTGGCGCAACTGTCAGACATTGTGGTGCCCGAGCGGGTGGTGCCGGCGATTGTGGAGTTTGTGGACATTGCTGGACTGGTCGCTGGCGCCAGCACTGGCGAGGGCCTGGGCAACAAGTTTTTGGCCCATATCCGGGAAACGGATGCCACGATCAACGTGGTGCGCTGTTTTGAGGACGACAACGTGATCCACGTGGCCGGCAAGGTCGACCCGATTGCCGATATCGAAGTCATCCAGACCGAGCTGTGCCTGGCCGACCTGGGCGCGGTCGAAAAAGCCCTACACCGAGTCACCAAAACCGCGCGCTCGGGCGACAAAGAGTCGATCAAGCTGGTGGCTATTTTGGAGAAATGCCAGACGGCGCTGAACCAGGCCCAACCGGTACGTAGCCTGGACTTCACAAAAGAAGAGATGCCGCTGCTCAAACAGTTCTTCCTAATTACCGCGAAACCCGCCATGTTTGTGGCCAATGTGGCCGAGGACGGGTTTGAAAACAACCCGCTGCTAAAGCGTCTGCAGGCTTTTGCGGCCGCACAAAAAGCCCCGGTTGTGGCTATTTGCGCCAAGATGGAAGCAGAAATGAGCGAGATGGGCGACGAAGACCGCTTGATGTTTTTGGAAGAGCTGGGCCAAAGTGAGCCCGGCTTGAACCGCCTGATCCGCTCGGCCTACAGCCTTTTGGGGCTACAAACCTATTTCACAGCCGGCGTCAAAGAAGTGCGCGCCTGGACCATTCATGTCGGCGATACCGGGCCGCAAGCGGCCGGGGTGATCCATACCGATTTCGAAAAAGGCTACATCCGGGCGCAAACCATTGCCTTTGAAGACTTTGTTGCCTACCGCGGCGAGCAGGGAGCCAAAGATGCTGGCAAGATGCGCGCAGAAGGCAAGGAATACGTGGTCAAGGACGGCGACGTGATGAATTTCTTGTTCAGTTCCTGAAGGCCCCCCGTTGGCGCCAACCCCTTTTTATTCCTAGGAGATTTCCATGCCCGCACTGCTTCCCAATATTGACCCAGACGGACTGCTGGAATTCTCCGTTGTCTACACCGACCGAGCGCTCAACCATATGTCGCAGCGCTTTCAGGGCGTTATGCGCGACATCTCGGGCATGCTCAAAACCGTGTACCACGCCCACTCCACCGTGCTGGTGCCCGGCAGCGGCACCTTTGGCATGGAATCGGTGGCGCGCCAATTTGCCACCGGCAAAAACGTGTTGGTGATCCGCAACGGCTGGTTCAGCTACCGCTGGAGCCAGATTTTTGACATGGGCAATATCCCGGCCAGCACCACCGTGCTCAAGGCGCGGCGCATCAGCCAGGACAGCCAGGCACCCTGGGTGCCCTGCCCCATTGAGCAAGTCGTCGCCACCATATTGGCGGAGAAACCGGCGGTGGTCTTTGCGCCCCATGTGGAAACTTCGGCTGGCCTGATGCTGCCCGACGGTTATTTGCGCGCCGTGGCCGATGCGGTGCATCAGGTCGGCGGCCTGTTTGTGCTGGATTGCATTGCCTCAGGCACGATTTGGGTGGATATGCAGGCCACGGGCGTCGATGTGCTGGTCACCGCGCCGCAAAAAGGCTGGAGCGGCTCGCCCTGCTGCGCCATGGTCATGCTCAGCGAGCGTGCCCGCACCGCCATCGACGGCACCACCAGCAGCAGCTTCGCCTGCGACCTCAAAAAATGGCTGCAGGTCATGGAGGCCTATGAGACCGGCGCCCACATGTACCACACCACCATGCCCACGGATGCCCTGACGCGCCTGCAAGAGGTGATGCACGAGACGCAGGACTACGGCTTTGACAAGGTCCGCGCCGAGCAATTCGAACTCGGCGCCAAAGTGCGCGCGCTGATGGAGGGCCGCGGTATCCGCAGCGTGGCAGCCCCCGGCTTCCAGGCCCCCGGCGTGGTGGTCAGCTACACCACCGACCCCGGAATGCAAAGCAGTAAAAAGTTCGGGGCGCTGGGCCTGCAAACCGCCGCCGGTGTGCCCCTGCAGTGCGATGAGCCTGCGGACTTCATGACCTTCCGCATCGGGCTGTTTGGTCTGGACAAGCTGCACAACACGGACCGGAGCGTGGGGCAGTTGGCGGCGGCTTTGGATGAGATGGGGTTTAAGTTGGCGAAGGCTGCTTGAGGGCCCGGCATTTGCTCTGTCCGAATAGGGGGCTCTGGCCGGGCATCGAGTCGCAGCCCCCAAGTGCGCCGCCCGCCTAAGGAGCAGGTGTGTCGGCGGAACGTCACCTAGCTGCGGTCTAGCGGCACGAAAAATGCTTAGTTGAGCTGGATTTGCGCCAAGCGGCAATGTGCATCGCTTGGTTTCGTTGCAAATCCCGAAATTTTCATAATATGAAATGTTGCTCAAGCGCGCCTTGTTTAGCCCCAGTGGGGTTTAGGCTTACTCGCGCGCTCGGAATCAATTTGCGGCTTCAAGGCCAATTCGGCCGGCGTCCAGTATGACGTCAATCTCGTCATATTCACCGGCAACCATAGCTGCCTGGTCCACCACGGCAATCGCCGCACTGAGCACGGCCAATTTCAAGGCCTTGTCCACGGCGCAGGTGGCCGCCCTGACGACCGCCCAGCTCGCTGTGGTGACCTCCGCACAAATCAATGCCATGGAAACCCGCGACTTGGCGGTACTGAGCAGCGCGCAAATTGGCGCACTTGACGCGGAAAATTTCGCAGAGGGGTTGACCTACAGCAAGCTGTCCATTGTCTCCGCCTCTCAAGTGACGGGTTTGACCACCGCACAAATCAGCAATTTCACCTCATCGCACATCACGTGGATCAACACCAAAGACATTGCCGTACTCAGCACCGCGCAAATTAACAGCATCCAGTCAAACGTCATATCGGCCTTAACCACCAAGCAAATTGCAGCGATGAGCTCGGCTCAGCTCAATGGCCTGACCAGTGAGCTGATCAGTGCTTTAACGTCAAACCAGCTCCGGGCCATTCCCTCGGCTGTTTTTTCAGCGCTCAGCACAACAAATTTAAACTTTCTTTCCACGACACAATTCGCCACACTTGCTACTGCACAAATTGGCGCTATCACTACCCTGCAGGCAGCCAATCTATCCGCAGACACCATAGCGGCGCTGACCACCGGGCAAGCCAAGGCGCTCAGTACCGCTGCGCTCAATGTCCTGACCTCAGACCAACTCGCCGCGCTTGAAACTGAAGACATCGCAGTACTCACGACTGCACAGATCCGTAACCTCGCCACCGATCAGCTAGCGCTGCTCAGCACCGATCAGGTTATCGCCTTGAACACCAAGCAGGTTGTCGCGCTATCAACCGCGCAGGTTGCAGCGCTCACCAACGACCAACTGAACAACATGGCCAGCAATGATTTGCAGGCTCTGACGACAGCCCAAGTTCGCGCCATTACATCCAGTCAAATCGCTGCTCTAACGACCGACCAGCTGGTGCTTTTGGAGACCAGGGATGTTGCTGCGCTAACGGCCACCCAGGCCGCCAATCTAAGCGCAGACGCCATAACGGCACTGACCACCGCACAGGCCAAGGCCCTGGGTACGGCGGCGCTCAATGCCCTGACCTCAGACCAACTTGCCGCGCTTGAAACCGAAGACCTCGCAGCGCTCACGGCTGCTCAGATCCGTAACCTCGCCACCGACAAGCTTGCGCTGCTTAGCACCGATCAGGTCATCGCCTTAACGACTAAACAGATGGTTGCGCTGTCAACAGCGCAGGTTGCAGCGCTGACTAACGACCAGCTCAACAACATGGCCAGCGACGACTTGCAGGCCCTGACGACGACCCAGGTCAGCGCCATCACATCAGACCAAATTGCTGCGCTCACAACCGACCAGTTGGTGCTTTTAGAAACTAGAGATGTTGCCGCGCTAACCACCGCCCAAATAGCCAGCCTCACTACAGACGCCATAGTGGCGCTGACCACGGCTCAAGTCAAGGCGCTCAGTACGGCGGCGCTCAATGCCCTGAGCTCCGGCCAAGTCGCGGCAATTGAAACCGAAGACCTCGCCGCACTCACTACTAAACAGATTAGTAACCTCACCACGGGCCAGCTTAGCTTGCTCAGCACCGAGCAGTTCGTTGCTTTGACGAGCGCACAAATCAAGGTTCTATCCACTATTCAAGCTGCTGCGTTGACTACGGATCAAGTTGTTGCATTGACAACTGAGCAAGCCGCTGCACTGAGTGCAGCAGCGCTGAACGTTTTGACCACCGCGCAACTCAGCGTGTTCGAGACGGAAGACCTTGCGGCGCTCACGACGGCACACGTTAGAAGTTTGTCCACAAATCAACTCGTGCTCTTGACTACCGATCAGTTCTCCGCCCTGACCACTGCACAAGTCGCGGCACTTTCAGGTACGCAGGTAGCCTCACTCACCACCGCGCAGCTCAACAACCTTTCTGCAGATGCCTTGCAGGCGCTGACGACAACACAGATTCAGGCACTCACGACCGCGCAACTCTACGCGATGGATGTCGCCCAAATCGCGCTCTTAGAGACCCGTGACATTGCAGCGCTTACATCAGCACAAGCAACTGGTCTCAGCACCGACGCCATCGTTGCCCTCACTACTGAGCAAGCTTATGCTTTGAGCACCGGCTTATTGAATGCCCTCACCACAGATCAGATAACGGCGATGGAGACCGAGGATTTAGCCGCTATCGGAACCTGGCAAATCCGAAGACTCAATACCGAAGCACTTGCAGCGCTCACCACAGACCAAATTGGAGCGATAACAACCAGTCAATTCGCGGTGCTGCTCACCCGACAGATAGCGGCACTCACGACAGACCAGATAGCCAGTATTTCAACCGATACCTTGCAAGCATTAACCACCAAGCAGGTCGTGGCGCTTACCACTGATCAGGTTGCAGCATTGACCACGGAGCAACTGAATAACTTGGCCAGTGATGATCTTCAGGCTCTGACAACAGACCAGATAGCGGCACTGACCACTGCGCAACTCAGCGAACTGAGCGGCACCCAGTTTGCCTTGCTATCGACGGACGACATTGCTGTGCTGACGACCACACAATTCGTCAGCCTCAGCACCGAGGCTATTGCAGCCATGACGACTGCGCAAGCGGTTGCCCTGAGCACCGAAGTCCTTAATGCATTGACCAGTGACCAATTGGCAGCGCTTGAGACCGCTGACCTGGCAGCGCTCACCACCGACCAGCTCAGCGAACTTTCAACTGACCAAATCATTCTGCTCAGCACCGCGCAAGTACCTGCACTGACTACGCTTCAAATCGCCGCCTTGAGTGCCTCGCAAGTAGGGGCCATGACGACGGAGCAGATTCCCGTGCTCACTACAGCGCAAGTTATCGCCATGACTTCCGATCAGCTTAACGGCTTGGCGTCTGACGCCCTGCAGGCACTCACAACAACGCAAGTGGCAGCGCTGACTACCGACCAGATTGCCGGCCTAGCAACTGAGCAGATCGACAATTTGGCCAGCGATGACCTCGCAGCCCTGACCACCGCACAAATTGTGGCGCTGACCATTGATCAAACGTCTGCGCTGAGCAGCGCACAGGCAGCCTTGTTAGAAACCGCTGATATTGCTGTGCTGACAACGGCCCAGGTTGCAAGCTTGGCTACCGAGGCCGTTGCCGCATTGGTCACTGCGCAAATTGCCGCACTGACCACCGCCCAAATGGCGGCCCTGACCGCCGATCAACTGAACGGAATGGGTAGTGATGCGCTGGCTGCATTGAGCACTAGTCAGGTTCGCGCACTGACGTCTGATCAACTGACCAACATGGACGCCGGGCAAATCGCACTGCTTGAAACCACCGATGTAGCGGCTCTTTCAGCTGCCCAGATAGGAGAGCTGTCAACCGACTTTGTTATTGCGCTTTCCACCGCGCAGGTTGCGAACCTGAAAACAGCGCAAATTGTCGCACTGACTACGGACCACATCAACTCTATGGCAAGCGACGACTTGCAAGCGCTTACTACGGCACAAGTCAGGGCGCTTACTGCGGAACAGCTCACCAACCTCGGTGCGGATCAGCTCGCGCTGATGGCGACATCGGCTATCGGCGCCTTGAGCGCCAGCCAAGTCACTAACCTGTCCACCGACGCAGTCGCTGCATTGACAACCGAACAAGCCGCATCACTGAGCACGGCCGCACTGAATGCACTCACCAGCGATCAATTGGGCGCCCTAACGACAGAAAATATTGCGGCGCTGGGAACACTGCAGATTAGCAAGCTGAGCGCTGCGCAGATTGAATTGCTGAGCGCCGATCAGGTGGAGGGCCTCAGCACCACGCAGGTTGCCTCGCTTACGACCCTCCAAATTACGGCCTTGACGTCTACGCAGGTCAACAGCCTGGCCAGTGACGACCTTGCGGCGTTGACAAGCAGCCAAATAAGGGCGCTGACCGCAGATCAGCTCGGCAATTTGAGCGCTCACCAAATGGCGCTGGTTGAGACGGCAGACGTTGCCGCTCTGACCTCACGACAAGTCGTTTACCTGTCTACCGACGCAATTGCGGCCTTGACAACGGCCCAAGCCGCTTCCTTGAGCACGTCTGCGTTGAATGCGCTCACCGACGACCAACTGGCCGCGGTTGAGACAGAAGACATTGCAGCGCTGACAAATGCGCAATTCAGTGGCCTGAGTGCTGCGACCCTTGCTACATTGAGCACCGATCAGATTGTGGCGATGACCACCGCACAAGCAGCAGCCATGACGACCTTGCAGGTAAGCTCGTTGACCAGCGCACAATTGAATAGCCTCGGCGTAGCCAACGTTGCTGCACTCAGTACCGCACAAATTCGTGCGCTGTCGGGAGACCAACTAGAAACCCTGGACGCGGACCAATTTGCCCGGATGGATACAGCCGATATCGCCGCCATCAGCTCAGCGCAAATTAGTTACCTTACAACGGCGGCCATTGCTGCACTCACCACCAGTCAAATTGTGGCTGTGAGCACATCGGCACTGAACGCCATGAGCAGCGCGCAAATCGGTGCGATAGAAAACGCTGACGTAGTCCTATTGACCAACACTCAACTCGTGGCCCTGAACACGGTACAAGTTACGCGGCTCACGACGGACCAACTACCGGTGATGACGACTGCGCAGCTGAATGCCCTGACCACCACGCAAGTGAATGCGTTGACGACGGATCAGTTGGAGTCTATGAATAGTGCGCAGATTGCGGCTTTGAATTTTGCTACTTGAACGTACAAAAGCTACACCACCATATATATAGACTCACTGATATAGTTTTGTTTTACGTTTAACCAGCCTTCGCCGCCTTTCAACCGCTTCTGAAGATAACACTGTAAGACCTATTTCTGCGCTCTAGGTTACTAATTTAGAACTACACATTTCGTGGTCTATTTGACGAGCTTCGCTAGAGTTGCTGCAATATTGTTTGCGCACTTCACGAGCAGTCGAGAGCGTACCGCTAACTCCTTAGATTTAAATATGCGCATTCGTATCAGTTCTTCTTCTAGAGCACCCTCAAAGCTCCGAATCTCTGAAAGGCCACCTCCCTTAAAATTAGTCATAACCGTTCTCGAAACCAGACAATTACGAAACGCATTCGTGTACCGGCACAAGTGGTCATAATCTGACGCTATTTCATATTGCATATTAAAACCTCCGATTTCTTTTGAAGACCGCACAGCCAAAATAGAGGATGGGTGAGGACACGCCATTCGGACGTTTAAATCCCGCAAATCGGGTACCAGTGTAACTTTCAAATGATTTAAGTTACAGGCGAAAAAGTATGCATCCATATCGCCAGCCGCGTCTATTTCAGAAAGTACGTTCCAAAATGCATCTTGCTTCAGCGTGTCGCCAGCACCAAGGACCGAGTAGTACTGTGAGTTGCATGAATCAAGCGCTTGATTTAAACCCTGATACAAACCGTGATCCTCAATTTGTACTTTTTTTATATAGTTATTGTCGGGTATCGAGTTTAAGAATGCCGCGCTGCAGTGTTGACTAAATTTTATCAACCAGCTCATTTCAGAACACAGAAATGGGGCAATTGAGTTATAAGTAGCGACCAGATCATTAGTGTCTTCTTTAACACAGGTTATTATAGACAAAAGCATAGAATGTTTATAAGGTTTAATCGGATTTAATCGCAAAGCGCCACATTGAATAAAAATGCGGGGCCCAACTGGGGTATTGGTATCTACGTATTTTGCCGCTCCCAGGAATCGATGCCCTCGAACATGGCGGAAATGTACCAGATGCACGTGCCTGCATGAGATGCGATTAACCGTATACTCGTTGCTGCATTCGTGCCCGGAAATTTTCAACTTGAACCCGTGTTCTGATTTGTGCGGCAGATTTAAGCACGAAGTAGGTCACGGTGTAACGATCGGTGAAATGCGTTTGTGGCCATTCTGAATCCAAGTTGTTGGTGCAGGCAGTTATCTGGTATTCCCCGAAACCTGCAGACACTTTTGATGGCGCAGTTTGACGCTGACGCTCGCACTCATGGGGGCTGAGTTGATCGAGGTGCTTATTGCGTCGAACACGATTGGAGAAACCCTCGACGTAACTGAAGACTTCTGACCTGGCTTCTTCTCGCGTGTAGTAGATACTCTTTTTGATCTTCTCACTCTTCAAGTTGCTGAAGAACGATTCAGCCACTGTGGAGTTGGAGTTGCCCCTTTACCCCGGACAGAATATTGTTCTGTCAAAGGAATTAAAGATGAGACAAAGACGAGGGGCGTGCGCGCCCGAATTTCGCCAGCAGATGGTGGAGTTGGTCCGAGTTGGACGCAAGCCCGGCGAGTTAGCCAAGGAGTTTGGCTGCCACGAAACAAGCATCAGCGCCTGGGTTCGCCAAGCCCAGGTCGATGAACGTGGCGGTGGCGGGCCCGATGCGCCATTGACCACGGCCGAGCGCCAAGAGTTCGCGCAGCTGCGCCGCCAGTTGCGCCGAGTCACCCTGGAACGCGACATATTGGCAAAGGCTGCGGTCTGGTTTGCCAACAAAGACAGCGCTATAGACGTAATCGTCTTTTCTGCGTAAACATGTAGGTACCGTGATTTATGGTTCAAAGGCGGCTTCCCGGCGAATTGCATAGGACTCCGTTCAAACCACAACAGCGCGCTGGCTTGCCCATTCACTTAGGGCTCCAGCCTGATGGCGTTGGGGCTTTACTCGGAGCGTTTGCAGGCGAGGTTGTAGGCTTGTTTGGGTCGGTAGCTTCAATACCCAGCAGTGCGACGCAGCTCGCGGCTGATCGTGGACTTGTTGCGTCTAGGCAGTCGGGCAATCTGCATGTTGTTGTTCTTGGCTCTCATACGGCTGCGAATCTGTTATCTTTCAATGTCGCTGAGGTGTTTGTAATTCATCGGGCAGCTTCGGCTTACAGGTCTGGAATCCTTGAATACTTAACATTTTAAGCCTCCTTTTTGTATTTTTTGACTTTACACTTCGCGCCTGAATCCGTCCTCTTTTTTTAAATACACAGTAAAATATATAAATACCGAAAGTAAAAATGAGCAATGAAGTTCAAAAAATTGTCGATGACTTTTTACATTTCTACGGAGCTAACAAGCACAAAAGAGAGTTAAGCAAATTAACAGATTTTATTTTATCGCATGCACTTTCAGCGCGAGGATTTAACAATTTTCGCAATCAAGGGGAAAGTGGTGAATTATTTTTTATTAATGAGATCTTAGCAAAGTCAAACCCTAAGCTTTGCATTAATATAGGCGCGAATAATGGCGGCTACAGCCTTACTCTACTAAAATCGACTAAAACTCAAGTCATCGCTTTTGAACCTCTTCCAACTGCGTTTGAGGTATTAAAGAAAAATTTTCATGGATTTTCAAACCGGATCAAATTAGAAAACTTAGGAGTTGGCGCAAAAAAGAACAACTAGTGATTAATTTTAATCCTCAGGCTACTTCACATGCTTCGTTTTCTAAAGAGGTAGAGGAAATAGATTATCTGAGTAACCAAATTGAAATAACAGTTTCTGTTGTGACACTTGATTCGTATTTTGAAGAAAATATGATTAAGGAAGTTGATCTTATAAAAATTGACGTCGAAGGATTTGAGTCTGAAGGATTCGCAGGATCAAAAGAAATATTTTCAACAATTAAACCTAAATTTATTCAACTTGAATTTAACTGGCATCAATTATTTCGCAATACTTCTCTTGTCTTTTTTTCAAAACAACTCGCGGGATACGATACATATCAATTGATACCGCAGGGTTGGATTAAAAGGGAACCTAAAGACCCCCTTTCCAATATATTTATGTATTCAAACTTTGTTTTTGTACGTTCAGATACTGATTGAACGAAATAGGCTACTAAACCAACTCCACGGCAGCTTTAAGAATAGCTGGACACAAATAAATATAGCGCTGTGTTGTTGACAGATTGTTATATGCTACTAAAGCCAGTAGGTCAGCAATGTGCGCACCATTCGATTAGGTTAGGGTGAGGCTTCGAACATGATCCGTTGGTTCTCGCTACTTAGCGGATGGGATCCACCAACACGTACGGCACATACGAGTCTAGGCGACTTTACTCCAAAGCAGCCTTAGCCAAGCCCGCATATGACTTCGTCTTTTAGGTCCGATGTAAATTGGTGGAATTATCGCCCTTCAGGCAACATCTGAATATACTTACGCTACCTTTAATGTAAGTTAGAATTAAATGACTACTTCTTTCTGAAACTACCAGCAGGACACTAAATTGAAAAACTTTAAACCTTCGTCATTTTGTACAATGGCGACAAATAATGTATGGCTCGATCTCTTTGGATTACTTTCGACCCTTTCACTATCAATGCCGGGCAGTAAAATATATGTGTTGTGTGACTCAATTACTAAGGAGCATATAGAAAAGTCATTGTTTCCATTTGAAATTAAGATTTTTTGGGTTGTTGAACTTGATGCCTATTCCAATAAGAATAGAAATCAGATGGAAAGTGAGGGATTATGGGCAACATTTCTTCTTGCCAAGACTGTAATTTTAAAACATGCTTTGGATAGCGGTGAACCGGATACTATGTTTCTAGATCCTGATATTTTGGTGCTAAGCGAGATTTCGTTTGATGAGTACTGCGGCGAAGATGTTGCTCTGAGCCCGCATTTTATTAAAAAATCGGACGTTGCTTTATATGGATTTTATAATGCAGGAGTATTTTGGACGAAAAATAGATCAACTATAGATACCTGGATTGAGGGTTTCCCAAATAGTCGTTATTTTGACCAAGCTTGTCTAGAAGAGGTTGGCGAGAAATACTCAACGCTACATCTTCATGAAGGTCATAATCTATCATGGTGGCGGATCTTTCAGGGCGACTCTTCGCCATTGCAACTACTAAGTTGTCTTGGGGTAAAGGAGGGAACAATTACATATAAAAATAATACTATCGCTTTTATTCATACGCACATTGCAAGCCCTACGGGAACTCAGGGAAACTTTAACAAAGTTATGATAAATCTGATGAGGAAAGCAAATCTTTGGCGTCATTTGCTGGTAATTTCATTTATTAAGAAAGGCGTATGGGAAGTTCTTATACCAAAGCAGCCGAAACAGGGAATTTGGCGCCACACTGATGATAGTTTTAGAGAGTTAGTAGACATGTGGCAAGAGCTAGGATATTGCACTGCTAGGCACAGCGATCAAGTCATCTCACCATGGCTTTATGACAATCATTCCGTTTTGTTATATGACCGACCAACCTTTGAGTGGTTCGACGTTATGGCTCATAATGCAGATAAAATCTTGCTAGGCAATCCGAATATTAATCTACTAGATTATAATAATGAATTGCAAGTCCGTGCTACAAATTGGATTTTTTGGGCACGAAGGCCAAAATTATTACAACTCTACAGTCAATGTGTAGCCTCTTACGTGAACCGTTCAATAGACGTCGTCTTTATCGGGAATATCGAGAACCAAGTTCAATCACGTTACCGGAGTAATTTGGCAGGTTTAGAAGATTGCGTTGACGATTTGCACATCACAATGGGTACGAACCACACATTCACTCAAACAGAATATTTGGAACGTCTAGCGAACGCTAAGTTTGGCCTCTGCGTTCGAGGTTATGGTGCGAAATGTCACAGAGAGATTGAGCTTATGGCTTTGGGTACAGTACCACTAGTCATGGCAGATGTTGACATTGATGGTTACTTTAGGCCACCTCAAGAGGGAGTCCATTACTTTCGTATTCGCGACAAGTCAGATATTTTGAATACTCTCCAGCAAGTCGCCCCAGAGCGATGGATGGAAATGTCTACCGCATGCAGAGTTTGGTGGCAGGAAAATGCTGCGCCGCTAGGATCATTTAAGACCACGCTCGAAGCGATATTTGCTCCTGATCGGTTAGAGAAATAGTTTTAAAATTAAGCCTGACCGGTTATAAATGATTTTCCACAAATCATTACTAAAATCGAGATACAAACGTTTGACTCCTCATCCAGTCACCCATTTCACTGAGCCCCTCTATAAAATCAACATTTGGCCTCCATCCATAATCCTGGCTCAGACGGGAACAATCTAGATAAAGCGCAGGTACATCAAAACCTCGTTTGCTGAGGTATTTTACATTTGCCTTTTTGTCCGTTACCCGCTCAAGTAAAGAGATTAACTCATTAAGGCTGGTTCCAACGCCTCCTCCCACATTATAAATCTCACTCTTGTCGGTGCTCATCACCGCTATGCAAGCACGAGCAAAGTCTGAAGCATGAATATAGTCACGTACGACAGAACCATCGCCCCACACGGTCAACTCTTCGCCGCACAGGATTCTGTTCATAAATACGGTGACGGCTCCCTGCTTTCCCCGTGGGTCCTGCCTGGGACCATATGGATTGGAAAGACGCAGTACGCTGTATTCTAGTCCGTGTAAGGCATGGAATAAATGAAGATATTTCTCAATCATTAACTTCGTAATACCGTAAGAGCACAAGGGTTGAGTTGCATGATTTTCAGAAATAGGCAATGTTTTTGGAATCCCATAAACCGTACCACCAGAAGAGACAAAAATCACTTTTTTCAGCGGGTATTTGATACACATTTCCATCAGTGCGATTGACTCAATCACGTTCGACTGGACATCAAATATTGGATCGTCGTTAGACGATTGTGGGACAGTGCTTGAGACCAAATGAAAAACAAAGTCAACGCCACGCCTAAAAACCGATTCTAATTCACCGCGATTTCCAAAATCAGATTGATGAAAATCGATTTTTCTATTTGCATCTCTGAATCGCTCTGGATATCGATCAAATGAAGTGACGCTATACCCTTCTTCATACAAGGCATCTACAAGATGGGACCCTAAAAACCCACTGCCTCCAAGCACTAATGCTCTCATTTAGATACTCCGTATATATATAAAATACTTATTATTAACCGCCTGATTGCACCCTGAGAAGGCTCTGAGAATGTACTGCATTCAACCCCGACACTACAACTATTATTCGCGGACACAGCCCGGTTTACTCCTGTCTCTACAACCTTTATTTAAAGAACCTTAGAAGAAGCAAAATTTTCTAGAAAGCTGCACCTATCCCTGCTCCTGGATACCAATGGCCCTCAGGTTGTTCGGCATAGTGCAGGAACTTCATACCTTTCGCCTTTGCGAATTGAAATAACTTATCAGTCGCGTGAGAGTTATCACCTAAGATGACTGAACCTGCGGTTAGCTTAGCGGAAATCGCTTGATACTCGCGCGCCTCGTATTCGGGCGAATGATCACTGTCATTAATAAAAAGGTCAATGGAATCGGTTATGCGTTCTAGAGTAGTTACGCTGTCGCCGTAGGCAATAACGCCTACTTCGGTCATAGGGTAACTCAGTAGATATCCAGCCTTTGGATTAATCTCAGTTCCAAGGTACGTACCAGGCGCACCCTCTTCAGCGTTCTTCAACAATGCGCGGCAAAGGACTGCAGACCCCAGACCACGGTCGACGCCAGTTTCCACAACCAGCTTGGGCTTCTTTAAACGTGCGACGGCATACCATCCGATTCGACGTCCGAATATATTGCCACCAATCATCTTAATTCTTTTAGCTGAGGCAGGGGATGCTACGCTGCGTTCGATCGCTGAAAGATAATCAACCAGCCAAGCGTCATCAATGATCTCCTGTACTATCTTCGTTGCATCATCGGTAGTTGCGCTGGTTACACATGACACCCAGCCAACAAGATGGTGAAGGTTACTTAATCCATACGTATAATTTGAGTGCTCGTCCGAAAGTTCGAGCCATTCTGCATACTCGGCTATTCGTGGCGCAAGATAGTGATCGAACGCCCAATTTCTCTGGGTCATTTCTCTTTTGTGGCGTTCATCGAGAAACCCAGCTTTTGTCGGCCTATTACACAAACTATCATATATCTTATTCAGATTGAAGCTTAATATTTCATTGGTTATTTTATTCATATCATGAAAAAAAGTAAAATAAAATGCATTGATAAAAAAGCCCAAAACTAGCCCAACAAATCGCGCACTACCCGTTTGCTTGGACTAAATAAAAACATAATCCTTCTAGGCTTGCTCAAGAGACCATCACCGGGCAGAGGTTTTACTTTAGCAGAAATCACTCCTATACATTAGACCAAAAGTATCAGTGCAGTGGATAACGCTAGACCTACTGACAGTCATGTGTACACGATGTCTGATTGAAGATAATATCGTGAGATATCACCTTTAAAAGAGATAGACTAATCACCTTGCAGGTTTCTTCAGATTCATATTTAACAAACCATCAAACCGACGAAATTAACCGCAAATCTTGTGCGGATTGTAATCTATTAAATAAACTCATTCGCTACACTTTTATTTTATACTGAAGCGAAATAAGTAAACTCTTTCTTTGTCTTGTGAACAAGCTTGTATCCTCTGCTTTCGAGCAAATAATTCAATGCAATAAGTTTTTTTTCTCCATATCCGTTGTACATATCGATCTCCTCTAATTCAAACAGTATTTGTGCAGGAAGTGAGGAGTGACTTAACATATTTGTTATTACATCGAATGCCGCCCCTTCTATGTCTAATTTTATTATGCTTGGTACTTCTCCCTTTATCTTGACCAGATCGCCATAGGTCAGGCTCTCTACCCAATAGTAAGAGTCGCTCCGACCTTCCCCGTAAACGGAGCAACTTACGTGCCTTGGATTTAAAGGCTTATAGAACTTGATTAATCCGCTTGAAGTCCAAAGTGCTTTCGCTAAATAATCAAATGTATCTTGTTGAAATAATTTAAGATCGTACGATTCGACAGGCTGAATCCCGCCCTGCACGTAACCTGTAGACTTGCTTTCCCCAAAGTTGTTTCTTACAATATCTAGGTAAGCGTCAGAACGTGGGGTAGGATCAACAAACATAGCGCGCATATTATATTTATTTATTATCTCAACGTCGAAGCTTATATCCTCACCTACGCCGATAGAAAAGATCACTGCACCTTGCAAAGAGGGATGATCGACAATCGTCCAACCACCATATTCAGAACCAAGAGTCAAGAGTGTCATATTTCTTTCCAATTAAATACAATTTTTTATCCAAAACAATAAGAAACTTGAACTAATTAAGAACAGCCTTTGAATGATCGTTCATATACCGATCTATTGTCCACTCATAATGCCTATTATCTCTGATCGCTATACCCACACCAGCCTAATCTGCGACAATCGATAACCTTCTCTCTATATTATAAAGGTCGATCTATAAAACCCATCAGTTTTTTTCCAATACTATCTAACAATTGCTGATCTCTCTTACATTAGATATACTCTAACCGGGAAATAAATTTTCAAAAAGAGCGGATTCAACCGAAATTTTACAAGCAAATTACACGACAACACGCGATAACGCAGATTACTCCTGTGGAAAACATCTTAATACTAATCTGATTTTACGGTGTTTACAGACTGTACAGTTACGCTATATGCCAATCTAATTGCATCATACAGTTGTTCTCACTTGTCCGAAGCAAAGCAACCCAACACGCGTTGAAGCCGGCTATGTCTTGTTGACTTCTGGATCTAGAAGCGGGCATTCGCTCGCGCTCTATGGTAGGTGCGCTGCTTCGAGCCAAAGGTCATCGGGCTAAGGTAAAACAGTAATCACATGCGTGATAATTGACTATTAGGTAGGTTTTTGTGAAGTTCACATCAGGGCATGTCGAGATCGATGTCGATGTCGATGTTGGGTTGGGTTGGATATTTAAGATGTGGTTTTCTCCTAGCTCAATTGGCTACCGGTATTACACAAACCTTTTTTGAAGTAAATTGTTACATTAGGTTGTCCTACTAATCTGTCACCCATTTGAAGGTTGGATATGAAAATTGCAGTGTACTTAGATGAGGTCAGCAACTCAATCGACAACGCCATGCAGTGGGCCATCATGCAACGGATTGCCGAAGGCGTGTCTCGGGACGAGTTATTTATTATCGACCCCAAGATAATTGGCAATGAGGCAGCTGTTCAACAGATCACCCAACAAAACTACGACGTCTTACTAACATACAACAAAACTGGCACCAATTTAATCAGCAATGAAGCCGGGGATGCTAAATCGGTCCTGTCAATGCTCAGCCGAAAACATGTAGCATGGCTCACAGAGCACCCGTTAACTTTTTATGATCAATACATGGCCTCCGAATGCGATCGACACTATATTTTTGCGGGCGAGAGTCATTCTTTTTTCGCCGAAGCAATGGGCTTGAAAGGAAGTTCCTCTGTACAGATGTTTGGATCTTCGCACCTATCCGAAATATCAAAGTTTGAAGACCGGGAATTTGACGTTTGTATCGCTGCGCAATGGCGGGGGCCGCCTGACGCTAACGCATTTTGGCGAAATGCAAAAGGAAAGACTCGTGACTTTTTTGAAGATGTCCTGTATTTGCAAGACAACATAGAGACTAGAGATACCTTTACAGCATTTTTAGCATCCGCTAAACACCATGGGGTACCTGAACGGGAAGTCTTAGCGGGTGGCCCCATGATGCGAGCTATTTACTGGTACGCTCGGAAAAAGGAACGTATTAAATTAGTTAGTGACTTTGCCAATAGTGGTCTGAAAGTAGCGTTGATAGGTGGACACGCGTGGAAGTCGATACTCCCGAGCAATGAGAATATTACGGTTGTAGAGCCAGTTGGTCATGAAGAATTGAAACGTTGGTACCTGAAGTGTAAATCGGTGGTAACTATGAATAATTACCATGGCGCAAACGAGAGGGTATTTGATGCAATGGCTGCGGGTTGCTTGGTGTTTTGCGAGAATGCTTCCACACTGCGCACTATTTTGGGGGATCAACAGGCAATGTTCTACGAGCCGAATAAAGCCTGTGACAAACTCGAAGAACTCAAAGCGCTCTTAAGTACCGAACTCGCAAGTGAGATGGCCCAGCGCGCGCATGAGAATTTTTTGGCTGCTCATACATGGAAGCACAAGGGGGAATATTTGTCGAGCCTGTTCCGCCAGTTTGTCTAATAAATAAGGATAAAAGTCATGGGTATAAAATTCAGTATTATAATTACCAGCCATCTTCGTCCATATCTTTTGGCAAGATCTTTGCAGTCGCTTTTAATGCAGGAATGTGAAGACTTTGAGGTCATCGTTGCAATGGACGCTTGGTGCAGAGACTCCATCGATGCCGTGAATCAATTTCAACACAGCATGAAGAAGTTGTTAGTCTTGCCGGAATGCAAGGGACCGGCCGAGACAAGAAATATAGGAAAGGAACATGCTGTCGGTGATTGGATCTTATTTCTCGACGACGATGACCAACTTGCCCCCGGTTATTTACTCGGTCTCCAACAGTTTACGGTCGATAAAAATCGAATACTATGGAGTAATTACGTAGTTCAAGAGGAAATCATCTCAGGTGACCGATTTAATAGTTTAGGGTGGAAGAAGATGATAATAGATGACCGATCGGCTGAGGAGCTTGAGATATCTAACTTTATACCCAATAGCGCATTGGTCTACCCTAGAGAAATGATTAAGAATCTGAAGTTTGACCTGTGCTTAAATAGTCTTGAGGACTGGGATTTTCTGATTCAAGTCAAGAGGAAACTGCCCATGGAGTCGACTCCTCTTTTCTCCGCAGTGATCAGCATGCCGAATAACCAGCTTACGAGAAACTCCGGCTCCCAACAATCTAACGATCATTTTATGGACATAATCTCTATTTATCGAAAATGGCGATCTTCTAGCGATTTGGTTAGAAAAGCGAGATTTAAAAAAATAAATGGACGACATCTCAAACTGAATGAAAGTCACCTTTAATCAAAACTAGTTTTATCTCCATTTACCTTAGCGCTATTAACTGTCGGTCATTTTGGGCAGAACGATAAGTCTACTGATTGTTTTTTATCTGCCCTGTACCCTTACAATCATCCCGGTATTATTGTCACTTAATACCTTGCAGGCGCTCAAAGCGACCTCAAATGGGTTCAACAGAGTTTCCTCGGCTTCGTCTGAGAAGTTGGTCCGCCGCATTGCTGTATCTGTTCTGCCCGGTACCAAACAATTTACCCTGACATTCTCGGCGGCCCACTCTTCTGCAAGCCCTTGTGTTAGATTAACTATTCCCGCTTTGCTGACTGAATACGGGGTGTAGGAAGCCCGGCCACGGCTATATGAAGAGGACGAGAGATTAAGCAGCATGCCCTCGCTTGCTTTTAAATGGGGGTAGGCGCTATGTGCAATAAAGAAGGCACCCAATAAATTCACCCGAATTTGTCCTTCAATGTCACCTGTAGACTGATTTTCCAACCTTTTTTGTTCTAACAGGCCAACCGTATTGACCACAAAGTCAATACCCCCCATTTCCTGAGCAGCCCGCTCCACAGAGGCGGCAACCTGCGTAGCATCGCCAATGTCGCAGCCTGTGCTACGCGAGACGGCGATGGTTAATGCACCAGACTCTTGCAAGACCCTGTCGATTGCAGCGCCAATCCCTTTGGTGCCACCAAAAATAAGTGCACGCTTGCCACGCACATTGAGACCCTGCTTTTCCGGGTCCCACTGCGCGGCGCGCGTCCGAAAAATCTCATCCGCCAGCGCAAGATCCAAGTCTTCGGTAATCTTGATGTTCTCGCTACTACCCTTGACGATACGGACCCGGCCCATAGGGTTGCAGTCCATGTAGATACCGCAGTCGTCAGTAAATTCAGCAAGGCGTGACTCCCCAACCTCTTGGTACGAGCGGATCAGCGGCTTAAAGTGAAAGCCCTGGGGTGTTTGGCCCCGGTAAATATGGTTACGCTTAGGTATGGATTGAATAAATCCGTCACGCTCCACAATAATCGTGTCGGCCGTGGGTATGGCGACGTCTACCGCCTCATGTTGTTCCAAAGCCTGGACGACGTCGTGAACGATTTGGGCCGAAAGAAAAGGTCTTGCGGCGTCATGAATGACCACGCTGTCCGGTGGGTCTGCGCTAAGGTGCTTAAGCGCCGCCCAGGTGGATGCCTGGCGGCTGTCGCCTCCGATAACAAATTCGGCAGTGGTTTGGTTCGCTAACAACTTTTTCGCCAGTGCCACTGCGTCAGCGGGCACCACCACAACCATGCGCGCAAGCGGGTCGTAGCTGTGCAAAGCCATGTAACTGTGCTCCAGCAAGGACTTGCCGGCCACGCGTATAAATTGCTTGGGAGTATCTTGATTCAGCCTTAGGCCTTGGCCACCAGCCAAGAGGACGAACGCAACGGACTTAGGCATAGGCGAGCGCGGCCGGTTGCTCAGGGTCCATCGGAACCACATCGCTTAAGCGCCCTGCACCAAAGCGCGCGTCTATGGCGTCTACAGTTTGCAGTGGCATGGCCCACGCAGCAGATTGGTAGTTGCGCAAAAACTCGGCAATGCGGGCCACTTTGCGGTGCTTGCCTTCAATGATGGCGCGCAAAATCTCCAACCGAGCCACCATCAGGTGAATAGTGCCGCCCTGGTCCACAGTAGATGGGCTCTCAAGGTGCGTGACATAGTATGGGTCTGACACCTGCCAGTTGCCATAGTTCTCAGCGAGGTTACGCTGCACATCGTCAGGCACCGAAAATTCCACATCGAGAAAGCGTACGGTTTTAAGGCCGAAGGGGCTGAATGCGAAGTTTTGGGTGTATCCAAAGGTTCCATGAACCCCGGTTACCAGCTTGCCGTTGGACGGGTAGTAAATAAAAATATCGATACACATGCCGGTCAGCTTGTGCGTCACCGGCAACTGGTAAGTTTCGCCGAGGCGCAAATAACCCCGGTTCATTCTGAAATGTGGGGTTTTGGTAATCAAATCGACGACCGTAAATATGTCTTGGGCCGCGAAAATACCCACGTCAATATCTTTGTCATGTGGCAGAAAACCGCCATTGCGCTCGAAACCCAAGAGGGTACCGGACACCAGGAACGGCTCAATGCCGCCCTGCGCTAAAACTTCTTGTAAGTTTTTCAGTGCGAGGGCTGCATGCTGCCCATTAAATTGCATTTTCGCGGCTTTCTCACCACCGACATCCGAATTGTGAAACTGCGCGTCAATTTCCGCATCCGTTTGGCCAACGACTATGGCGGCAACTTTGTCGAGTAATGGAATCGCGGCCTCGTAACGACCCAAATGGCAGTGGGCCTGCGCTATACGGAATAGGGGAACCACCACATTACAGCCCCGTGGAACAGGCTTAGAAGCCCATTCAATGCAGGCCTCATACTCTCTGTTTTTATGGAGGAATTCTCCAATAAGTTGCGCAATCTCGTGCGCAACTTTCGCCATCTTGAGCCGGACAGCCTCTTTGTAAATAATTTTCTGGAGCTCAATCCACGCCGGCCAGGGTGTGGAAGCACTTTGCATGGGCAGCAGCAAGGACGCCCTTTTCACGACAGCTTTGGAACACAGCAAAACAAAAATCTGGGTCTTGTCACGGCGCAGCTCAGAACGCACCAGGTGCGCGGCGTTGTCAATCTGGTCATGATCCATGCACAGCTCAACGGCCATAAACCATTCTTGACCAGAACCAATGAATTGATTCCCTTGGCCCTTAAATGGCTCAAACTGCGCTGCGGCAATGATGGCGGCAACGGCTTGCCGTATGACATGTCGTGCAGGTAATTGGGCAATTCCACCGGTCAATTGTTTTGCGGCAATAGACTGATAGATCTGCAAAATCATCTCGGGGCGCTTAGCCGACGCAGCATTGTGCACTGCAAGCGTACTGACGAAAATCACCGCAGACGAATTTTTCATACGTCGGCAGTAATCAATAAACTCGTCAGAAATAATCAGATCGATCCCAAATTCTGAAACGATGGTATCCATTTCAGAATAGGATTGCTGGTCCAAAATGCGCCCCAGACGCGTGAGAAGCCGCAACATCAATTCTTTGGTCGCCATAGCCGAATTCCCCAAGTTTGGTGCGTCAACCCGCTAAACCAGCCACTAGGGCCGATCTATATCAACCCTTGAGCAATTGCATCACTTGCTGTGGCTGCTGATTGGCTTGCGCGAGCATCGCGGTCGCCGCTTGTTGGATGATCTGCGTTTTAGCAAGCTGGGTTGTGGCCAGCGCATAGTCGGTATCCATAATCGTGCTGCGCGACTGGGTGGCGTTGGACGAGACGTTTGTTAAGTTATCAGCCGCATATTCCATGCGGTTTATGCCTGCACCAATGGTTGCGCGTTGCTCGTTAATGGTTTCGAGCGCACTGCCTATTGCAACAAGCGCTGATGCGGCATCGTCATAAGTGCTAATGGTCTCGCCGCTGATACCAAGGGCGCTAACGCCCATGTCACCAATTGTGACCGAGATAGTTTGGCCACTGGCCTGCCCGGCTTGGAAAGTGAACACACCACTTGTATTTGTAGTGTCGGCGTTCAACAAAACCTGGTCGTTCCACATTGTGTCGTTAGAAATGTCATCGACCTGTGATGACAGCGCCTGGAACTCCAGGTCCAGATATCCGCGCTGCGTAGACGAATAGGTGCCGTTCATGGCCTGTACCGCTAGTTCACGCATACGCTGCAGCATATTGGACTGCTCGATCATCGCGCCCTCAGCCGTCTGCATCATATTGATACCGTCGTTGAGGTTGCGCACAGCCATATTCAAGCCGCGGATTTGCGAGGTCATGTTCTGGCCAATTGCCAAACCAGCTGCGTCATCCTTAGCCGAGTTAACCCGTGTGCCTGTCGACAATTGCTCCATGGCCGTACTCATGGCGCGGGCATTGGTTTTCATCGCATTTTGCGAATACATCGCGCTGACGTTGGTATTGATGACAGACATATTGATCTCCAAAAAATAACAAAAGTGCCGGTTTAACTCGGCCGGTAAATTGTTGGCAGTAGTGTCGGATTACCGAAATACTTGCCCTGTAAAAACAACCAGAAGCAAGTGCCATGCCATCTATTTATCAGTAGCACGGCAATAATTTGCCGCTGTAGGCCGATTCGCCATAAAAAAAGCCTGTCCAAAGACAGGCTTCAAGAAAGTGAAGGTATGCGTTTATTTAAGCAACTGGAGTACGGCTTGGGGCTGCTGATTCGCCTGGGCCAGCATAGCGGTAGCCGCTTGCTGGATGATCTGCGTCTTGGCCAACTGGGTGGTGGCCGTTGCGTAATCAGTATCCATAATGGTGCTACGGGACTGGGTCGCGTTAGACGAAATATTGGCCAAGTTATCTACGGCATACTCCATTCGATTGATGCCTGCGCCAATGGTGGCGCGTTGCTCATTAATGGTTTCCAA